>OLGE01003581.1_pt1 | contig 12122 bp, 8 predicted proteins | sample 1605151 | NCBI WGS metagenome assembly OLGE01 (sample SAMEA3888912, study PRJEB22519) | human gut metagenome | biome: human gut; feature: human-associated habitat; material: faeces | place: Denmark | collected 2010
GCTGATCCAGAAGATCATGGTCTGCAAGTAATCCTTCGGGATTTAGGGAGAGGGTAACGTGATGATTGAGTAGAGGCATCAATCCCGAACCCGACAAAAACCAATTGTATAACAACGAGTCGAGTGCTCGAAAAACTTCAAAACAGATCGGTGATGGACATAGATTTCGTGGTAACCTGGGTTGATATGAATGACCCTGAATGGAAAAAGAGTTTCGCTAAAGCCAAAGGCACCATTGACAACTCCCAAAATCAATATTCGGAAGCACGCTTCAGAGATTACGGTTTTCTGAAATATTGGTTCAGAGGTGTCGAGAAGTTTGCTCCGTGGGTAAGAAAAGTACATTTTGTCACTTGCGGGCAGAAGCCGGAGTGGCTCGACACGTCAAATCCAAAGTTGAATTTAGTGAACCATACGGACTATATTCCGGAAAAGTTCTTGCCGACGTTCAATTCGTCGATTATAGAGTTATTCTTCAACAGAATTCCGGGAATAGCAGATAGGTTCGTATATTTCAATGATGATACCTATATCATCAGTCCGACTTCTCCTACACGTTTCTTTGCGGAAAACGGGCTGCCGCATGATATAGCTGCGTTCCGTTTCAATACCGGGATGAGTCTTTGGTCGAAGCTTCTAGAGAACAATATCCGCATTATCAATGAGCATTTTAATAAAAAAGATGTTCTGAAGAGAGATCATGACAAGTGGTTCTGCCGTGAATATGGTTCCAAGGCAAACGTTACCCGTTTTCTCAAATGGTATGACAAGTTCATAACTCTCGTGGTTCCGCACAACGCTCAGCCATATCTGAAGAGTACTTATGATGAGGTTTGGAAGAATGTAGCGCCGGAACTTGAGGCTGCTTCGGTACACCAGTTCCGTCATCCGGCCGATTACACGCAGGAGCTTTTCCGTACGTGGCAGATCTGCGAGTCTAATTTCGAGCCATACAATACGTACAAAGACACCAAAATGTTCCCGCTGATGGTGAAGCCAAAGAAGGCCGTTGCAGCCATCCGCAATCAGAAGTACAAGCTTGTCTGCATCAATGACAGTGTACACATCCGTAATTATGACCAGGTAATGCAGAATTTGGAGGCTGCTTTCGAGAGCATTTTTCCTGAAAAATCCTCATTCGAATTATAGCTACATCTTTATCGAAACAATAATTATCCCTCTCGTGCATGGAATAGCATATTCTGCGCAAGAGAGGGATAATTACGTAAATGATGCGATTGGAGTGGCGGACGAGCCTATCCAGAAGATCATGGTCTGCAAGTAACGTCAATTTGCTATTGCTGAAAGTCCAGGCCAATCGTCGATATTGTACTTATCCTTGACTCCTGCCGGCGCGAGAGGGAAGAAACTGAATTCGTTTCCTATCTTCTTCTCGATGTCGGAAACCGAGAAGATATAGTCTTTCAGGGGAGGAAGTGAGGACAGGTATGCTCCCGTGAAATTCTGCGGAAACCAGAATCCTATGGCCATGACCTCGTCTGCCGAGCATTGCCAGATAGGTTTTCCGGTGTTGCCGTTCTTGGTTCTCATCACGACCTTGTAACGTGCTGTAGGCATGACGCAGTCCTTGGATTTCGATGATGTCTTGCCCCAGTCGCAGGCGTCTTTAAGTTTCCAGGATTCATCGCCGTAATAGCAGCCTGCGACAACGTAAATCGTGTCGTTGCAGCGCCAGTTGTTCGGCAGGATATTTTCTATCATTTCCCAATGGGACTCGTCTCTAGTGGAATTCTGATAAAATTCCGGGGCGATATTGGTCGGATAGAATGTCTGCACATTCAGATCTATCGGATTAGTCTTGATTCCGCATCCACGTTCCGCAGAGCGCATCAGATGACCTTTAATTACTGTCTTTCCTGACGGCATCGGCGCCCAGTAATGGTATGTGTCCGTCGGACTTCCTTGATTGTCTGACCAAGGCCAATCTTCCCAGTCGGTCGCATAGATGATGGACTGTTCGCTTTCCTGGAATTTCGGATCAGGTCTCCAAGGGTCCCTCGTCGGACGTGTGTAGCCGCCTTCCCAATAAATATCATGGCAAGGGTATGCGACCCACATCGGATTATGTCTTCGTGTATCGTAGCATGCTTCATAGTTGCGGACGTTCTTCTTACTTCTATAGGTGGTCCCCCTATGGTCGACATATTTATAGGCAGCATTCTGCTTTAGTGTCTGAGGTCGCTCAATATAGTCTTTAGTCTGTACAACCGGCGGTTCCTGTCCCCCATCATGTCCCAAGTTGTATGTCCACGTGGCGTTCCCGGTGGTCGTGACGAGTCTGAGGTCATCTATACGTCCCCGTGCTCCACCGGCAAGCGCAACTATCTTGATATTCAACTTGGTGGTCTGAATTGAGCTTATTTCAAATATGGATGTGGCTAGCCACCAGTTGCCATGTTTTGTGATGGTGTGGTCCAGCAGTTGCTCCTTCTTGCCGTGTTCATCAGAAATTGTAATCTTGTACTGTTTGTTTGGTTCGGCCGCCGTATTATAAGGATGCAGGCCGACTGTAAGTTTGTAAGTTCTTTTGTCTGATGGCAATTCGATGTTGTTCACGGCCATCCATGCGCCCTCTCTACTGAAATAGACTCCGTTTACTCCCGAGGCGCCGGGATAACCGGAAGCTTCTGACAGAAGTATAGGCACCAGAATAGGTAACATTTGCGATACCGCTGCCTTCCATATTCCGGCAGGCTGTCCATGTGTCGAAATAATGTGAATTGTCTGTAGCCTTTACTTTATCCAGGTTATCATAGTAAACCACTGTTTCGACTACCGGTTCTGGTGTAGGTTCGGGTTCGGGCTTTGGTTCAGGTTCTGGATTTGGCTCAGGTTCTGGTTCAGGCTTGACTATTTCCGATCCTGGTTTATCCGGTTCCGTATCTGGTTTACAAGCAAAAAATCCGAAGAGCAGGCTGACAATAAGTATGGCTGGTAATAATTTCTTTCTCATAATAGTAAATGTATCAATGATTTCACGTTTTCAAAGATAACAAAAATTTTCTCGGAAGTTTGACACTTTAAAATCCAAAAAAAGTTAAAAATATTTGATAGAGTTCGTCCAGAACTCTTTTTTTTGTTAAATTTATTTTCTATCTTTGTAATGCCTTTGTGATGCTTATTAGGTTTTACGGATATGATTCTAAAGACTCTGTCAATGGGCAAGCAGCCCGTCTATTATGTTCAGAAGAGTTACCGCAACGAAAACGGTAAGCCTTCCACCAAATATGTAGAGCGCCTCGGCACTCTTGAGGACCTGGAGAAGCGCTTCGGGAGAGAAGACCCCATCGGAGAAGCCAAAAAGTACGTTGCCGAGCTTACTGCCCAGGAAAAAGAGAACAGGAAGAAGATAATACTGGAGTGCAATCCCGCCGCACTCATTGACAAGAATGCCCAGCGATGTTACAATGGCGGATATCTCTTTCTCCAGAAAGTGTATCACGAACTGGGTCTGGACAAGATATGCAGAAAGATAGAGAAGCGCCACAGGAACAAGTACGACCTGGACGAAATACTTCAGATGCTGCTCTTCACAAGGATACTTTATCCTGGTTCCAAGCTGTCGTCGCTGGAGGATGCAAAGCGCTTTATAGAACAACCGAAAGTCGACATTCATCAAGTATACAGGGCGTTGTCCATCCTCGCGGAGGAAAGCGACGACATCCAGGCGGACGTATACAGGCGCAGCCTGAAACTCGGCAAGAGACGCGACAAGGTCATCTACTACGACTGCACCAACTATTACTTCGAATCGGAAGAGGAGAACGGACTCCGCCAATACGGCCATTCAAAAGAGAACAGGCCGAACCCTATAGTCCAGATGGGTCTGTTTACCGACATGGACGGCATTCCGCTTGCGTTCTGCGTCAATCCGGGAAACACGGCAGAGACCACCACGCTCCAGCCCTTGGAGGAGAAGCTCAAGGAGAAATTCGGTCTGTCAAAAGTGGTCGTCTGCACTGACGGAGGCCTGTCGTCGTACGACAACAGGAAGCACGACAGTGTCGGAGAACGCTCTTTCATTACCGTCCAGTCGCTCAAGAAGCTTGAAGGCCACCTGCAGGACTGGGCCACACAGACTACGGGATGGAAACTGGTTGACTTCAGCACAAAGAACGGCCCAATGCTGTCAAAGGAAGAATACGACCTGACAGAGTTGAAACCTGACGAATATGCTGACAGGCTTTTCTGTCGGGAACGCTGGATAAAGACAAAACTCAGCAAGACGGGTGAAGAGCTGGAGCAGAGACTGATCGTGACCTTCTCGTTCAAGTACCGCGACTACCTGCGGCATATACGAGAAAAACAGATAGCGAGAGCCGAACAGAGCATAAAGAACGGCACCGCCGGCAAACTCGGCAAGGGGCAGAATGACCCCAAGCGCTTCATCAAGTGCGAGAAGTGCACCGTCGACGGCGAGGTAGCCCAGTACAGCAGCTACTCCCTAAATCAGGAGATGATAGATCAGGAATCCCGTTTCGATGGCTTCTACGGCATCTGCACCGACCTTTGGGACGACGCTCCGGAAATCATTAAAGTGAATGGCGGGCGCTGGATAATCGAGGACTGCTTCAGACTTACCAAAACCGAATTCGAGGCTCGTCCCGTCTTCCTCCAACGCGACGACCGCATTACCGCACACTTCCTCACCTGCTTCCTTGCGCTCATCATATACAAGTACCTTGCGAAGAAGGTCAACCGTGCCGGAGAGAAGTTCAGCCCCGACCAGATAATCGGAACCCTACAGGACATGAACTTTCTCAAAGTAACGGGAGAAGGATACATCCCGACCTACACAAGGACCGACCTCACTAATCACCTGCATGGTTCAGCCGGCTTCAGAACCGACACCCAGATAGTCACAAAGAAGGCCATGAAGAGCATCATAGCCTCCATCAAGACTTCAAAGGATGAAAAGGACAATGACGAGGTGTAGCCCGACAGGCGGTCAGCCACGGCGGACGTGGCCAGCCCACGGCCTCGGAAAGTGGGAGGTGCCTGCCGGATACAAGTTCTCGCGATAGCGAGGACGCAGGAGACGGTAGGAGGGCCGAACGAAGCAGCGCGGAGTGAGTTCCGCCGTGACGGACTGCCAGTCGGCGTGAAATCACCATTGATGCATTACATACTTGCATAATTGCAAAAGCCCCAGAATCGCCATTACAGCGCTCTGGGGCCTTGATATCTTAAAATCAAAGTGTCAAAGATGGGATTTCATATTTACAATACTTATTTCTATATGCAAAAATAAGCAGAAATCCTCAATTATCAGTTATCTTTATAAGAATAACTATGATTCCAAATTGTATATGTTAAGATTGTATATAATTATGAAATAATATATCCAGTTTCCTTATCTTCCAGCCAATGATAGCAGTATAGTTTTACATCGCGCCCCGCCACACACAGCCGATAAACATTCTGTTTTAGTAGATAATATAACTCGCCCTCAATACCATCAATGAAATGCAAGTGTTGCCCTCCATCTACTTTGGCATACTCTCCAAACACGATAGCAGAAAAGTTATTTATGAGTCGTATTTCGAACTCTATCAAAGAACTCTTTCCCGCTCCGTTTTCACCAACAATTGCGGAAAATGAGACATGCGGAGTAGAGAATCTACCTTCCCCATAATAGTCATAGACAGTCTTCTTATACCGGTCCTTGCTTACCAGAATTCTGTCCCCCCTGAATCTTAAATCCATCAAGAAGATAATAAGGCTCACCACAAGTAAGTTTTCTCTTACCGGTGCTTGATTCAGAGTTTACTTGTACAGCAAACACATAGAATACATCATCAAGATCTGGGCCCACTAAAGGCATATTCTGATAAAGCTTTTGCTGTCTTGCAGCATTATCTATTTCACATGAAATCATTTTGTTTTTCTTTATCACTTAATTCAACACGTTTGTTGCTAGACATCTAATCTGATCACCAAAGGTCTTTTAAAAATATCAGAGAATCTCCAACATCTTTCGAAGAATCTTAGAAAATCTTTAAAGATATGTCAAAGTCTCCTAAATGACTATACGCAGTTCACAGAAAGGATACTTTCAACTTATATTTTCGTTCCATATAACCGATCAAATTCGTCATAAGCAAATTGATCCGTCATACCGCCAATATAATCCGCAATACATCTATGTAGTAAGCATTCATTACTAGTGATATTTTGCAATGCAGTTTCTCTTCGACTGTCATCTAATTCTTGCAAAACCGCATAGGTACATAATGTTGAGTCAGGCAATTGAGTCGGGTCTTCGGTAAAAGCGCTAAACAATTTCTTTATAATATACCTAGCCTTACCATCCATTGCTTGCGCTTGGAATGAATGCAGAACATTAGTCTTCAGGAAGTCTTGGAACGATTCATCAAGCGGCTTCAATTTCGAACTGAAGGACACACAATTGGAATAGTCTTCACGAGACATAGACGGACGTATTTTGATAAAATCAATCTGCTTATTAATACCATATTTAGCCTCTAACTCACGGAATTGATTCTTAGTATGAGTAATAACGTCGGTTACATATAAGTTGATCACTAATCGAGCAAACAACGAATGGAAAACTGTGTCCTCCATTATTCCTATTTCTCCATTCAATCGCTTTAGACATTCTTTTTCGCTCTTACTGAAAACAGGTTCAAACTTTTTAATTTCATTCAGAAGAGTTTTCCTATCAACAATGCCAAATCTTAAACTATCCTCAATATCATGATGACGTTGAGCGATTTCGTCTGCAATGGCAACTATATATCCTTCAAAAGACCAATACGAATCAATTTGATTCAAATACGAATCATAAAATGGATAAGAAGTTTCAATTGGAATAATGACATTCCCATTATTATCAGTTTTTTCTTTAACTGATGAATGATGAGATACTCCCCATAACGTATACTTTGTTAAATTAAGCCCATGTATCTCAGGATAGTCCGCTCCTTTTTCCAAATCACATAATAATCTAAGAGCCTGCAAATTATGCTTAAATCCTTTAGCATCTTGTGGAACCATCACGTCACATGCAATTATACCATTAATTGTTCTCTCACCAATATGCCCAAAAGGAGTATGACCTATATCGTGCCCCAATGCAATAGCTTCTACTAAATCAATATTTTGTCCTAAAGCAGAGGCGATTGTTTTAGCCAATTGATTAACTTCAAGAGTATGCGTCATTCGAGTACGAATATAGTCGTTTTTTTGAAGCATAAACACCTGAGTCTTACCTCGAAGTCTTAAAAAAGATTTAGAGTATAAGATACGATCACGATCCTTTGAAAAAGAATTTCTATAAGTCTGTCTATCCTCTTGCCGAGTCCAACGCAAAACATTTGAATCGACTTGAACTGGAATAGACACAAAATTACAATTAAAAGCCATAATCAAGGAAATTATATTATACACATTACGATATCTACCCTTTACATAAGTCAAAATACAACGCCCAGTGAGTTCATCAGGTGAAATTAATGATGGATTGTCATTTAAAATTATCAATTCCTATCAACGCTCCCACCCCCTAAATCACCGCGTCCAACTCATAAAAATTTCAATACTACAACCTCCCCCCACTGTCCACTCCAGATTTCAGTCTGCTTCCCACAACAAACTCCATCCAAGCCAACTGCACGTCACCAAGTGGCTACCGAAGAATAACATGCCTCCCATCCAACAATCACCTGAAAAGACGCCCAACCACCGATATAAACCGACCACAGACGCTCCTTATCAATGCATCAAACATCCGACACATTCCGAAACCACCACACACTCAAATCGCCCAATGAAACGTTTTGAGATGTAAAAAGCAAGTTTTTCTTCAACATTTTTTAGAAAAGTTGGTTTCAGCAGTTTTCAGGAAAGGCGGTTCTGCATTTCTGGTTGTTTTTTTGTTTTATGTCAATAAAGGAAAGGGTTGTGGCCGTGGCCACCACCAAGATCCACACCGAGGTGATGGACAAAAACAAGCGGAAGGCGGCAGAAAGTCTCACCATCAAGAAGAAATAGCGCAATGATACCTCAACACAACATTACCCTTAGCAAAGAGAATGTAGAGGAGCATATCACAGACAAGCGCAGAAAGAACATCGAACTGCGCTTAGTCAGCGTTGACGAGCCGCCTCAGAAGCGCCGTGCCGAAATGAAAGGCATGACTTCTGCATTTCCGTCCTCTATGCCAATAGATAGCATATTAGAAATCCAACTTGGCAATAGTTGCTTGGTCGTCCATTTCTTTCGCCATTTGTTGATACTGATCGGCTAAGCCACCAAATACCTTTGCCACATGAGGATATAATTGCAAGCATTGTGATTTCAGATCTTCGAAATATGCAGCATTATCTCTTTCTATATCACCACCCTCGTAACCGCCGCGGATAGTAAAGCCACGTTTATTAAACATCCCGGTGCTATAATTTCTAAACAGCACGTCAGAGTTCAATTCCTCCATGATAGCAAATAACTCTTTTGGCGGCCAGTTAGGGTTATCATTGCATTCAGGATATTTGGCAAACACTTCACCAAGTTGCACATAAACAAACTTTTCGCGATCAACACCCTTGGCCAACTGCAATGCTTTTTCTATCCAGCTCCTTAATTCATTACCATCAATTACTCCATTATCATCTACCCCCGGTATCATACGCCATTCTCGAAAAAGATAAAACGCCCTGATTGCATTATTCTCATCCACCTGGTTGGAATCTTCTTTTTCATCAGTTTCATCCTCTTTTTCATTCTCCGGCTTAAACATATACGTCAATAGATCAACGAAGAATTCCGGTTCTTTCTGTAGTTTCTCAAACAGCAGACGAACTATATCTTTAGATGATGAATGTCTTAACAGCGGAACGAAAAACCATTCCAAAGCCATCAGTTTGTCTTTATCTGCATCACCTCTTTTGTGAAGCTCCTCTAAATAACTCTCAAAAGCCAAGACGTCAATTGGGCCATTTATATCCATAGAACACTTAATCGACCCCATCAACAGATCTTGCAATAGCTCAGTTGGCATATCTTTCACCATATGCCAAGAGCCCGTTAGAGCATCTAGATAACGGCCTACGGAAACCATCTTATTAAGTACATACGAGCTGTTATCATCAAAATGGCCAAATGAGCCATAAGAATACTTAGTCCAGTATTCTTTCTGAACAGGCTCCGTTGTCGTCTCTACAAAAGCGAACAACTGAGGAGAGGGGAAAAGATAGTGTAATACCGCCGTCAATTCCTTATCAGTGAGGTGATACTTTAAGCCCTCAAGGTATTCTAGTGTACCTTCCTCTCCTCTTGCGCTTTGCATACCTTGTAAGTAGCCACTAATAAATTTATCATCTTCTGGCTCTAACAGAAGATTTAATACCAACTCGGTTAAACCATCTGTTTTATAAAAATGACCTAATGTCAGCCCAAACTCATGTGGCTCTTTTACCACCTTTCTGACCAACACCACATCCTCTATAGACATGATCTTTAACCAACCAGCTACAGCGTTTTCTCGTTGCTTAACGCGCACCTTCACCTCTTCCTGGTAATCCCCCTCATCATCCACTATTTCTGGAAGTCCAGGTGCTAACTCATCAAAAAGCCATTTGTCCTTTTCAATAGGATTCTTAGGTGTGAGAGCATTATAAGCCGAGCGGATATCCTCTAACTCTGATTCATTCAGATAACCTGGGCTGCCCTCTTTTCGGCTCTTCTGAAACCAGAGTGTTTCGCGCAATTTTTTTCGTGTTTCCGGAAGTGGACTATTCGCTAAAAGAATAATGTCTTTAATCCAAGATGTCAGTTTACATCTTATTCCCGATGGTATTGGTAGCAAATCATCGATGAGCTCTGCCATATGGGTGTCACTGCCATCATAACAGGCTTTCAACTCGTCACATACAAACTCCGTATGTTTCCAAATCTCAGCATATGTTGCGCCACTGGGGATACTTAAATCATATCCACGCCACTTAAGTTGGTGAGTACCTGATGTATAACCACTGTTTTTGGGTAGTAATGCTATAAGAAGGTCCCACATTTTGGAATACCCTCTTTTCCCTAACTCGTGTAATATGGAAAGCCGATCTTCAAACGATGCCGTAGTATGAGGCTTCCAAGGCAAAAAGATATCAACCAAACTACTAAAGGGACGATTCGCAAGTTTCCCTCCTGGATCACTCTCGGATAGCTTCAATAAAATATCCGCAACCTCTAAAATTCTATCGGGTAGCCAGGCTAAACTCTCTAGAGCCCAGAGAAGATATGGATATTTACTTTCTGGAGCGAAGAGCCCATCCTCCTCATTGAACAGTGACATAATAGGCGAATCCTTCTGAGCTAGAGACTTGTTAACCTCAGTTGTGAAAATAGAAGGAGAGGCTTCTGCTATAAGTGGTAGTTGTTTTGCAATTACACCCCATCTTGCAGCATCAGCATTAGCTATTATGTTTTGAATGATACTGTCTGTATAGTTCTGGCATGAAGACTTTGGTACAATCAATTGTTTCCCATGCCAAGACAGAATGATCAATGAATTGAGAATACCCTGACGTAATTGGTCTGAATAGAGCTTTTCTTCCCCCGTTAATACTTTATGTGCAAGCGAGGATAAACAGTCTAACTGTTCTTTCTTTACAATGAACGCTATGTCTGACCAAAGCGACAATGGTGATGTAATACGCCAAAGAGCACCCACATTCATTACGGGTGGAACGGGCTTTTGAGACCAACGGATTATTGATGCCATAAAGTTATCGTATGGCATTCCGGACAAAGAAGACATAACTTCTTTGTCACCATCATAATTCTCATTCCATCTCTCCACGATGAGTGCAGGCGCTATCTCTTCTATATTCTCGTCGTTCAACCAGTCCACCCGTAGTATAGGGAATCCAAGGGCCTTTTTTATCATTGTTAGATTACATGAGCAATCTTTGATAATCCGTCGTGCTTTATCTCCCTCAATTCCACTCGCCATCAAAGACTGTTCTAATCCAAATCGATCTGCACTTGGCAGTTCAACGACTAATTGATTAAAGTCATCACCTGGCCCTAATGGAACAAGTACAATCTTCCCTTGTGACACCGCTCTGTAAAGGACAGTCGCATCATCGAAGGCTGGGACTAGATTAATCATTGACGTCTGAGTTCCCATAAGTCTAAACTTAGACTTATCTTCTACAACAATTGTTTTTGCGTAATACTCCTTTTGCTGCTTTTCTGGGAACATTTTTCCTGCGGCGAGGATAAACCCCATCGCTTCTTCTTTAGATGCCGCCCTGTAAGCCATTAAAGTCGGCTGATTCAACCTCTCCAAAAGTTCCTGGGCAATCTTCTCTCGACCTGCAATATAGAAAGAAGGTTGCAGTTTAACATCCCACCCTGTTAGTAGTTCTTCAAGGCGTTCTTCGCCCATTATTAAATGATCAGGCTGAATCCCCACATGTGGGGCGAACCACAACTCTGCTGATGGTACAGAAATAATCCATTGTGCAATAACAGTAGAGTCATAAGCACGGACATCTTTCCATATTCCATCCTTCTTTTTACTCTCCACCCATTCATCTTTTTTCTCCCATACGCGAGGCGTCATAAAAATGAATGTAGTCTCCGTATGATTGATACTTGCGTCTGAACTGCGTTTTGAATAATCATCCTCAGCCTTAGATTGAACTCCTTTGTTTGTTCCAAACTCAAGAAGACACTTCCCTTGTGGCAAATACTCTGTCTGTTGAGTCGCATCTACCTCTCCGTCCCAACCGCCCATATAAACAGCGCTTCCGTATGGGATATTGCATTTCTCCAAATACGGAGTAACAGAGGCGTAAACTAAACGTCTGATCAGTTCAGGGAAATCTCCCTTCGCTGATTGCATATCAGCCCATTGCTCTAAATGTGCCCTATCGATCATATTATCGTATATAAATGCAACAACTTGATTACTGCGGGATTGTCGTTTAATGTTTTCAATATGAGCGAAGCAGCGACCAATCCCTTCAATTTCTGCGTCCGACTCATCAAAATTTCAATTTTATATCTCTCTCCGGTCGTTTCAGCCGGATTTTTTGTCTGTTTTTCATGGCGAGGATACAGTTCCCCCACAAGAGCTC
>OLGE01003583.1_pt1 | contig 12118 bp, 9 predicted proteins | sample 1605151 | NCBI WGS metagenome assembly OLGE01 (sample SAMEA3888912, study PRJEB22519) | human gut metagenome | biome: human gut; feature: human-associated habitat; material: faeces | place: Denmark | collected 2010
CAAAGTATTATCTGCGCTTTTTGCTTAGCAGCTTGCACTTCTCGCTCGCTGCATCAGCACTTAGAATTATGCGGTATTGCCCTATCCATTTTGATGCACATTAGAATTGGAAGTAGATAAAGGGCTTTTCCACATAGCCCTCACCGTACATACCAAACACCACCACCAGCAAAATACCGGCCAGCAGCACGGCCCATTGCAGGGCCACGGGCTTTGCCAGCAGCTGCGGGGTGAGCGGGCCCTTTTTACAGCGCAGCCAATCGCACACAAACAAAGCCGCCACGGCCAAACAGGAAACCACAAAATCCGCCCGATCCATGCCCAGCGCCTCAAAGCCGCCCACAAACGGCATGGCACTCCAGTGCAGAAGACCGCGGTAAAACTGCATGGCCTGCGAAAGACTGTCGGCACGAAAGATCACCAGCGCGCCGCTGACAAACACAAAGGTGAGCAGCCAGCACAAAAAGCGGTGCAGTTTTCCCTGTCGGTCAATGTGCAGCGCTTTGCACACGTCGGTGCGCAGGTTCTGGCTCAGGCGCGAGGCCGCCATCCAAAGGCCGTGCAGCCCGCCCCAAACCACATAAGTCCACGCAGCGCCGTGCCAGATGCCGCTTACCAGAAACACCGCCAGCAGGTTTAAGCAGGTGCGCAGTGTTCCCTTGCGGTTGCCGCCCAGCGGAATGTACACATTGTCGCGCAGCCATGTGGACAGGCTGATATGCCAGCGATTCCAGAATTCCCCCAGCGAAAGCGAAAGATAGGGGCTGTTGAAGTTGCGCATCAGGTCAAAGCCCATGATGCGCGCTGCGCCAATGGCAATATCGCTGTAGGACGAAAAGTCGCAGTAAAGCTGCACCGCAAAAAACACGGCCGCGAACAGCAGCGAAACCGTTCCCTGCTGCGCCAGATTTGCATACACGCCGTCCACCAGCAGGGCAAGGCGATCGGCGATCACCAGCTTTTGAATATAGCCCCACAGCATTTGCACCAGCCCTGAGCGGAAGCGCTGATAGTCAAAGTGATGCACCTCGCGGAACTGCGGCAGCATATTGCGGCTTCGCTCAATGGGGCCCGCCACCAGCTGCGGAAAAAAGCTGACAAACAGCGCATAGCGCAGAAAACTGGTTTCAGGCTCCACCTCGCCCCGGTATACATCGGCCGCATAGCCAACAGCCTGGAAAATATAAAAGCTGATGCCCACCGGCAGCAAAAGCTGAAATCCGGTAAATACACTTTGCAGGCCGAGTGCATGGCGTATGGCGTTGATATTGTCCAGCACAAAGCCGGCGTATTTGAACAAAAATAAAATAGCCAGATTCAAAGCCACCGCCAGGGCCAGCACACGCTTTTTTCTGGCCTTTCCGGCGTTTTTCATTGCCATTCCCGCCGCCCATGTAATGGCGGTGCTGGCCAGCATCAGCAATGCATAGCGGGGGTTCCAGCACATATAAAACAGATAGCTGCAGCCCAAAAGCCACAGATTGCGCAGCCTGTGCGGCAGGATAAAATAGCCCGCTGTTACACACGGAAAAAACAGCGCAAATTTAAGCGAATTAAACAGCATTCCAAAATCCTTTTTTCTTGTACTCCGTTCCGCAAAAAACTGCCCCGGCAGCATGGTCAGGGCAGTGTGTTGTTTTCTTTTACGGTGCCAGCTTCATATCCGAATCATCTTCCTGCACGGGCTCGGTGCGCGGAACAGGGTTGCCCTGGGCATCGATTCCCTTTCGGCCCAGGCGGATATCGGTGTATTCCGCCACCAGCGAGTACACCACCGCAAAGGTGGGCACACCGATCAGCATTCCCACAAAGCCCAGCATTTTGCCGCCCACGATAATGGCAAACAGCACCCACAGTGCCGAAAGGCCGGTGGATTCGCCCAGAATCTTGGGGCCCAGCACATTGCCGTCAAACTGCTGCAGAATGAGGATCATGATCAAAAATTCCAGCGCACTGAACGGATTTACGATCAGCAAAATGAAAGCGCAGGGAATGGCCCCCAAAAACGGGCCGAATACCGGGATCACATTGGTGCAGCCCACCACCACGCTGATGAGCAGTGCATAGGGAATGCGCAGCACCGCGCAAATGATAAAGCACAGCACGCCAATGATCAGACTGTCCAGGATTTTGCCGCCGATAAAGCCGCCAAAAGTCTGGTTGGTGCGGGCCAGCACACGCAGCACACGGCGGGCATGCCGCTCGGGCAAAAATGTGAACGCCAGCTTTTTCAGCTGCTTGAGCAGCTTTTCTTTGTCCAGCAGCATATATACCGAAAACATCAGTGCCGTGATGCTGCTCACCAAGCCGCTGCCCAGTGCCATGCCGTAGTTGATCACCTGCGGGAACACCCCGGAAACCGCTTCGGTAATGGTTTTAAGTGCCTGCTCGTAAGAGCCCAGCAGCTTTTCCAGCTGGGCCGAATCGGCCATGTGCGTTTGCAGTGCCGAAATATATGCATCCATCGAATTGAAATAATCCGGAATGCTGGTAACCAGCATTTTTACGCTGCTGACCAGCTGCGGCACCAACAGCATCAGCAGTGCGCCGATGCAGAAAAATGCGATCACATAGGCCAGCAGCACACGCAGCGCGCGGCGCCCTTTTAAAGGGCCGCGATCCAGCGCACGCACAATGAAATCCAGCAGATAGGCGATGACTGCACCCCACACAAAGGGGGCCAAAATGGCCCATCCGCCTTTCAAAACGCCCCACACGGTGTCGAAATGGGAAATTCCCATATAGCACAAAACGCCGATCACCACCAGCATGAGGTTGGAGAAAAAGTTTTCGCTCAGCTTGAATTTTTCGTTGTTCGGTTCCATTTTTTATTTGATGCTCCGTTTGTTATTCCACAGTAACGCTTTTTGCCAGATTGCGGGGTTTATCCACATCGCAGCCCCGCAGCACGCTGACATAGTAGGCAAACAGCTGCAGCGGCACAATGAGCAGCATGGGCATAAACAGCTCTTCAAATTCGGGCAGGCGCACCACATAGTCGGCCACGCCGTCCGGCACGGGCTGGTTTTGCGTGGTGAACAGCAGCGTGTTGGCACCGCGGCTCTTGGTTTCCTTGATATTGGAAATGGTTTTTTCGTAAATATCCTTCTGGGTGGCCAGCGCGATCACCGGGGTGCCCTGTTCGATCAGGCTGATGGTGCCATGCTTGAGCTCACCGGCGGCATAGGCCTCGGAATGAATGTAGCTGATCTCCTTCAGCTTTAAGCTGGCTTCCAGCGAAAGCGCATAGTCAAAGCCGCGGCCCATAAAGAACAGGTCAGAGGCATTCATAAATTTGCTGGCCAAAAACTTGATCTGGTCACAGTTTTCCAGAATACCGTTGATCTTTTCGCCGGTCTGCAGCAGCTCGGCAGTCAGGCGGCGCGCCTGTGCCTCATCCAGCTTGCCCTTTGCCATGGCCAAACGCATGGCGAACAGATACAAAACGCTCAGCTGCACCATATAAGCCTTGGTGGAAGCCACTGCGATCTCGGGCCCTGCATAGGTGTACAGCACATAGTCGGCTGCGCGCGCAATGGACGAACCCACCACATTCACAATGGCCAGCACCTTGCAGCCGCGCTGCTTGGCAAGCTCTAAAGCGGCCTTGGTGTCGCTGGTTTCGCCGGATTGGCTGATAATGATCACCAGATCCTCGGGGCTCAAAATGGGGTCACGATAGCGGAACTCGCTGGCGATCTCGGTAACGGCAGGCACACGGGCCAGCTTTTCGATGGCGGTTTTTCCCACCATGCCGGCGTGCATGGCTGTGCCGCAGGCCACCAGATGCACCCGGCCGATCTTTGCCAGCGCTTCATCGCTCAGCTGCGGAATGCGCAGATCCGGCAGGCCGTTTTGCACACGCGGGCCCACGGTTTTTTGGATTGCCTCGGGCTGCTCGTAGATCTCTTTCAGCATGAAATGCGGAAAGCCGCCCTTTTCGGCAGCTTCCATATCCCAATCTGCCGTCAGGTGATTTTTTTCCACCGGCGTGCCGAACTCGTTGTAAAAGTCGATCTTATCCCGGGTAAGCACCGCGATATCGCCTTCGTCCAGCACGGCATACTCGCGGGTGTATTTGAGCAGCGCGGGCACATCGCTGGCCACAAAATTCTGCCCCTTGCCAAAGCCCACGATCAGCGGGCTTTCCCGGCGGGCAGCATATACGATATCGGGGAAATCCTTGAACAGCACTGCCAGGCCATAGCTGCCGCGCACCAGTGCCAGTGCCCGGGTGAGCGCCAGCAAGGGGTCGCCGGTATAGCAGGAATCGATCAGCTTTACCAGCACCTCGGTGTCGGTTTCGCTCACAAATTCATAGCCCTTTTTGATCAGATCTTCCTTCAGTTTCCCGTAGTTTTCAATAATACCGTTGTGTACAATGGAAACTCGCGGCGTAGAGTGCGGATGGCTGTTTACATCGCTGGGCACGCCATGGGTAGCCCAGCGGGTATGGCCAATGCCGCAGTGGCACACAGGCAGGTTTTCGCTTTCCAGCTTTTCCTTCAGCACGGCAAGGCGGCCTTTTGCTTTTACCACCGTGATATCGCGGCCCATGTGCAATGCCACACCGGCCGAATCGTAGCCGCGGTATTCCAGCTTGGAAAGCCCTTCCATCAGCACATCCTTGCAGTCATATCCGCCTACATATCCAACAATTCCACACATAATCAAAAACCTCCTTGGGGTTTTGGCTGCATCGGAGCTTGGCCAACGCAATGGGGTGCCCGGACCCCGGCTGCTTTTTGGGCTTTATCGGCGCACTTGCCTGCGCCGTATCTGCTGCTTGCCGCAGCTGAAATGCGGTTTTTGCGCTGGGCATCACCGCAGATAAAATGACCAGAATAATCTTTTTTATTATATACGCAAACCATGCTTTTTGCAATTCCTTTCGCCCTTTGTTTACTGTATATTCACGAATTCGGCGGGCTTTGCGTACACAATCGATCCATTTGTTCCACCGTGCAAAAACGGTATCCCTGCTCGCGAAACCAATCGATCACATCGGGCAGCGCTTCGGCTGTGTTTTTCGTGGCGGCGGTATCGTGCATCAAAACCACGCACACGGTTTGATTTTGCGCCTCGCGCAGAATATTGCGGTAAATTTCTTCGGCGCTTGGGTGGCCGCCCGCTGCATCCTCGGCACACACATTCCAGTCGATATAGCGATAGCCCTTTTCCTGCGCCTGCGCTTTCAGGCGTTTCATAATATCGCTGCCGCCGTATTTGCGGCTTACGGTGTTGGTGCTTCCCCCCGGAAATCGCAGATAACGGATCTTTTCGGTGTCGGTATAGGGCGAGATGGCCTGCAAAAGCTCTGTGATATCCTGCCAATAGCTTTCAGGGCTTTGATAGATCTTTTTGTATTCGTGCGAAGCCGTGTGCAGCGCGATCTGATGCCCGTTGTCGGCTTCGGTTTGTATCAGCGGCAGATATTTGCGGTTGTTATCCGCCGCCATCACAAAAAAGGTTGCGGGCACCTGCTTTTGCCACAGGGTTTCCAGCACCAGCGGTGTGGTGCTGCTGGGGCCATCGTCAAAAGTAAGGCACACGATTTTTTGCCCTGTGCCGTTTGCATCCGCTGCCGCCGGGGCGGCATAGCTTTGAAACGATGTATCCGGAATGCGGGTGATATCATGCTGTGTACACACCCTGTGCCCGCGCACTGCCCCCACACACAGCAGCAGCGCCCCCAAAACCGCTGTTTCGGCCAGATGGCACCAGAACGCACGCCCTGCTTTTTTGTTGTGTTTCATTCCCCATGCCCCCTTTATTCTATATAAATATAAGGGCGGGGGCGGGCGTATTCCCTGCCCGCAAATGTTTTGCGGGCTTTTCGCCGGAAAACTATTGACTTTTGGGTGTGTGTTGTGGTAAAATACATCTTGCAGTCATGCGAGAGTGCTGGAATCGGCAGACAGGCACGTTTGAGGTGCGTGTGTTTAGGCGTGTGGGTTCAAGTCCCATCTCTCGCACCAGCAGAAAGAGCTTAGAATCGAAAGATTCTAAGCTCTTTTCTTTTTGTTTAACTCAACAGTGAACCCTTCTCACACCCCATTTACACCCCACTGCATTTTCAAGGGCATACCAGAAAGCTGCTTGCCCATGATGCCGGGCAAATGAGGGTACAAAAAACCACGGTGCGCTTGCATCGTGGTTTTTTTGATATTGATTTTTTCTTTGCAATTACTGCAAACAAAACAATGGCAAGTATTAGGATTATTCGTCTGCGGCAAATACCCCCCCTTTGCATGACAAACAATAAACTTTTTCACCTTCCATAAGTTTAACAGGAAGTAGTTTTTCTCATCTTGATTCATAGGCATCACTTCCACAAAAATCCGGATATAATTCTTTCGGCCGCTTCATTAAATCGCGCAAATTCCGAAGGGTCAAATTTTGTTTCTAAAGATTTTTCAACTGTGTAGAGGTTTGAAAGACACCTATCCGTCATCTATGTGATTTTCTCAATTTGACTTTTCTCAACCAAAAATTCTGAGTCATCTATATCCGGTCATCGTTCAAAAATCACACGCAGAATCATGCGTACTATGCAAAAAATAATAACAAACGAAATACAGCCTTTCAAACTCACGATCCATTCTCCTTGTTTTTATCAGATTTTGGGGTATAATAAGAGTATGGGAGCCGAGCCACAACTCGGCCCCACCTTACTGCTTTGGTTAAGCCCTAACAGCTTAATCAAAGCTGCGCTTATCAAAGCGCTTAGAATGTTCAGCATTATGGTGGTTGCCCATTCGCTGAAATTCGCCGCAGGCTTTTGCCTGCGGCGTTTTTTATTGGCCATTTTCCTTTGCATTTGGCTGCAAAGCGCCATGGTTTCAAGGCTCCCACGCCCTGCTGCCGCATGGCTGCGGGGCATTACAGCCCGGCCAGCTTAGCGGCAAACTGCGCGGCGCGCTCTGCTTTTTCGGGGCTCATAAACACCTTGCTGTAGCCGGGGTCATGCTCGGCCAGCATGCCTACATATTGAAGCTGCGAGTGCTTGCAATAGCGCCGGATGCCGCTTTCCCACAGGTCGGCGCCTTTTTCGGGCGGATAGCCGCAGGTCGTTACCAGTGCAAGAGCTTTTCCCGCCCACAGCGCGGGGCCTTTTTGCTCGCCGTAGTATTTGTTCATGCCGTAAACCAGGCGGTCCAGCACGGATTTCATGGGCGGGGTGCAATACCATGAATAGATCGGTGTGGCCAGCACCAAAAGATCACATTGCAGCACGCTTTCAAAAATATCCGGCATATCGTCCCGGATTGCGCAGCCAAAAGTCGAATGGTCTTTCTGGCAGCATCGGCAGGCACGGCAGGGCTGAATGTTTTTATCATACAGCCAGATCAGTTCACATTCGCAGCCGCCTTGCTGCAGCTGCTGCATAAACGGCTGCAAAAGCTGCATGGTGTTGCCGTTTTTCCGGGGGCTCCCCATCAGAATACAAACTCTTTTTTTCATAAGAGCCTTCACCTCTTTCTGGATTTTTATTGGTTTATGCCTGTCGGCTCGTGTTGCATACCAGATACAAAACCTGCTGTTCCTGTGCGATTTTTTTCAGCATTTTCAGGGCTCGTTCCGTGTGCGCATCGTCCAGATTCACAAAGGGATCGTCCAGGATCAAAAACGGCTTTTCCTTGCCGAACAAAGCATCAATCAGCGCAAGGCGCATACACAGTGCCATGCTGTCTGCCGTGCCGGCGCTGAAGCTGCCCAGCTCGCGGGCTGCGCCTTTTTCGTCCATGTACAGCTTTAGATCCTTATCCACCATCACCGTTCCCAGCTGCTCTCCCAAAAGCGTGTTGGCGTATTTTTCAAATTCGCGCTCCACTTTTCCCACATAATTTCCGGCAAGATCATCCTTGGCCTGCCGCAGCAGATCCAGAGTTTGATCGACCAGATCGCATTTTTTACGCTGTTCCTCACACTCTGCCTGCAGGCGTGCCATTTCATCTTCCCATGCCGGAATGCTTTCCACCACACGGCGAAGCCTGTCGCGCTGCTGGCGAAGCTCCCGCAGGCGGGGCTCCATTTCCTGATCGAGGCTGTTTTGCAGCTGCTGCTCGGCGTTCTGCAAAATCTCCGGGTCCGGCAGGGGCTCTGTCTGGGGCTCCGCCGCCTGCGTGATGCCGGGGTTTTCTGCCTGAAATTCTGCCAGTTTACGCTGCGTATCCGCAAGTGTTTTCTGCATATCCCGGCGGCCGTGAATGTCCTCGTCTGCCATATCCAGCAGCCGCTCCGGGGTGTCGCCCTGCAGCCGATATTTTGCAAGAAGCTGCTTTATTTCATTTTCCGCCTGGGTTTTGCGTGTCTGGGCTGCATGGTGCTCCTGCCAATAGCGTTCCAGCCGGTCACGGGCCTGCCGGTATTGCTCGAAGCGTTTGCGAAGCGCCTGCAGGCAGCTGTCCGGCGGCAGTGCAGGGTCAAGCGCATGATAGGCGTTCAGCGTGCCTTGAATTTTTTGTTTTAGCGATCGCGCAAGTGCCTGATCGCTGGCGTTTCCCTGCAGCATTTTCTGCTTTTTTTCCGCAAGGGAATGATAATCACGGCTTGCATCGGCAAGTTCACGCAGCGCCTGCCGCAGATCCTTTTCTAAAATCAGCGGCGTATACCGCTGCAGCAGCGCGGTGATGGAGGCGCGGTATGCCGCCATTTCCTTTTCCAGATCATTTCTCCGGTTCACCACGTTACGCACCTGCTCAATGAGCTGATCGTATCGGCGGCTGCTTTCACGAAGCTGCTGCACAAAGGAATCCCGGTAAGCATCCTGCGGGTAGTAGCGGGCAAAAACCGCCCGGAGCGACTGATTTTTTTCCTCGATTTTGCGGTCAATATCCAACAGCTGCTCCTCTGCGCTGCTTATTTTTTGGCCAAGCTCCACAAAAGCCCTGCTATCCAGCAAAAGCTGAACCAGTTTTTCCTCCGGCTGCGCAGCGTCCTTGTAAAAGCGCAGCAGAAAATCGTTAAGCCCGTGCTGCAGATCGTACAGCTCTTGATTTTCCTCGTCGGTGATCGCGCTTGCGGTGATCACCGATGCCTGCGGGCCCTGCGTGCGGGCCAACAGGCTTTGTGTATGCAGCCAGAATGCCCCCAGCAGCGCAGCAAACCCGGCCACCACCAGCAGAATGCCGGGCACGGATCGGCCCAGCACAAAGCAAGCCACGCCCGCTGCAAGCAGCAGCACGCCTGCAATGCCGCAGGCTGTCGGCATGGGGGATGCTTTCTGCTTTGCCGAGGGGGATGCACTTTGCACAACCGCGGTGCGGGTGTTCTTTTTTGCGGTAAGCGCCTCTATGCGGCGGCAGGCGTTTTGCTGATCGTGAATTTCTTTTTCCGATGGCACACCGGAAGCAAAAGTGCGCTGCAAAGCCTGATATTTCTTTTGTTCTTCCTCGGTAAGCCCGCGTGCCGCGCGGCTTTGCTCCAAAAGATCGCGCTCACGCTGCTGCTGTTCGCAGTCTGCCAGAAGGGCCTGTGTGGGCACACCGTTTTGAAACAGCTCTTTCAGCTCACGCAGTGACTGCTGCTCCTGTGCGGAAACCGTAAGCCCCGCAAGCTGCTGCTGTGCGGCCTTCAGCTGGTCTGCCGCCTCTGTGCAGGCCCGCAATTCTTCTTCGGCCGGAGCCCCGCAGGCAAACTGCTGCGACAGCGCTTGCAGCCGTTCCAGCTCTTCCGGCAGCATTTGCGCATGGAGCTTTGCCGATGCGCCCGCCAGCTGTTTGCACCAGCTATCGCATTCCTCTATATCCTGTGCGGTTTTTTCGGCATCTGCGAACCACTGTTTTTCTGTTTCCAGCAATTTTTTGTCGGCATCGCTGAAGGTCAGTTCCTGCAGGCGCTGTTCTTGTTGGCAGATCGTGCTTAAATTTTCCCGTCCGGTTTTGATCTCATCCCCTGTGGGATACCCCGCCGGGTAATTTTCATCCATTTCCCGCAGGTATCGGCTGCTTTTTTCCATGCTATCCAGCAATTCCTGCTGTTGTTTTTGCAGTGCAGAGCGGGACTTCTGATCCGATGCCAAGCGGATCTTTTCACGCAGTGTGTGAATCGCATTGGTTTTGGCTTCCATTTTGCCCCGCAATGCTTCGATCTCTTCATTCAGGCGGTGCAGCTGCGGTTTTTGCTGTTCTGCCTGAAACTTCTGCTCATCCAGCTCATGGCAGCGATTTTCCAGTTTTTGAATGCTGCCGCCCGTGCCCCGGTAGGCACGGTATTGGGTGCGGTATTCCCGCAGCTTTTTTTCTGCGGTGTCATAATTGTTCAGATCGTTTGTATCGTCCACCAAATTGCTCAGCTTGGTGCGGATCGAGGTCGTGGCCTGCATTTCGCCGCTTTGCAGCTGCGGCATATAGGTGCTGCGGGCAAACGACTCTGCATCCAGCTGAAACAGTTCCTCGCCCAGTTTTTCCGAAAAGCGTAACGAAGGCTGGCGCGTGGTAAGATTGATCAAAGAAAATGTATCCTTGGCTACGGTTTTGCCAAAATAACGGGTAACACGATAGGCAGTGCCCCCGGTTTCAAATTCCAAAAAGCCGCCATATTTTCCCCCCTGCCATGGGTCATAGCGCTTTCGCTCATTTTCCACGATGCTGCGGGCCCCTGTGCGGGGAAAGCCGTACAGCATGGCCTTGATGAACGCCGCAAAGGTGCTTTTGCCAAAGCCGTTGGGGCGGCAGATCGTGGTTAGCCCGGCGGAAAATGAAAAATCGAAATCGGAAAGCACACCGAAGTTTTCAATATGACATCTGATCAGCCTCATAATGTGATCTCCTCTCCCGTGAGCGCCTGCAGGCCGGTGCGGATCATGGCCGCCTTATCCTCATCACTGGCATTGCTGGCCAGCACCAGGCGAATGAACTCACCTTTTAACGAAATATCATTTTTGTAATCGTTCGGGTCAATGCGCATACGCGTTTCGTTTTTGATCTTGGAGAAAAAGAATCGGGGCCTGAGCAGATTTTGCAGATACGAAACCGCGATATTGGCTGTGGGGTCGACTTCGCCGGTCAAAAGGATCTCCACCATGTCGTCGGCCTGGATCTGCTGCGCTGCCTGCTGGATCTTTTGTGCGATCTGCGAATTTTTGGCAAGTCCGCTGATATCCACCGGCAGGCGGTGCAGCTGCCGACAGGAAAACGGAACGAATTCATGCTGTATGCGGCCGCCCTCCACGCGCAGCAGCACAAAGCCCTTGGGGCCGCATTCATCAAACCCGCGCCCTTCTAAGCAGCCGGAATAGCAGTAGACACCGCGTCCGTCCAGTGTCTGGCAGGCATAGGTGTGGATATGGCCCAGCGCCAGATAATCAATGCCGCGGTTTTTCAAAAGATTCAGGTTGACCATGTCCTCACCGCAGGCTGTGCCCACCTGCCCGTGCATGGCAGCAATGTTCACCATGCCCTCGCTGTGCGGGATGTTCTGATACAGCGATTCCGCATTGGCACGGCTCATCTCAATGCCCGAGATCACTACGCCGTTATAGGCAAAGCTTTGCCAGCTTTGGCCAAAAAGCTTCAGGTTTTGCGGAATATCACGGTCCGCAAATGCATTCGAGGCTTCATCATGGTTGCCCGCAAGATAAAGATAGTCCACCCCGGGGGTGCGGCCCATGGCATCCAGAATTTCATCCACGGTTCTGGTTTTCACGCGCTCACCGTCAAACAGATCGCCCGCAATGATCACGGCGCTGACGGCATTCTGTGCAGCGTATTCCGTCAGACGCAAAAAAGAGTGTATGATCTCGGTGTTTCTGGTGGATGCCTGTGCCTCTGTTAAATGTGTTTCCATGGGGGAATCCAGATGCAAATCAGCACAGTGAATAATTTTGGTCATGCGATCGGCTCCTATCGGGTGGATTTTTCGTTTTTTATTTCGGCACTCCTTTTCTGCCGGAGCGCCATTTACAGTATAGCACGAAAGCGGCGGTATTTCCAAGAAACACTGCCGTTTTGCACGAATTTATGAATCGAACCGGCCCCCGGCTGGATATAAGCGCAGAAACAAACCAGCCCCACAGAAATGCTTCTGCGGGGCTGGCGTTAGCTTTTTTCTTTTTAAGGTAATACCGCATAATTCTAAGTGCCGATACGGCGAGCGAGGTGCGGCAGATGCTAAG
>OLGE01003586.1_pt1 | contig 12116 bp, 7 predicted proteins | sample 1605151 | NCBI WGS metagenome assembly OLGE01 (sample SAMEA3888912, study PRJEB22519) | human gut metagenome | biome: human gut; feature: human-associated habitat; material: faeces | place: Denmark | collected 2010
CTGCGGTTTATTGGATGTGATGGCGATCTTCTGACCAATCAGATGATTCATTAAAGTTGATTTTCCAACGTTTGGTCTGCCGATAATTGTGACAAATCCCGATTTAAAATTTTCTTTCATTCGTACTCCATTCCCAAATTATTCATATAAATTTTTCAGCTGCATAAACATGTCGCTCTGACTCTTTAAGTTATCTTCGTTTCCGATGACACAGAGATTTTTTTCTTCCAGCACGGATGCGATCAGATCCTTTAAGCCACGGATATCCTCATCTGTTGCACCGATCACCTGATCGCGCTCTTTCTGGATATCCGCAAAATCCAGTCCCTGTAAATATGCGGTCATGGAACGTGCTCCCTTCGCACTCGGATTCATCGGCGTATCCATATCACTGATCGTACCAATGATGTATTTTGTCATCTCACGCTCGTCCGCCTTAAAATCGGCAAGATACTGCGGGATACCGTCATAGATCTCATCCGTTTTCTTTAAGTTCGGATCACGGTAGGAAACAAAATAAGTATCTCCATTCCGCATATAGCTGTTCATACATCCATAGGCTCCGCCCTTGACACGGACATTGATCCAGAGATAATCATATCCCATAATGACTTTTAAAATGCGCAATGCACCGTGATACGAAAATCCGTGGCGCACATAGTTACCAGCTCTCGCCACATACTGCACCTGGGAGGCATCCATAAATCCCTCATTTTTCTTTTCTAAATGAAGCTCTGGCAGACTCCGCTCTTTCACGATTTTCTCCGACGGATACAGATTTTTTAACAGGAAAGCGATCTGTGCTTCTACCGCCTGATAATCTGCCTCTTCGCAGACAACACTGACGATCATGCGCTCCGGTACAAATATCGTCTGTACCATTTTCTCAAGCTGTGCGATCAGTGCATCTTTTTTCTCATTAAAATGTTCATCTAAATCAGCGATCAGCTCATAGAAGGAAATGCCTGCGGTTGCCTCCTGATAATATGCCGCTCTTGAGAAATAAGACAGCGCACGCATGGATGCCACCGAATGTCCGGAACCGTCAAATGCCGCCTCCACCCTTGAACGAAGCTGCGCAATGATCTCACGCAGGCGCTTTTCATCAGAAATCTTTGTCGTCATTATGATCTCACGCAAAAGATCCATCGCCTGGGGCAGCTCCGATGCAAGCGTTTTTACACGCAGTTCAAACATAAACTGCATATCCTCCGGCTTCTTCACATGCGGATAAACACCACAGCTTGCGGATATTCCACCGGTGTGGATGTTGATCTCATTTGCCAGTTCTGAAAATCCGTACCGCTCTGTATCCATATAGCCAAGGATATATTTTAAAATTCCAACATACGGCAGATCTTTGATCTCCATATCACGGATATCAAAGAGGATGCGCAGATAATCAATACCATTTGAAAACATCTCATGGTGTACGACCGTCGTGTTACCGCATTTTTTCATCGTATTGTAAAGCGGTGCCGCCTCACGTTTCATATCCTCACGTTTTAACATCGGAATTTTTGCCAAATCTTCCTTTGGTGAAGGCTCTTCCTGATACTGTTTTAAATGTTTCGTGTCTGCGATAAGCTGCTTGATCTCCTCTTTACTCAGGCTGTCTTTATATGCAGCAAGTTTCTCTGCCAGTGTCTCTTCTCTTTTTGCATTAAGACCTCTCTCCGGCTCAATCACAACCACCGACGCATGCGGATTGTGAAGCAGATATTTTTCAATCAATGTTTCAAAATATCCGGTCTCAACCTGCTCCCGCAGGAAACGGTAAGTATCTAATGCCTCCACATGCATAAATGGCTGCATGTCATCGTAAAGCCAGCTGTCCAGACACTGGATGCCGTATAATAGTCCCTTCGGGAATTGTCCGAAATCCGCTTCACGATAGCGGAACTCTGACGCACTGATCCCGGCAAGCAGTGCTTTCTTATCCACGCCGTCTTTTACCTGACGGTTTAACACATCCTGTATCGTCGCAAGAAACTTTTCTTTATCTGCACTGTTCGCATTTTTTGCAATGATGGAAAATACCGGCTGCATGGTACTGCTGTCATAACCGCCAACGATATCTTTTCCGATGCCCGCGTCGATCAGTGCCTGTTTTAACGGAGCCCCCGGTGCACCGAGCAATGCATAGTCAAGCACATCAAATGCCAGATAAAGTTTTCTATCTAAAATGTCCCCCACAACCAGATTATAAGAAAGATAGGTATTATCTTCCTCAGGTTCTGCGGAAGAGATTGGGTATTTCTTCGTGATCTCCACTGGTTTTTCAAATGGCTTCTGTGCCTTTACTGTAGAGTCAAGTTCAATTTCCTCATAATGGCTTAAATATTCCTCATCCATCCAGCGGAGTTTTTCTGCCACATCCATATTTCCATACAGGTAAATATAGGAATTGCACGGATGGTAATATCTGCGGTGAAAATCAAGGTAATCCTCATAGGTCAGATCCGGGATACGTTCCGGATCTCCGCCGGACTCGTTACTGTAAGTGTTATCCGGAAACAGGGAATTTAAAATTTCCCGCTGCAGCACATCGTCAGCTGAGGAAAAAGCACCTTTCATTTCATTATATACAACACCGTTGATCGTAATCGGCGCATCTTCGCTCTCAAGCTCATAATGCCAGCCTTCCTGTTTAAAAATCTCCTGATGTTTATAAATATTCGGATGGAATACCGCATCCATATAAACACTCATCAGATTCTGAAAATCCGTATCGTTGCAGCTTGCCACCGGATAAATCGTTTTCTCCGGATAAGTGATTGCATTTAAAAATGTATTTAAGGATCCCTTGACCAGTTCCACAAACGGATCCTTGACCGGGTATTTATCCGAACCGCACAATACTGTGTGTTCTATAATATGTGGTACACCTGTGGAATCCTCCGCCGGAGTGCGGAATCCGATATAAAATACCTTATTATCATCATCATTTGAGATTACAGCAATTCTTGCGCCGCTCTTTTTATGACGTAAAACGAGCCCTTCGGATTTCAAATCGCGCAAAGGGCACTGCTCTAAAACTTCATATGCATCCAAATCAGTCAGTTTCATCGTTTTCCTCCAAAATATGGTCTTATGTCTGTTATATTATGTGCAAAAAAAAACACATAATCCAATTCGCCGTTCGTCAATCAAGCAAGCATGTTGACTCACTTGCGCTCATTATATCATGCGCAAAAGCAGCACATGATCGTGATCTACACTCGCTTCGCTCGGCAGTCTTATTATATCACATTTTATACAACTTAAAAAGGGAATGTAATATTTACACTCCCTTTTTGGTACTTATGGAATCATCTGCTGTTATGCGATACGGCTTACATTGGCAGCCTGAGGACCTTTTTCTCCTTCGGTAACCTCGAACTCAACACGTTCACCGTCTTTTAACTCTTTAAATCCATCCATGTTCAATGCGGAAAAATGTACGAATACGTCATTTCCCTGCTCGTCCGAAATAAATCCATAACCTTTTTTGGCATTAAACCATTTTACAGTTCCCTGCTGCATAACTCTTTAAAAACCTCCTAAATACATAAAATAACCATTCAACAGAATTCGCTTTGTCATCTGTTTTGCCTAACAAATCAAAATTAGCATATCTCACTTATTTTGTCAACATTTTTTAGAAATCTTTGTTAATTTTGCACATAAGAGCGTTATGACTGTTTCATGGTAACTTTACTGGTTCCGCAGCCTGTAAACATACCACTCATATCCGTCACGTTTGAAGTGTTAAAATTGCTCACGTTCAGACTTGTCAAGCTCCTGTTTTACTGTATTTGCGGGTTTTTTATACACAAAAAAAGCGGTACATATACACATTTCGTATGATAATGATGTTGGGGGCAAACAGTGCATTCACAACATAACGACTGACAAATTGCACAAAGCCGAGACTGCTTTTGTGACTTTGGGAGAAAATTAGTAAATCTTAGACTGCCTGGTAATACACAGTGATGTTCTGCCACGGATGGCAGAACAAGGCAGCATCGAGTCATGGAGGACTCGTTGTTGCCGTTCACGTCATTCTGAGAAAACCTGACTCAGGCAGGCTTAGATTTTCTTATTTTCGTACAATGGAACAAAACAGACACGGCTTTGCGCAATTTGTCAATCAAGAAGTTTAAATGCACTATCTGACCCCAACACCATGATAATTGCACCGTTCTTTTCTCCCTGTCATTTACTGTTTGATCTGCACATCCATCTGAGGATATGGGATGGAAATATTGTGACTGTCAAGCGCATACTTGATATTCTCGGTCAGGCGCCACCTTGCAGACCAGTAGTCCTCTGTTTTTACCCAGATACGCACACCCATGTTTACGGAAGAATCTCCGAGTTCATCCACAAATACAAGAATCTCTTCTTCCGGCAGTCTTGCCTCCTCCGCTTCTGCAACAGAATACAACACTTCTTTTGCAGTTCTGATATCTGCTTCATATGCAATGCCTACTACCAGATCCACACGGCGTTTCTCCATGGTGGAAACATTCGTGATGCTGCTGTTAGAGAGTGTACCGTTTGGTACCATGACCACTTTGTTGTCAATGGTGAGCAGTTTCGTATAGAAAATGGAGATCTCTGTTACCGTACCCTCTTTCCCGCCGGAATGTTCTATAATGTAATCTCCGACACGGAAAGGTTTTAACAATAAGATCAGCACACCACCCGCAAAATTTGAAAGGCTGCCCTGTAATGCCAGACCGACTGCCACACCAGCAGAACCAAGCACTGCCACTGCCGAGGTGGTTGCAATTCCAAACAGTCCCATGATAATAAAGATCAGTACCAGATATAGTGCGTATTTGATCAATGGCAGTACAAACTGTCTGACACCGGTATCGACATCTCTGCGTTCCATGGATTTGCGGAACATTTTTAAGATCAGGTTAATGATCTTGCTTCCGACAATATAAATGATAATCGAAACTACAACCTGAAATGCAAAATTCAAAAGATCCGGGATCAGACCCTGCAGCCATGTGCCTACGATTCCAGGGTTCTTCGCAACCTCCTGTAAGTTTTCCTGCGCCTGGTTTAACATTTCGACGGTCTCAGTTGCATTTGCGATTCCTTCTACATTTTCTGCCAGCATATATGGCTCCCTTCGTTTTTATTCGAATTTGAATTTTAAAAAAATCATCTTTAGGCTATGAATGTTGTGAACCTGACACAGATTCACAACTTCCTCAGTTCTTTATAAGTTTTCAAAATTCCATTTCTCATTTTGTCCTGCTCTAAGGAATTTCCTTATTCTAAAGAATGAATGAACAGACCGCTGCGGAGCTTCGGCTCAAACCAGGTAGATTTTGGAGGCATGAGTTTTCCGGCATCTGCGACGGAGAAGAGCTCTGTGATCGAGGTCGGATACATGGCAAATGCAACGGAACAGTCTTCCTCACAGCGTCTGACCAGTTCGTCCATGCCGCGGATTCCTCCTACAAAGTCGATTCTTCCATCTGTTTTCGGATCTCCGATGCCGAGTACCGGATGAAGCAGAAGGTCTTGTAACATTGATACATCTAAACTTTTTACCGGATCATCTGCCACTGCGGCAAGATCGTCCTCCCGGAACTTACAAAGGAACCAGTGTCCTTCCATATACATGGTAAAGCTGCCTTTTTCCTGCGGTCTCTTTTCTTTCTGATCTGTGATCTCCGTCACGTCAAAGCGTTTTTTCATTTCCTTGTAAAAACTCTGGAAAGAGTATCCGTTTAAATCCTTGACCACACGGTTATAATCCATGATCATAAGCTGGTCGTCCGGGAATAACACGGACAGGAAATAATTAAATTCTTCCGTTCCATCATAGTCCGGATGTTCTTCTCTTCGTTTCAAACCGACTTTTACTGCGGAAGCAGCACGGTGATGACCGTCTGCGATATAGATATCTGCCATGTTTTCAAATGCCTGTGAGATTGCTGCAATTTTATCATCGTCACTGATCTCAAACACACGGTGTCTGATTCCATCCTCCGATGTAAAGTCATACTCTGCCTCTCCTGCTTTGACTTTCTCCACGATCTCATTGATCACCGGATTCGAGCGGTATGCTAAAAAGATAGGTCCGGTCTGCGCATTACAGGCATCCACATGATGAATACGGTCTGCTTCCTTTTCTGCTCTGGTGTTCTCATGCTTTTTGATGACGCCATTTAAATAATCATCGATCGATGCACACGCCGTAATCCCTGTCTGTGTGCGTCCATTCATCGTAAGTTCATAAATATAGTAACATTTTTTCTGATCGCGGATAAAAGAACCATCCTCTACCATCCCCCACAACAGATCATGTGCTCTCTGATACACCTTTTCATCATACATATCCACAGAAAGCGGATAGCCTGTCTCCGCACGATCAATCTTTAAAAAAGATTCCGGATTTTTCTCCACTTCCACAGTTGCTTCTTTTCTGTTATAAACATCATAAGGGAGGGCAGCGATTTTAGCTGCCTTCCCTTTTTCCGGTCTGATGCTCATAAACGGTCTGATATCTGCCATTTTTGCTGCACCTCATCTTATTCTTCTGAATTAAGTTACCATTTTCCTTAAAGTTCTTTCCTATGCCGATCTAGGAAACAATAGAATGTACCTTTCTTAAACACTCTATTGTCACAAATCACCGTCAGATTTCTAGCAGATCTTGCGAACTTTTAAGACACCCTCTGTATTCTTTAATTTTTCAAGTACATTCTCCGGAACAGAAGTGTCTAAATCCAAAAGCGCATATGCATAATCGCCTTTTGATTTGTTTGCCATTCCGTCAATATTGATTCCTGCATCACCAAGGATCGTTGTATATAAACTTAACATACCTTTGACATTGCGGTGTAAGATTCCGATACGTCCTGCAGTTGTGCATGCCCCCATGCTGCAGTCCGGAAAATTTACAGAATGGACAATATTACCATTTTCTAAGTAATCACGGATCTCACGCACTGCCATAATCGCACAGTTATCTTCTGACTCTGCTGTGGAAGCTCCAAGGTGTGGTGTCACAATGCAGCCCTTCGCACCAACAGTCGTTGTGTTCGGGAAATCAGATACATATTTGTGTACTTTTCCTGCTGCAAGTGCATCCACCATTGCTTCTTCATCCACAAGCAGATCTCTTGCAAAATTTAATATGATCGCAGTTGGTTTCATCATAGCAATTGCGTCTGCACTGATCATTTTTTTCGTAGAATCCAGAAGCGGCACATGGATCGTGATGTAGTCACACTCACGGTAGATATCTTCTACGTTGCTGATGTGCTTAACACTTCTTGATAAGTTCCATGCTGCTGCAACAGAGATATACGGATCATATCCATATACTTCCATTCCCATATGGATTGCTGCATTGGCAACTAACACACCGATCGCACCAAGACCGATGACACCTAATTTCTTTCCGGAAATTTCGGTTCCTGCAAAGTTCTTTTTCTGCTTCTCTGCAGTCTTTGCAATATTCTCATCGTTCTGGTTCTCTAAACCCAATTGGAGACGGCCTACGATATCACGGGATGCGTAAAGCATACCTGCAAACACGAGCTCTTTGACACCGTTTGCATTTGCACCCGGTGTATTGAATACGACGATACCTTTTTCTGCGCATTTGTCCAGCGGGATATTGTTGACTCCGGCACCGGCTCTTGCGACTGCCTCTAAGGTATCCGGCAGTTCTAAATCATGCATTGCAGCACTTCTGACTAACGCAGCCTGTGCATCTTTTAACTCATCTACTTTTTCATACTGATCCAGACCGACCGCTGCGATCGGATTTAAGCAGTTATACTTAAACATTATGCATTCTCCTCCTCGAATTTTTTCATGAACTCTACTAACTTCTCAACGCCCTCTTTTGGCATAGCGTTGTAGATGGATGCTCTCATACCGCCAACGGTACGATGTCCTTTTAAATTTACAAATCCGGCTTCTGTTGCCTCTTTTACGAATTTTGCATCCAGGTCAGCATCTCCGGTTACGAATGGAACGTTCATCAGGGAACGGTCCTCCGGTACAACAGTTCCTTTGAATAATTTGCTCTGGTCTAAGAAATCATAAAGGATCTTAGCTTTTTCTTCGTTGCGCTCTTTCATCACGGAAAGTCCGCCCATCTTCTTTAACCATTTGAATACTTTTCCGCAGATATAAATGCCGTAGCATGGCGGTGTATTGTAAAGGGAATCTGCATCTGCATGTGTCTTGTATTTTAACATGGTAGGTGTTCCAGGTAAGGTATCCTCCGTGATCAGATCCTCACGGATGATCACAATAACAACACCTGCCGGTCCGACATTCTTCTGGACACCGCCGTAGATCACACCGTATTTTGTGACATCTACCGGCTCTGACAAGAAGCAGGAAGATACGTCAGCGACCAATGTATGTCCTTTTGTGTTCGGGAGTTTTTTGTATTTGGTTCCGTAAATGGTATTGTTCTCACAAATATAAACGTAATCAAGATCATCCGGAATATCAAGATCAGAGCAGTCCGGTATGTAAGAGAATGTCTTATCCTCGGAAGATGCAAGTTTTACTGCCTCGCCGTAAATGGATGCTTCCTGATATGCTTTCTTTGCCCACTGACCGGTCACGATATAACCTGCTTTTTTGTTTTTCATCAGGTTCATCGGGATCATGGCAAACTGCTGGGATGCTCCACCCTGTAAAAACAGGACTTTGTAATTATCCGGAATATTCATCAGGTCTCTTAAATCCTGCTCTGCCTCTTTGATGATATTGTCATATACTTTGGAACGGTGGCTCATCTCCATAACGGACATTCCGCTTCCTTTGTAATCCAACATTTCATCTGCTGCCTCTTTTAATACTTCCTCCGGTAATACAGCCGGTCCTGCAGAAAAATTATACACTCTGCTCATCTTAAACTTCCTCCTCTGATTTATGATTGTTGTTTTTTTGCTAAGTCTTCACCGGTAAATGAAGAACTGATTGCCTCTCCTGGTGCAACCATCGGCCACACCTTGTCATCACAGTTGATGATACAATCAATTAAAACCGGTACTTCTGATTCAAGTGCTTCCTTAAAAGCCTCTTTGAACTCTTCCTGGCTGGTCACGCGATATCCTTTCGCCCCCATTGCCTCTGCTAATTTTACAAAATCCACACCGTCGTCAAGAACAGTTGCGGAATAACGTTTTTCATAGAAAAGATCCTGCCACTGGCGAACCATTCCAAGTACATGATTGTTGACGATTACTTCTATCAACGGCAGCTTTTCGCGTGCTGCAGTTGCGATTTCATTCATGTTCATCCTGAAACAGCCGTCACCTGCAATATTGATCACCTGTTTATCCGGATTGCCGATCTGTGCACCGATCGCAGCTCCAAGTCCATAACCCATCGTTCCGAGTCCACCGGATGATAAAAAGGTACGCGGGTTTTTGTATTTGTAATACTGTGCTGCCCACATCTGATGCTGTCCGACTTCTGTCACGATAACTGCATCTCCCTTTGTCGCACGGTAGATCTCCTCCATCAGATATGGACCACTGAGTCCCTCTTTCGGATAAGTGAGCGGATATTTTTTTTTCAAATCCATGATCTCCCCGATCCATTCCGGATGACTCTGTGCATCTAATTTTTCATTGACACGGATCAGAATTTCTTTTAAATCCCCGATCACACTGGCATCCACCTGGATATTTTTATTGATTTCTGCCGCATCCACATCAAACTGTAAAATTTTTGCCTGTGATGCAAATTTCTTAGCATTTCCAAGAACACGGTCTGAGAAACGGACACCAACTGCGATCAGAAGATCACACTCACTGACACCAAGGTTGGATGTCTTTGTTCCATGCATGCCGAGCATTCCGGTATAAAGATCATCTGTTCCGTCAAATGCTCCTTTTCCCATCAATGTATCACAGACCGGAGCATTTACTTTTTCTACAAATTTCTTTAATTCTTCCGATGCGCCGGAGATCACTGCACCACCGCCGACAAAGATATATGGTTTCTTTGCCGCTTTGATCATGGAAACTGCGATATCAACATCTTCCTCACTGATTGTATCTGTAATCCTTGCGATCGGTTTTGGTTTCACCGAAGTGTATTCCGTCTTTGCCGCTGTGATATCTTTTGGGATATCCACTAAAACCGGTCCCGGACGTCCTGTCTGTGCGATCTTAAATGCACGCCGGATCGTATCTGCAAGTTTTGTAACATCCTTTACAATAAAGTTATGCTTTGTAATCGGCATTGTGATTCCCGCAATGTCGATCTCCTGAAAACTGTCTTTTCCAAGAAGCGGTACGGTAACGTTGCAGGTGATCGCAACAACCGGAACTGAATCCATATATGCGGTTGCGATTCCTGTCACAAGGTTCGTTGCACCAGGACCTGATGTTGCAAAACATACACCGACTTTTCCAGTACTTCTCGCATATCCGTCCGCTGCATGGGATGCTCCCTGCTCGTGAGAAGTTAACACATGACGGATTTCTCCCTGATGTTTATATAATTCATCATATACATTTAAAATGGCACCGCCCGGATAACCAAAAACTGTATCAACACCCTGTTCTTTCAGGCATTCGATCACGATCTGGGCACCTGTTAACTGCATATTATTCCTCCATTCCACTGCCATTCTCATCTGTTTTTAATTTCTACATCATCAGATGCGTCTTTTACAACATATGACTTTTCGAATGACAACTTTTGTATTTCTTTTTTATTTCTGTTCTTCCGGCAATGCTAAAATAGCACCTCTGTTGCCGGAAGTTACTAACGATGCATAGCGTTTCAGATAACCTGTCGTTACCTTTGGCTCTCTCGGCTGCCATTTTGCTTTTCTTGCTGCCATTTCTTCGTCTGAAACTGCAATCTCTAATTTCATCTCCGGAATATTGATACGGATGATATCGCCCTCTTCCACAAGTGCGATCGGTCCGCCGACTGCTGCCTCCGGTGACACATGTCCGATGGAAGCTCCACGGCTTGCGCCGGAAAAACGTCCGTCTGTGATCAATGCTACCGATGAACCAAGTCCCATACCTGCGATTGCAGAAGTAGGATTTAACATTTCACGCATACCAGGTCCGCCTTTTGGTCCCTCGTAACGGATGACAACCACATCACCGGCAACGATCTTGCCGCCTTTGATCGCTGCGATCGCATCTTCCTCACAGTCAAAGACTCTCGCCGGTCCCTCATGAACCATCATCTCGTCACAGACAGCGGAACGTTTGACAACACTTCCGTCCGGCGCAAGATTTCCTTTTAATACGGCAAGACCGCCTGTTTTACTGTATGGATTATCGACTGGTCTGATGACTTCCGGATTCTTATTTACCGCATTGGCAATATTTTCGCCGACTGTCTTTCCTGTCACAGTCATGCAATCTGTATTCAGTAAACCAATGTCTGCAAGTTCTTTCATAACGGCATAGACACCGCCTGCCTCGTTTAAGTCTTCCATATAAGTAGGACCTGCCGGAGCAAGATGGCAGAGGTTCGGTGTTTTTTCACTGATCGGGTTTGCAAATGCGATATCAAAATCGAATCCGATCTCATGTGCGATCGCCGGAAGATGCAACATACTGTTCGTAGAACAGCCTAATGCCATATCTACCGTCAATGCATTTAAAATGGCATCTTTTGTCATGATATCCCTTGGACGGATATTCTTGCGGTACATATCCATAACTGCCATACCTGCATGTTTTGCAAGTTTGATTCTCTCCGAATAAACTGCCGGAATTGTTCCGTTTCCACGAAGCCCCATGCCGAGTGCCTCTGTCAGACAGTTCATGGAATTTGCTGTGTACATACCGGAGCAGGAGCCACAGGTCGGACATACTTTTTCTTCGTATTCTCTCACATCATCCTCCGTCATGGTTCCTGCTGCATAGGAGCCTACTGCCTCGAACATAGAAGATAAACTTCTCTTTTTGCCCTGAACGTGTCCGGCAAGCATCGGTCCGCCGGATACAAATACGGTCGGAACATTGATACGTGCTGCTGCCATTAAAAGTCCAGGAACATTTTTATCACAGTTTGGCACCATGACAAGTGCATCAAACTGATGTGCAAGTGCCATACACTCGGTGGAATCTGCGATCAGATCCCTGGTTACAAGGGAA
>OLGE01003594.1_pt1 | contig 12091 bp, 8 predicted proteins | sample 1605151 | NCBI WGS metagenome assembly OLGE01 (sample SAMEA3888912, study PRJEB22519) | human gut metagenome | biome: human gut; feature: human-associated habitat; material: faeces | place: Denmark | collected 2010
GGATTTTCCGAACTGTTCTCTGAATTATTGTCAGATATTTCCGCTGCTGCCGCTTTCTGCTCCCGTTTCTCATTGGCTTCCTTTATCTTCTGGATCTCTGATTCGTCCAATGTTCCATATTCAGAGATTTTCTCAGTTACTTCGTCTGCATCCGCGACCATCTGCCTAAGCTTTTCAAAGCCTGCTTCCGAACACTGCTCTGCATAGTCTATACACTTGTCAAAGTCGGTAAAATCATTGATATTTTCTTCATTCACCTCCTCTGCCCCCAGACGCAGCGCCTGGATCAGAGCCTGGTCCCTGGTATCAAATGTCTTAAAGAGAATCCAGCCCGTCTTTTTGGTTGGCAGCTTTTTCGGCTCGTCCATGCCAAGTGCCATGGTGAGAAAAAAGATTTCCTTATTCGGCGTCGCTTCGAGATCGAGGATATTCCCATGGGTATTGATGTAGTCCCTATTTTCGTCCGCAATATACGCTCTATCTGCCATTATCGATCCACTCCTTCTACTACACTTTCATCTTTAGACAGGTTCAGATGCCGCACGGTTGCTTTCTTATCATACATTTCTGCCACTGCGGGAGAATATTCATCTGGCGTAAAGAGCATGATAATCTGCTTCTCTTTCGCGATATTCAGGAGCGCTTTAGCCATGCGTACTCTGTTTTCATCCGATACGCGGCCTAAGGGAGAGTCGATGACGAGCGGACAGTTCTTCCCAGAAACCTGATGTACGGAAAGCGTGAAAGCGTATGCCAGTGCCATGGCTTCTGTAGCACCAGTTGAATTCGTCATGATATGCCCCTGCATGTTATAAACTTCGACATTATATTGATCATCGATGGAGATGCTTCCGAAAGTATTCTCTTTCCAGATCATAGAGCGGAATGTCTTCCATGTCTGTTCCTGCATTTCCTTCTTGGTTTCATTGACGATCGCATCTCTGACCCTTGTGAAACCATCGCCAATTTTCTTTAATACATTCAGTTCTTCTCTCTGCTTTCCCTGAATCGCTGATTGCTTCTCATACACCGACAGCTCCTTATCCAGTTTGGCGATTTCTGCACTTTTGACTGCGATCATCGCTTTATGGCCTGCGATTTCTTTATTATAGTTGTTGATTTCCCCCTTTGCCTGGTCACGTTCTTTATTCCACAAAGCTACGTTCGCCGTTCCCGCATCGCCACCATAAGCGTCCAGTTTGCGGTTATTCTCTTCCAGCTGCGCCTTATTTTCTGCCTTCCGCTTTTGGGTAGCAATGACCCTGTTGCGCCAGGCATCACGCTGAGTCATATACTCCCGTGCTCTATCGAGATAGACCTCCAGCGGCGATATCATGCAGCTTAAAAAATTGGAGGTGGCGGAGGAAATTTTATTTTCCTTCAAAATTTCTTCCAAATGAAGAATGGCTTCTTCCGTCAGATGACTATGGCAAAGCGGGCAGGGCTGCTCTTTATGGTGCAGCAATTCCAAAATCTGATTTCTATCAATGCTTGGTGGCAGTTTTCCCGCTTCTTTTTTAGCCGAGATGTAGCGATAGATTCTCTTCAGTCTGGGGTACATCGTGAGCAATACCAGGTATTCTTTGATAATGGTCGTTTGTTCTGCTTTGTTCTTAGCGTCTTCCTGTTCCAGCGCCTCTTCTCTCTCCAGACGCTTCTTTTCCCTCTGTAATGGCTCTACTTCACGAAATCCCATCAGCTTATTATCATAGGAATTTTCTTGCTGCTTGGCTTCTTCCAGTTTTCTATTCGCTCGTTCGATTTCTTTCGTCGTGGCAGCGATCCAATCTTCCTTCTCTGTTTTCTCCGAAAAAAGATTGGCGTAGTCCGGTAATTTCTTGCCAATCGCTCGATTCAACGCCACCTTTTTATTGTTCGTCGCATTGATCGTATTTTCCAAAAGATTGACCTGTGCAATATTATAAATCGACTCTTTCAGCGGCGTAGCGAAGAAATCCTTCAATTTTTCCCCATCAAAGAAGTAGAAATTATAAATAGCTTCATCGAAGTACTGTTTCACCAGAATGCCTGCATTTTCTTCGCTAAGCGTTTTGGTATTGGAATTATCATGCGGGGTGACCGTCGCCATGAAAGAAGGAGCACTGCCAGTGACGGCGCCATTGCTGTGCTTCATGAAAAATGCTTTTCTGGTAAGTTCGATGACATCTTGGGACTCATTAGTAAAGCGGAACGACACAGAAACCGGCACGCGTTCTTCCACCTTCGCCTTGTCTAGGACTGAGCTGTTCACAAGCGGCAGGCTCCGTGCTTCCGTTTTTGCATTCGATTCACGCGGATTCTCTTTCCCATAGAGGCACCATGTGATCGCCTTTAGCACCGTCGTCTTTCCGGTACCATTCTGCGCGATGATGGCAAAGAGCTGGGTATCAGCCTTCTCCGATTTTTTGAAATTGATTTCACACGTCCCATACTGGCGATAATTTACAAATGACAGCCGATCGATCTGAATGCCCATCACGCCTCTCCTCCTTTTTTATTCTGCTTATCCAGATACTCCTGAATCTTTTTATCATAAGCTTTTTTGCTTCCTCGGCTCTGCGCTTCCAGGATATCCAGCATCAGATCTTTCATATTCCGATTCACATCGAGCGCTTCGATCTGATCTTTAATTCTCTTGCTGATACTCATTTAAATCCACACCTTTTCCCTTGAACAACTGGTATACATCCATATAGTTATCGGCATTCTGCGCAATCAGCGCGACGCGCTTTTCTTCATTCTTTAAGAGCGGAAGATCCTGATCGCCCAAAACGATGAAATCATAGATTTCCGACATCTGTTTCCCCGGTGCCGGTCGAATGACACGTCCGACACGCTGGATGTACTCTCTAGGATTCGTACTGCTCGCTAGGATGATCGCCACGCGGGCAGTCGTGATATCGATGCCTTCATCCATACACTTGATGCCGAGGACGACCTGCAGGCTGTGAGCGGCGAACCCTTTCAGAATTTCCTGCCGTTCTGTCAGGCCCGTCTCTCTATCCGTCTTGCTGGCGGAGATCTCTTCCGTGATTTTGGCCCGCGTGATTTTCTTCTCGGCCAGCATCTGCATGCAACCATCCATCTGCACATTCGATGTGAAGAGAAGCGTATCCTGGATCGAGTCTGGATCCATACTGTCCAGCAGTCCATCCAGCACCGCCATCTTTTCTTCTGCATTTTTGACGATATCGGCACGTTTTTCATACAGATTGTCTAGTACCTTTTTCTCTTTCTGGTACGATTTATGTTGTTTTTTCAGCTTCTCGATCGTAAAGACAAGCGGCCTTATTTTTCGCTGCAGCTTTTCCCACTTCTGCTTTTCTTCCTCGGACAAATGGACAAAGAGCGGGTGGTAGACGTAAGGATTCAGGAATGGCTTCTGGGTGATTTCATTTTTCGTATGCAGGGCATCCCAAAGGCCGAATTCGAATGACTGATTTCCAAAATAGTCCCGGATGAGCTGCGTACCTTCTTCATCAAAGAGACGTTCCGGCGTCGCTGAAAGACCGATGCGCTGCTCATAGCAGGGCAGAAGCGCCTTCTGCTGCTTATCCGAGCCGATCCCATGGACTTCATCACAGATGAAAAGAATCGGCGTATCTCCTTTATACTTTGTAATGAGCTCTATAAATTTATCAGAGGAAGCCGTGGCATGTGTGGTGTACACGATGGCATTCGTGTATTTCCAAAATGTCAAGAGCATGCTCTCAAGTTCTTTCTTCCACTTCGGGTTCGTCCCATCCGCGATAAGACTATAATCAAAGGAGACCCCCACCTTCTCCATATCCGCATGCCATTGGCGCGAGAGGGTATTTTGCGGTGTCGCGACAATCGTAAGAAAAGGCTTTTTCTCTTTCATTTTTTCATAGATGCAGCCGATGGCCGTCCGCGTCTTCCCTGTCCCTGTCGCCATTTCCATAAGGAGCCGGCCCTGATTCTTTTTCCATTTCTGCACGGCTTCTCTCTGGTGCTGGAAGAGTCCGATCGGGTCTTTTTCACCCGGTTTCTTGTATCGCTTCATACAGTCAAGATCGAATGGATCTTTCGGCTTGATCTTGACGATCTTTTCTCGGACGGCTTCCGGGATATCGTAAACCGTCGCGATGGACGCCTTGCGATTGCTCCAGTAGTCCTCGAATTTCTTTTTATCCGCATCCACATAGACCTGCTGTCCCAACTCCCAAGAGCGGAAGACTTTGAATTCTTCGATATTTTCCAGCCAGGCCTGCGCTGTTTCATTGATGGAGCCGGAGAAGGAAATCATGTCTCCCCTCTCATCAATCATGATGCCGACTTTCTGATGAAAGAGGCTGGTCGGTGAATTGTTGCATACGACGATCTTGATTTCCAGAAATCCCTGATCCAGCAGGTAGGCAAGGAGCTTCAGATGATCATCGGCCGCCTCATCGAGCTTCAGCTCCTGAAACAGATCCGCGTGCTCATCAAGCGGCTGGTGTTTCTGAATGATTTCGAAATCCTTGCGAGAAAGCTGCGGAGAGACGAGAAGGTACATATGCCCGTGGTTCTGGCAGAGCCCCTCAATACCTTCCGCGGCTACTGTCAAAGCAGTCGAGCTGAAAAAGCCCGCAATGCGGTAGTACCGCTTCGTCGCTTTCAAGACCGGAATATAGAATTTTTCCAGCAGATGTTCCTTGCTGCTTTCTGTCTCATAGCAGGACTCCAGATATAAATCTCTCAGCCCCATGGCTACACCTCCCAATCGATATGCTGCAAAAGCTGTTCTTTCTTCGTACCTTTCAAAACAAATTCCATCAGTTCCCGCACATTGCCACGCCTCCTCACCGCTGTGCTTTGGGAAACGCAGGCGACCGTATCCGCATACCGCACCTTGCCTTTCGCGGCCTTGTGAATGAGGCAGTGCAGATAAGCATTACGAAGCAGCAGTTTTCTTAAAATCTCCGACTTTTCCGGAAAAGGTATCGGTATCAGGTACTTTCCCAAAGACGTCAGATGCACCATCTTAGGCCGCGTATCCGTGATGGATACAAGGCTGAAAAGCGCGGCCGTTTTTGACTGGTTCTCCCCATATTTCTTCTTGGCTATCTGCGTGGCACACTGCATCAGCTGATAGCCGAGAGCATCAAAAGAGAGCCCATCGTCTGCAAATTCCAACAACTCGGGGACGCGAATGATGGAGCGCTCGAGACTGCTGAACATGGGAATATCCGCCACACTAAATTCCTTTTTCGGAGACAGACGGCAAATGCAGTCCACCAGTCTTTCGATAGACACTTTGGACAGCACGCGGCATGCTTTCTCTTCCTCTGGCCCTGTGCCAGACAGGAAAACCTGATTCACATATTCTTTCTCAGACAGAAACGCATACAGGTACTTAGCGTTCTCCAGATTCCTTCCCCACTCCTCGAAAAAATCCATAGGAATCAGCTCCCTCAGTCAGAATAGTCGGAGTACTTCATATCAAAAAATTCTTCTGCCAGCGTCGGATGTCTCATTTCGAAATCCTTCAGCGCCTGCATGGCCGAGCAATAACCTAGCGTCTTCTTCATCGCCTGATTGGCCTTGCAAAATTCTCTGAAACTCATCTTTTTGAAAATATTCGGTTGGTTACACCAACGGGCAATCGCCACATACATCGCATGAAGCGGCGAAGCCTTCCAAGGCGCTTCATTCTTATTCTGATAGCGCATGATATAGGGCAGGCAATGATACTGCATCAGAAGCTCAATACGCCGGAAGGTATCTCGGATATCCTTCCAATCGGTGGATGCAAATCCCACCAGCACGTAGAATTTCACGCTCCGTCCCTTCTTATACGGCTTCATGATTTCCAGCTTTTCATGAATCAAGTCATAGTCGCTGATGTTATCAAAGGCAAACGTAAAATCCCCATCATAGTTCGATGTGAAAAGTGCCTTCGCTATGTCTGGCGTCAGAAGACGTTCATCCATTCCCTGCTTGAACTTGAATCGTTTCCTTGTTGCGACCAATTCTCCCAGAAGCGGCCGCCAGTCAAGATATCCAAAGAAATTATCATCCAGAAGGCAGATCTTCTTGCGATCCCGATCTAAAAATTCCGTCAAATGGCTATGACGGAATACCCTGTTATATTTTTGATTCACGCAGAAGCCGCAGTGCCGGAAGCACCCACGGGTCAAGTACCCTATGCTGTACTCCAGGTACTCCTTGAACTGCACCAGAAACCGGCTGCGATGAAATTCACGGCCTTCACTTTCTGCCTTTTTCTTCGCCAGCTCTACCTTCTCCTCGATCCAGTTGTCGTAAAGATGGTAGTCAGGCATGCAATGCTCGATGACATCAGGCAGATTGGGAGCACGATCAAAAAAGAAACCTGTGCCGCCTACGTTGACAGGTATCTTTCCATTGATTTTATATCCCACAGTTTTCTCCAGCCACTTCTCGACAGGCAGCGCTCCGGCGTCTGGCCGCCCCACACGAATCAGAAGCTCTTTCGGCTGCGACACATGTTGCAGCCATTCCGGAACGGGGGTATCTGTGAAGACTTTGGCGATAAACACACGGTCAAATTCTTCCAGATGTTCATAGTCCGTTTTTAAAACAACATTTCCCGGCGGCAATTTCACCACCTGCTTGTAGTAGCCGGAAATCTTTTCGCAGACCAGATTCGGAAAGCGGTGTCTTCGCCGCCCGAGGAGATCTGCATCTATCACTGCTATTTTCATTTCTTTCTCACGCTTTAATACAATACTTTCTCGCAGAATGTATCATCATTCGATTCTACGATTTCCTTCACTTTGAATGGAGAGAATTCGATCCCATAGGTATCCTCGATGATGCCGGAAATTTCTGAAGTCGTCAGCAAATTCTCCGAACCATTGACGATTTCCTCGACGAGATCCGCCATGCTGAGTTTCCGCTGCATCTGTCTCTTGCGCAGCAAATGTCCCGAGCCATACTTCTGGCTATTGAAGCTCTCATAGTCAGCTGCCAAAAGTGATCCATAGAACCAGTCACCCCATCCCTCTTCCTGCCACGGAAGATCAAAACCTGCTGCTCGCAAGGATCTGATACTGAAGCATTTCCCATTTTCTATAAAGTGATACACCTTCTCACAGAATTCATGGATAGCTTCTTGCGTAATTCCATGTTTTTCTAAATACCGGCTATTGCAGAATACCCCCGGCTCAGTCTCTACGACCTTAAAATCTTTAGCAAGACCTAGCCAGACTGCTGAAAACATGGAAGATACCGCATATTCAGGATGATCTCGAAGATCCAGTATTTCATTTTCTACAAACAGCTTTTTGAAGAAATCTTTTACACTGCTATAGGTATCACGGATCACATATTTCCGATGCGAGATGAAACCCATCTGCCTTACAGCCGCCGGATCGATATCCCATACATTTCCCTCTGGGTATTCTTCCAAGTACGTATCGAGGATATCCTGCATCAGATAAAAATCCTCCGGCAGGCGTTTCTTCATGCGCTCCACCTTATCCTCAGGAAGAAATGTCTCCGGGATATGAAACATCCCCGTACCAGGGTCAAAATACTCTTTGCAGGTTTCGCCCCAGCCATTCGCCATTGCAGCATTTTGAGGAATACCATACGCTTCTTCTATCGCGCATCCCAGATCCATGTAAGAAATATAACCATGTTCCTGAATGATATCCACGACCTGTTTTTTACGATCTGTATGACCAATCTTCAGCGTTGGCATTCTGCCAAAAGTCATTCGATGTGCATCATCCAGATAGTCATTGTAATAACCATGCGCCCAGAGCTTTTTCAAAAGATTGTGCAGTTCATACTCGTCTCTGATATCATACCGCTCCATGATTTCTGGGTAGTCACGGAAAAACTTGCGGCTGGATATTTCAACATTGCTACATGCGGTCAGCTGCAGCGTATCCAGCAAATCCTGATAGTCCATCGATAGAATGTCATAATAGCGAACCTGTCGATGGCAGCTCACCAATACCGTCATTTCCGAGAAATAATGTTCTATGTATCTCACATTCAGGGAAAAGCGCGGATTCTCACGCGAAACGGAAAGACTATCCAAAAGCCGCAGGTAATCTTCAAGTAACGCACCCGAAGGTTTTGCATCCTGGCAATATCTTTTGATGGCAAAGCGGATGAGGGATTGGCGATTCTTCATCACATGTTTTCCATCGATGAGAAAATACGGATCAATCGCTTTCAGCCGCGCGTCCGCCCTTTCCCGTATTTTCGCATCCAGTATCTGATCATGCATCACGGCACGCAAAGCCTGCAGACGCTGTCCCGCATCCACATCTTTTTCCTTCACCCGCTGCTCATCCAAGTAAAGCGAGATAAAATGGCACGTCTCTTCTGCAAGCTGGAAAATGTATTGAAAATCGTCATCCGTCAGTCCGACATATTTCTGCTTGTAGAAAGCGAAGTATCCTTCCCGTACGGGCGGGAGCTTCGAGAAAATCTTCTTCTGGATCTGGTGCACGCGTTCGCGTGTCACCCCCACTTGCCCTGCCACCTCTTCCAGCGACAGTCCCGACAAACGAAGTTTCAACACCTTGGCATTCCGCTCCCGGCAAACCGAGGGAAGTACCGTTTCCAGTGAAGGATAGACACAGTAGTAGCGCTTGCCTTGCTTCCAGATGAGCTGCTGCTTTTCCATGGAGTCCAAAAGCGCCACAAAAGCAGTTTCATCAAAAATCCTATGTGGAAAATCTGTCGAAAGCGTCTCAAAAGACGCGCCTTCATATTTTTCGTGGACAAGAAGACGAAGCACATAGTTTTGTGCCGCTTTCCGTATTGTCTCATCCTGCCAGATGCCTTCCGCTAAGGGGATATCCTGCGCCTCTGCCTGCTTTGCAACCCTCATCATATGCTCATAGGTGACCATGAGCATATCCGCGAAGTCTTCCATCGCCTCTGCTTCCTCACGCAACTGGTCTTTCGAGATGTCGCGGTTCCTTTTCTCACGTTCTGCTTTCGCCGTCGCTCTTGCCGCCTGGCGATACACTTCGATTTCCTTCACAAGATGTGCGAGACTGTTCGTCCCCAGTGCAGACATCTCCGCCCACTTTTCCTTCGGATAATGCAGCACTTCCCCCAGCGTCTGAAAGCCGGCACTCGCAAGTACCCTATCCATACGCGTACCAAAGTGTACCCGCCCGATAGGCATATCGTATGAAATCGCCTCATCTGCCAGCTCTATAGCAGATTTCGGCCCCTGCGACGGTTTTTGATTCGGATCGATCCTGCTATATCGTCTCAATATATCCCGTAGCTCGCATAGCGATTTGGCTCCCATCCCTTTCATGAGCTCCCACTCCGTGGTCGGATACGAAAGCATATCGCGAATGGTCTTCACATGGTGTCGCATGAGTAGATTCTCCAAGCGAGTCGATACATGCAAGTCTAAAATAGAATCATCTAATGCAAGCAGCGGCGCACTTTCTGCGCTCTCGTAAGGAATCATTTCCTTCTTTGCCGCCACTGTCTTCGGCTCTTCCATCGCAGGAGTTTCCACCTTCGCAGCGACTTCCACCTTTGCTGGCTTTACGGACTCCTCCTTTTTAGCAGCCGATCCCTCGATCTCCTTCAGGGGAATGGCTTTCCCCCGCCCCCGTCTTCCGCCTTGCTCCATTTCCAGATTTCTCAGTTCATCCACTGTGATATTTTGATGGGCAGCACGCAGATAGCGATCATAGTCCGTGGGCTGGGACTGATACATTTTTACGGCTTTCATGATCGCTTGCGGCAATGCCCCAGGCAAGCCTCGTCTTCCTGCCGTCATCTGGCTCTCGACCTTCCCCAGCTGGTAGTTGATATCCGCAACAGAGCCAAATACGCCGTGATAGGGCTTCCCCTGCCCTGCGCGCTTCCGTAGCAGCTGAGACAACTGAATGATTTCTGCACTTCTCTTTTGCGGGTGCTTTCGCGCACGCTCATACGTTTCCATGAGAAGAACAGCCGAATAAATATTCCACGTATTATATTTCATACCAAACACCTAAAAAAGAGGAAACGAAAGCCATGTCCCCATAGCTTCTCGTTTCCTCTGATTTTGCACGACAAAAATATTGTTTACCTTTACGAAAGAGGCTGGTTTACCCCCCCCAATAAAAAAATGCCCAAAAAGAGTGTGCCTTCACAACGTTTACTTTCTTTCATCACGACACACCTCCTTGCATTTAGGGAAACACTGATTCTGCGATTTAATCATCGTTTCCTTAGATCATCATATCATAAAAAGAATGACAGATCATAACAGAAATGAAGTTCTCTATATGAAAATTGATTCCAAAACAAACCCACTCCGAAAAAATCCGGAGTGGGTTTGAAATTCGCCGCTCAACGCAGTCGCCATGCGACCTCGATCGGCTTATTGATATAATTTCTCGTATCCATCAGCACGCCATCCACCACCGCACTCGCCCAGCCTTTGCCGAGCTGGAGCACCCAGGCACCGGATGGATGAGAGGCGAGAAATTCTTTTACCGGCGTCTTTCCACGCGTGAAATACTGGCAAGTCCCCACGGCAAAGCGGCTGAGGTAGGATGCCGCGACGGACGTAGACTGCGGATTATCACACTGAGAGAGGGCCTGGCGGCAGAGATCCTGATAAGCCTCTTCCCATGTCCTGCCTTCAGCGAGGGCGATGGCACGGACGAAGCTGTCCTGATACCCGCGGTTTACGGGACTTGGATTTCTAAAAAGAAATGTCTGGCCCGCGGCGACATCGATGTCTTCCAAAGGAGCGAGGCGGCGCTCACTCCTTTCGTAGAGCCATGGGGCGGAGGGGCGCGGCGCGGACGCGATGTCGGGCGGGATCTCCCACGCTTCGAGCAGTTTTTCGCTGCTCGCGTCCCATGTGTCATGGAGGAAACCATCCCGCGCACAGGTGACGTGCCACCAAAGGCGGAGGACGTAGTTTCCTTTCGGATGCTGCCTGATAAATTCTTCCGCGGTCATGTCTGCCGTGCTGGCTTCGTCCTCGGTATGGGCGTGCGCTTGGGCGGACTTATACACGTAGCAGGCTCCGATTTCCTTCAAATATTTGCGGAAGACGATCGGATAGTCCGGCATGGCATGCAGGGAAAGGCCCGTCTGGCACAGTCCGGCGAAGGTGTCTTTCCATGAAATCCTCGTGCCTCCGGCAATGGCCCGAAAGACGCAGTCATTGCAGTCTTTCCCCTGCGGATTCACATTCTGCATTTTCCAATTCGTTTTTTCTATTCTCTTTCGATACATCAAGATTCCTCCCTTGTCTGTAGTATAGCACGCGGGTTAGACATGAAATGTCAATTTATGAAATGATGGGGTAAAAAAATTCACGGGCCATTATGAGAAATGCGAAAATGCCCTTTGTGGACGAAGGGCATTGCATCACAAAGGCGCCGCAAGCATTCGTAAGTATCCATGGAGGCATTCCCTGCAATCTGGCACCAGCGCATTTCACGGTTCATATCGCTTATGCGATTAAACTTCGCTCTAGGGTTTGTCGTGGAGGCGAATCCTGCATGAAATCTTTCTTTGCTTGCTGCGTCTTTATGTATTTGTATGGCTTACGCTTTCCGGCGGCTAGCACGCTTTCTGGCGGGAGGAGGGAAATCGGATCCGCCGCCAGCCCTCTCCGCTCTCCATTCCTATAGGTATGTGCACGTAGGAGTGTGGAGGAGCTTTCAGCTCCCGGGAGGATTTTCCTCTCTCCATAAAATACTATCGTGGAAGTTTTGGACTTTACACGGTTTTGAATAAAAAGGATGGAAGGGAAACAGTGATCTCCGTCATTTATAAAAAGGTGTCATAGTTTTATTTCTTTTAAATTGCATATTTTCCAAAGTTTTTAAATGTTGATTTTACATATTTTCTCGATTTTCTATCAGGCAGGCAGCAAGCCATATTCATCGCAAGATCCTTCAACGCTTGTTCCGCATGCGGCTATCGCACATGCACCGTTTTCGTCCGCGCAGGATGACATCCAGTTCCCAGCCGCTAGTCACCGCCAACCAACAAAAAAGAACCACGGCTTGCCGTGGTTCTTTGGCTTAGTTTCAAGAGTCGATTTCTTTCTTTCTAGTGAGGCTGGCCTGCTCGAAGTGCATGCTTCTGGTGTGAATGGTATGTACCCAGC
>OLGE01003599.1_pt1 | contig 12075 bp, 15 predicted proteins | sample 1605151 | NCBI WGS metagenome assembly OLGE01 (sample SAMEA3888912, study PRJEB22519) | human gut metagenome | biome: human gut; feature: human-associated habitat; material: faeces | place: Denmark | collected 2010
GTTCGGGCCCGACGTAACTCAGACGCTTACTGGTGTCGAGGTGACCTTCCCTCAGTGGTGCAAATACACCGTTTTCAAGCGCATGCCCAGCGGCGAGATCGTCGAGTTCAGCGCTAAAGAATACTGGATTGAAAACTACGCCACCGGCGGACGTGACACCACGGCGCCGAACGCGATGTGGAAAAAACGCCCGTATGGACAGCTGGCGAAATGCGCAGAAGCCCAGGCGTTGCGCAAGGCATGGCCTGAGATTGGACAGCAGCCTACTGCAGAAGAAATGGAAGGCAAATCGCTGGACGTTGATATTCGTGACGTCACCCCGCGCAGCACCACAGAAGCGCTTCCACCAGCAGCAAGCGAAGAAACACTTCAGGCGATCACCGATCTCTTAACATCGCTGAATAAAGACTGGGAGCAAGACTTCCTCCCAGTGTGCAGCGACATCTTCAAACGGCCAATTCTTGAGGCGTCAGACCTCACTGAAGAAGAGGCACAGAAAGGGTTCAACTTCCTTCAGAAAAAAGCTAAGGCGGCAGCATGACACCCGAAATTATCCTGGCCAGGACCGGCATTGATGTGTCCACCGTAGAGCAAGGTGATGAAGCATGGGCCAAATTAAGGCTCGGCGTTATCACCGCCTCTGAAGTGCACAACGTAATATCCAAGCCGCGCTCCGGCACCAAATGGACGGGCATGAAGATGTCCTACTTCCACACCCTACTCGCCGAGGTATGCACCGGCGTCGCGCCAGAGGTTAACGCCAAGGCTCTGGCCTGGGGAAAGCAGTACGAGGAAGACGCCCGCACCCTCTTCGAGTTCACCACCGACGTGAAAGTCACGGAGTCTCCGATCCTGTTCCGTGACGAGAGCATGCGCACCGCGTGCTCCCCTGACGGCCTTTGCAGTAACAATTTCGGCCTCGAATTGAAATGTCCGTTCACCTCCCGCGACTTCATGAAATTCCGCCTCGGCGGTTTCGAAGCCATTAAGTCAGAGTACATGGCCCAGGTGCAGTACAGCATGTGGGTGACCGGGAAAGAAGCCTGGTTCTTTGCCAACTACGACCCGCGCATGAAACGCGAAGGTATTCACCACGTCGTCGTTGAGCGGGATCCGCAGTACATGACCGATTTCAACGAAATGGTGCCGGAGTTCATTGAGAAGATGGACGAGGCGCTGGCGGAAATCGGCTTCACGTTCGGGGAGCAGTGGAAATGAAACGCACACCCTTCTATCGCCGGCCAGGGCGAGCCGGGCAATTCTCGAGCAAGTCCATGGAGAATTTGCAAATCATGGGGGCAAGTCATGACATCTGAAACAGACAACGCCATCCGCGCCGCCTGCCGTCGCTGCACCGAGAAAATCCAGCAGGCCATGCGCAAGAAGCCAAAGCCTAACTGGAACGAAACGGTGCCTCCCATCATCAACAAGCATCATAAGAAAATTGAAGCTCTGGGAGTTAGCCTCCTGGAGTTCGTCGTATACACAGGGCGGCTTAATCGCCGCTTCGGAGCAGAACAATCACAACAAAAAAATGGGGTCATAACGAGCTTGCTCATGACCTTGCAGAGCATTTGCGCCAGAACACAGCGCGCATCTGCTGGGAGGATATGCAGCTTGGGCCCGCCGGAACGTGCCGACCTGATGTCTACTCTATTGCTCACAGCTACAGCAAGTTCTGCCCAGTCGTCTATGAGGTTAAAGTCAGCGTAGGTGATTTCCGGGCTGACGTTACAGCAGGCAAATACACCAAATACTTCAGCTATGCAGGTGGCGTTGTTTTTGCAGTTCCTGAAGGCATGCTCAAGAAAAGCGACATCCCAGATGGTTGTGGCTTGATGATCCGGAAGGAAACTGGATGGCATACCCTCAAGGGGCCGACAATGCGCCAGATTGATAACCTACCTCGCGACGCCTGGATGAAGTTGCTTATGGATGGCATGACGCGACAGGCAGAGAGAACCCAAATAAAAAATCGCGTAATCAACACCTACCTCAGCGAACAAAAACTTATGAAGCGACATGGCAGCGAAATCGCCGATCTTGTTTGTCGAGCGCATCGGTCGAAGGAGCGGCTTGAGCAGCAGGTTAGGGATAACGATGAAAGGCTGAAGAACCTGCGCCAGGAAAGTGAGAAGGAGATGCAACGCCGACGTAAGCGCCGGGAGGAATCGGAGGAAAGGTTAACCGACGCTCAGCAAGGTCTGGCGAAAGCACTTGGCCTCGACCCGAATGTCCCTATGTATGTTCTGACAAGGACGCTATGGGAAGCAATGCGCCGACTGACCGAGGATGAAGAGATAAAGAGGTTGCGAGGAATATTGTCCAACCTTGAGCGCACGCTGAATGACGGTCTGAAACCATTACCCGGGGAGAAAGCCGCATGAACAAAGCCTCGCCCGTTGATTTGAGGAAGAGCCTCGAAATTGCCAATCACCTAGCCCACATCGGGATTCGCTTTGTGCCGATTCCTGTGGCGACCGAGGAAGAATTCCAGACGCTGGCCGCCGAGCTTTCACTACGGCTTGAGCAGATGGCAGTCGAAGCCGAGAAGAATGAAGGCGGTGCAGCATGAAGGCACTGATCACCGGGTCGCTAAAGCGGCCTTTTTTATTGCTGGCGTTCACCTTCAACCGAATTAACCGACAGTTCCGGGAGCATTGACCATGGACATCATCGATACCGCAGCAGAGATTGAAGAGCTTCAGCGTAACGCTGCCCTTTCCGCTCACCGCATCGACCACAGCGCAGTATCAGCTGAGCATTGTGAAGAATGCGACGAACCAATTCCCGAGCCGCGCCGCGCTGCCGTTCCCGGCTGCAAGACGTGCTCCAGTTGCCAGGAAGAAATCGAATTGAGGAATAAGCAGAGGGGGATCCAGTGAAAGATCGTGGAATGATTTTTAATGAGTATCAGGTGCGCGCCTTGCTTGATGGCAGCATGACGCAGGTTCGGCGCCCTATCAAATGGCGTCATACTCGGGCTACTGAAATTGCAGAGCGCGACGACGGAAGCATGTGGCCATGGAGCGAAGATGAGGAGCACGTGTGCGATTACTGGCATCCATGTCCATTCGGTGCAGTTGGCGATGCGATTTATGTCAGAGAGTCATTTTCACGGCTCGACGCATTTAACTTCTTTGATCCGGCAGTTCCTCAAGAAGTCCCGGACTTCTGGTATTGGGCCGATGGTGAGCCAGAATGGGGAGACTGGACACGTCCACAATCTGGCGCAGTAATGCCTCGCGCCGCCAGCCGAATCACCCTGGAGATAACCGGCATCCGAGTCGAGAAACTTCAGACGGCTAATGAATCAGACTTGCTGAATGACCTTGGCGACATGCTCGAACACTGCGAAACCGTAGCTGGACGAGCCTTCAACCATGCCGAGCATTATGCGATCGCTGGCGTTCCGGTAGGGCTGTGTCCAGAAATGCACGGCTTTAAAGCGTGGTGGGATAAGGCCAATGGCGAAGGTAGCTTCGACTCCAACCCTTGGGTCTGGGTAATCGAATTTAAGGTGGTGCCCAATGTTCCAGCTAATTCAACGGGGTCAGATTTACGCTGACCAGCACGGTTGGCCCGTCATCATCCACAGTTGCACATCACAGATAGTCCGCTACTGGCGACAGGGCCGGATCAACACAGCATCAATCGACAGATTTAATTCAGACTTCGAACCTTTAGACCATCACGAAGCGGCACAGATACGCGCCGAACTGGAGACGAGCGAGCACATTAAATCGCTGCGTGCCCGGCGCGCGGCATGAGGAGAGAGCGTGAAACCTTACGAATCGAAGAAATCACAGTTCACCAGAAACCTGATCCGTCGGCGCCACGCTGAATGGTCAGAAAAGACCTTCGGTAATGTCGGCCCTATCGGACCGCTGAAACACCTTTCGAAAGAAGCGCTGGAAGCTGCCGCCGATCCTGGCGACCTCAGCGAGTGGGCTGATATGCAGTTCCTGCTTTGGGACGCGCAGCGGCGCGCCGGTATCACCGATGAGCAAATCACCGCGGCGATGGAAGAAAAGCTGAAGGTGAATATGGCTCGCCAGTGGCCGGAGCCGAAAGACGGCGAACCGCGACTTCACATCAAATCCTGACGCAACTGATAGCCAGTTATGAGCTGGCTATTGGGTACGAAAGCACTGCCTCACATCCCTTGATGTTATTGCCGCCTACAGGCGGCTTCTTTTTGCCTGGAGAAAACCATGAGCGACATTATTCAGTTGGTACCGAATAAATGGGTCACAGAGGAACTTTTAACTGCGACAACCGGCATGTCAAAGCACATGATTCAGCATGCCCGCCGGTCTACCTGGATGGAGGGAAAGCATTATCGCCATGTTGCCCCTGATATGGCACCTAAGCAAAACAGCCCAATCATGTATAACCGCGATGAGATAAACCACTGGATCGAGCACCAAAGCCCAGCGAAACGCCGGAGAATATCTGCTTAAATGTCCTTTGGTACATCAAACGAGGAATGATTATGGCAGCATACCCAACAGGCGTAGAGGTTCATGGCGAATCGTTACGCATATGGTTCATATATCAGGGGAAGCGTGTCAGGGAAAATCTCGGCGTTCCTGACACGCCAAAAAACAGGAAAATGGCAGGCGAACTTCGGGCTTCAGTCTGCTTTGCGATAAAGACAGGCACATTCAATTATGCCTCGCAATTCCCTGATTCATCGAACGCAGAGAAATTCAGCACTGTCAGAAAGCAAATCTCACTACTTGAACTGAAATCGAAATGGCTTGGGCTTAAGGAGATGGAGCTTAGCCTCGGGACGTTGAGGCGTTACGATTGCCACCTCACAACCACTATCGAAACAATTGGTGAGCACAGGTATATCGGCAGCCTGAACACTGAAGATATCCTTAGTGCCAGGAAGGAGCTACTGAACGGCTGGCAGAAGACCAGACATGGCCTAAATCATCCACCCAAAAAGGGAAGAAGCGTTCCTACAGTCAATAGCTATATGGCATGCCTTGGCGGGATGCTGGGCTTTGCTTTCAAAAGTGGCTACCTGAAAACCGATCTGATGGCAGGTATTACCCCTCTCGCAAAAGAAAGACACATTCCAGATCCTCTTACTTCTGATGAGTATCAGAGAGTGGTTGCGGCCTGCCCAACGCTGCAGTTTCAGAATATGGTTATCTTTGCGGTAAATACAGGCGTCAGGCATGGCGAACTAAGCGCGTTATCCTGGGAGGATGTGGATACTGTCAACTGGACTGTTACAGTGTCACGGAACTATTCCCTGAAAGGAAACTTCACCCTGCCAAAAACCAACGCCGGGATTCGAACAATACAGCTGACCCAGCCAGCAATTGATGCCCTCAAGGCGCAAATGCCACTGACCAGAATGATGGCATCCCACAAGGTAAGCGTCAGCCTACGGGAATACAAAAAAAAGAGAACCGATGAATGCACCTTTATATTCTCGCCGTCCATTACTTCAATGAACGGTAAGAAGACGATGTGCTACGTCCCCGGATCCATTAATTCAGCCTGGCGCACTGCCCTGCGTCGTGCAGGCGTCCGACAAAGACGGTCTTATGAAACCAGGAACACATATGCGTGCTGGGCACTGGTCGCCGGAGCGAACCCAAATTTCGTTGCGCACCAGATGGGCCATTCGTCAGCGCAAATGCTATTCACGGTTTACGGTAAATGGATGACCGAGAATAACCATGACCAGGTGGGCATTTTGAACGCATCATTTACTCAAAATGCCCCACCGATGCCCCATAGAAAAACCGCATAACCTTAACTATCTGATTTAACATATTAATATCACTTCAATCATGATTCACCTGGATGAGTAAGATTGGCTCGTTTGCTTTTAGTTTCCTGCCAGTCATGTTCTGTATCGCCATCCCGCTGGGTCTGGCACGCGAAAACAAAGGCGTAGCGGCATTCGCTGGCTTCGTCGGTTATGCGGTAATGAACCTCGCGGTAAACTTCTGGTTGACCAATAAAGGCATTCTGCCAACCACGGACGCCGCGGTTCTGAAAGCCAATAACATCCAGAGCATTCTTGGGATCCAGTCGATCGACACCGGGATCCTCGGTGCGGTGATCGCCGGTATTATCGTCTGGATGCTGCATGAGCGATTCCATAATATCCGCCTGCCGGATGCGCTTGCATTCTTCGGCGGTACGCGCTTCGTACCAATCATCTCCTCGCTGGTGATGGGCCTTGTCGGCCTGGTGATTCCATTAGTCTGGCCGATTTTCGCGATGGGTATTAGCGGCTTGGGCCATATGATAAACAGCGCGGGTGATTTCGGACCGATGCTGTTTGGTACCGGTGAACGTCTGCTGTTGCCGTTTGGTCTGCATCACATTCTGGTGGCATTAATTCGCTTTACCGACGCAGGCGGCACGCAGGAAGTCTGCGGTCAAACCGTCAGCGGCGCATTGACCATCTTCCAGGCGCAATTGAGTTGCCCGACCACTCACGGTTTTTCTGAAAGCGCCACGCGTTTCCTTTCGCAAGGCAAAATGCCTGCGTTTCTCGGCGGTCTGCCAGGTGCAGCGTTAGCGATGTATCACTGCGCGCGCCCGGAAAATCGCCATAAAATTAAAGGGCTGCTGATTTCTGGCCTGATCGCCTGTGTCGTTGGCGGCACGACCGAACCGCTGGAATTCCTGTTCCTGTTCGTGGCGCCAGTTCTGTATGTCATCCACGCGCTGTTAACCGGCCTCGGCTTCACTGTCATCTCTGTGCTCGGCGTCACCATCGGTAATACCGACGGCAATATCATCGACTTCGTGGTGTTCGGTATTTTGCATGGTCTGTCAACCAAGTGGTACATGGTGCCAGTGGTGGCGGCAATCTGGTTTGTGGTTTACTACGTCATCTTCCGTTTCGCTATCACCCGCTTCAATCTGAAAACCCCGGGGCGCGATAGCGAAGTTGCCAGTTCAATCGAAAAAGCCGTTGCCAGTGCGCCGGGTAAATCAGGTTACAACGTTCCTGCAATCCTCGAAGCATTAGGCGGTGCCGACAATATTGTCAGCCTCGATAACTGCATTACCCGTCTGCGTTTGTCTGTGAAAGATATGTCGCTTGTTAATGTGCAGGCACTGAAGGACAATCGGGCAATTGGCGTAGTACAACTTAATCAACATAACCTGCAGGTTGTTATCGGGCCACAAGTTCAGTCAGTAAAAGATGAAATGGCCGGTCTGATGCATACTGTCCAGGCATAAGGATAAGATATGTTCGATTTTTCAAAGGTCGTGGATCGTCATGGCACATGGTGTACACAGTGGGATTATGTCGCTGACCGTTTCGGCACTGCTGACCTGTTACCGTTCACGATTTCAGACATGGATTTTGCCACTGCCCCCTGCATTATCGAGGCGCTGAATCAGCGCCTGATGCACGGCGTATTTGGCTACAGCCGCTGGAAAAACGATGAGTTTCTCGCGGCTATTGCCCACTGGTTTTCCACCCAGCATTACACCGCAATTGATACGCAGACGGTGGTGTATGGCCCTTCTGTCATCTATATGGTTTCAGAACTGATTCGTCAGTGGTCTGAAACAGGTGAAGGCGTGGTGATCCACACGCCCGCCTATGACGCATTTTACAAGGCCATTGAAGGTAACCAGCGCACAGTAATGCCCGTTGCTTTAGAGAAGCAGGCTGACGGCTGGTTTTGCGATATGGGCAAGCTGGAAGCCGTTTTGGCGAAACCAGAATGTAAAATTATGCTCCTGTGTAGCCCACAGAATCCTACCGGGAAAGTGTGGACGTGCGATGAGCTGGAGATCATGGCTGACCTGTGCGAGCGTCATGGTGTGCGGGTTATTTCCGATGAAATCCATATGGATATGGTTTGGGGCGAGCAGCCGCATATTCCCTGGAGTAATGTGGCTCGCGGAGACTGGGCGTTGCTAACGTCGGGCTCGAAAAGTTTCAATATTCCCGCCCTGACCGGTGCTTACGGGATTATAGAAAATAGCAGTAGCCGCGATGCCTATTTATCGGCACTGAAAGGCCGTGATGGGCTTTCTTCCCCTTCGGTACTGGCGTTAACTGCCCATATCGCCGCCTATCAGCAAGGCGCGCCGTGGCTGGATGCCTTACGCATCTATCTGAAAGATAACCTGACGTATATCGCAGATAAAATGAACGCCGCGTTTCCTGAACTCAACTGGCAGATCCCACAATCCACTTATCTGGCATGGCTTGATTTACGTCCGTTGAATATTGACGACAACGCGTTGCAAAAAGCACTTATCGAACAAGAAAAAGTCGCGATCATGCCGGGGTATACCTACGGTGAAGAAGGTCGTGGTTTTGTCCGTCTCAATGCCGGCTGCCCACGTTCGAAACTGGAAAAAGGTGTGGCTGGATTAATTAACGCCATCCGCGCTGTTCGTTAACCCCAATTGCGCAACGTAAAAAATCGTTGCGCAATCGTGGATTTTTACCCTGCTTTGTTTTTATAATGGTGCGCACTTTTATATTCAGAAAAAGAGTGCGACCATGATTGATACCACCCTGCCATTAACTGATATCCATCGCCACCTTGATGGCAACATTCGTCCCCAGACCATTCTTGAACTTGGCCGCCAGTATAATATCTCGCTTCCTGCACAATCCCTGGAAACACTGATTCCCCACGTTCAGGTCATTGCCAACGAACCCGATCTGGTGAGCTTTCTGACCAAACTTGACTGGGGCGTTAAAGTTCTCGCCTCTCTTGATGCCTGCCGTCGCGTAGCATTTGAAAACATTGAAGATGCAGCCCGTAACGGCCTGCACTATGTCGAGCTGCGTTTTTCACCAGGCTACATGGCAATGGCACATCAGCTACCTGTGGCGGGTGTTGTCGAAGCGGTGATCGATGGCGTACATGAAGGTTGCCGCACCTTTGGTGTGCAGGCGAAGCTTATCGGCATTATGAGCCGAACCTTCGGCGAAGCCGCCTGTCAGCAAGAGCTGGAGGCCTTTTTAGCCCACCGTGACCAGATTACCGCACTTGATTTAGCCGGTGATGAACTTGGTTTCCCGGGAAGTCTGTTCCTTTCTCACTTCAACCGCGCGCGTGATGCGGGCTGGCATATTACCGTCCATGCAGGCGAAGCTGCCGGGCCGGAAAGCATCTGGCAGGCGATTCGTGAACTGGGTGCGGAGCGTATTGGACATGGCGTAAAAGCCATTGAAGATCGGGCGCTGATGGATTTTCTCGCCGAGCAACAAATTGGTATTGAATCCTGTCTGACCTCCAATATTCAGACCAGCACCGTAGCAGAGCTGGCTGCACATCCGCTGAAAACGTTCATTGAGCATGGCATTCGTGCCAGCATTAACACTGACGATCCCGGCGTACAGGGAGTGGATATCATTCACGAATATACCGTTGCCGCGCCAGCTGCTGGGTTATCCCGCCAGCAAATCCGCCAGGCACAGATTAATGGTCTGGAAATGGCTTTCCTCAGCGCAGAGGAAAAACGCGCACTGCGAGAAAAAGTCGCCGCGAAGTAACAAAAATGGATGGTGCAAATTGCACCATCCATTTTTCACGCAAGGCACAACGTCGCGCGATGTTTGGCGGATTCGATGCCCAGCTCAATCAACTCCATTACCTGGATTGCCTGGCTTGCCGGAACCGGATTTTCACCATCGCCATTTAACGCATCACGAATAGCCGCATAGTAAGCCGGATAATTCCCAGGCACCGTCAACAGCGTTTCTTCAACACGTTCCTCACCTTCCACGCGGGTAAGTACGCCATCACGCATATCGTAGCCCCAGTCTTCCTGCGGTAGACGCTCGCCATTTTTCAGACGTTCTTCCTGTGGATCGAGGCCATATTTCACATAACTGCCTCGGGATCCATGCACGATATAACGTGCTGACTCAGCGGCTGCCAGCATGGTACCGTGTAAAATGACTCGCCGCTGCGGATAGGACAAGATGGCGTGGAAATAATCGGTCGACTGCGCTCCGGGCCGTAACTGTGCCAAATCTACCGTCATGCTGACCGGTAAACCAAATAGCGTAATGGCCTGATCAAGAAGATGCGGTGCTAAATCGTACCAGATACCACTGCCTGGGCCGCCCTGTTCACGCCAACGATCACGCACCTGCGGACGGAAGCGGTCAAAATGAGACTCAAAGTAAGCAACTTCACCCAGCACGCCTTCCGCGAGCAAACCTTTTAGCGTCAGGAAATCGCTATCCCAGCGACGGTTATGGAATACAGACAGCACACGCCCCAGGCTTTTTGCCAGCGCATCCAGCTCTCGCGCTTGTGACAGTGTCACGGTAAAGGGTTTATCAACGACCACATGTTTACCCGCCTCAAGCGCCGCTTTGGCTAACGGGAAATGGGTATCGTTGGGTGTAGGAATGACAATCAGGTCTATGTTGGGATCGTTAAACAGATGCTTCGGCTCAGAGACAACCGTAACCGTTGGCCAGTCGGCTTTTACTTTTGTTTCATCACTGCTGGAGATTACCGCCAGTTCCAGCCCGGGCGTGCCCGCAATCAGGGGCGCATGGAAGGTTTTGCTCGCATAACCATACCCAATCAACCCAACACGGATGTTGTCGCTCATGTCATTGCCTCTCATTGAAGTATGATGGCTATTTGACACTATCCTTTACCCACGCTCAACAGTTTAATAACCTGCCAGCAATAAGGGATGTTGTTTAACTTAAGTCAAAAAAATAGCGAATTTTCCAACGACAAAAGCTAAATATCGCAAAAACCTCAGTAAAAATCTTGCTGGAGCTATTATTGCTAAGTAACATTTACCCCCTGAAGTTAATGGATCAATCAAGAGAGATGTGGGCTGTAATGAATCGTCTTATTGAATTAACAGGTTGGATCGTTCTTGTCGTTTCAGTCATTCTTCTTGGCGTGGCGAGTCACATTGACAACTATCAGCCACCTGAACAGAGTGCTTCGGTACAACACAAGTAAGCTCTGCGCTTGTAGAGCGCCATGCTGCCCGTCCGGGTGCATGTTTTCACTTGTCGGATATTAAACCAGGAATTTATTATCTTGTTCGATGTTGTTGGTGATTGTCAGGGATAGTAAAGCGCGTTACTCTTTTCAGAGCAGTTTTTCATCCCTGAATATTTGCCATCAGCGCATTCTTATTATTGTAATAACACAAGCGTTCACTTTTGGTGAAATTTTATCATCACTAATAATACCTACCCCTTTGGTATTAATTATTTTATGGACCTTTTATGACTGTTCAGGACTACTTATTAAAATTTCGCAAAATCAGTTCACTCGAAAGTCTGGAAAAACTCTACGACCATCTTAATTACACCCTGACGGACGATCAGGAACTGAATCGGGAATTCTTGGCGGGGCGTTCAGAGCACCGTCGCGCAGAGCTGGTTTCTGGCGGGCGTTTGTTTGACCTCGGCCAGGTACCGAAGTCCGTCTGGCACTATGTCCAATAAAGAAAGTAGCGATCGGTTATAAAAGCCTTATAATAACGCCCCTAAAATTAGATTTGCCTGTTTGCGTCGCTATTCTGGAGAACCTATGACCACCACAACGCCACAACGTATTGGAGGCTGGTTGCTTGGCCCGTTGGCCTGGCTTTTAGTCGCTCTGTTGAGTACGACGCTGGCGTTGTTGCTGTATACCGCTGCGTTATCTTCTCCGCAAACATTTCAAACGCTCGGCGGACAAGCACTGACGACACAAATCTTATGGGGCGTTTCTTTTATTACCGCTATCGCCATGTGGTATTACACACTGTGGTTGACCATCGCTTTCTTTAAACGTCGGCGTTGTGTTCCTAAACACTATATTATCTGGCTGCTTATTTCCGTATTGCTGGCAGTAAAAGCATTCGCTTTTTCACCCGTGGAAGATAGCATAGCCGTTCGCCAGTTGCTGTTTACTTTGTTGGCAACCGCATTGATCGTCCCCTATTTCAAACGCTCGTCGCGGGTAAAAGCGACGTTTGTGAATCCGTAATAACCTTACAGTTAACCTGTTGTCGCCTGCTCTGGATTAACGGATAATAGGCGGCTTTTTTATTTCAGGCCGAAAAATGACTGACTACCTGTTACTG
>OLGE01003604.1_pt1 | contig 12064 bp, 11 predicted proteins | sample 1605151 | NCBI WGS metagenome assembly OLGE01 (sample SAMEA3888912, study PRJEB22519) | human gut metagenome | biome: human gut; feature: human-associated habitat; material: faeces | place: Denmark | collected 2010
TGAATCTAAATTCTACTGCTTCGGCGGTATTGAGACTTCTGGCAGACTTAATACATATATTCGATCGGACGGTGATACTGTGAACGTTTTGCTGGCGGCAGCGGCCTATAACTTCAAAAATCTGCGAGATACTGTATCAGAACAATATTTCGCAAAAATGGGCTTTTTAAAGGGTAACTACATACCCATCTGACCTTAAAAAGATTCCGATTTATCCCGTTCCTACACAAAGGTCGCGAACGGCGACCGCCTCCGACAAGGTTGCCCTACGGTTCGGGCGAAAAAATCGCAAAGAGAATCGTACTTTCTCTGCTTGTCTTTGTGCATCTATTATTGGCAACCGCTGCTACATCTGCTCTTCTGGCTTCTGTTGGGAACTGTTCTTTTCCGTTTCGTCTTACTGTTGCTTTGGAAACAACGCATCCTGATTCTGAACTTTGCGGTTATCTATTTTTTATTCTGTAACGCTTAAAATTATTCTTATGTCAAACTATAACCGATACAAGAAAGCCGGATACGAAACCCGAGAAGATCACCTGAATGATCTGGCTGTGCGATACAATATCAATCCGATGATCATATCGGCATTGGCTGAAATTCTGGGAGATGAGGAAGACTTCGATGGACTCATCCCTGCAATCGAAGATATGGACGATCTGATTCCGGCTGACTGATCCTGTATTTCATGCGAAAATAGACATACAGACCGGCTTTGGATCGGCCTTAACAGTTTCATAACCCTTTAATAGTTGAAATCATGGCAACTGGACAAGAAAGAAAACAGACACGCACCACCAACTTTATCAAAACGGGAGAGGTTAAAGAGCAATCTGAAATCTTCGATGAGTTCGGCATCGCATCGAGCCCGATCGAAAGCCTGCTCCGGAGGGAACAGGACGATGATAGCCATTTTTTATATCACTTGAGGTGATCAAACGGTAAACTGATGAATGTATGTATTCTTCCGAAAAACTTTCATTTGATTCGAAGGAGGAGTAATCTTATATCATTTAATTTATAATGATTTTTTGTTTGCATCTATTTCACACAATGACGTCAGTAAAACATCAGTAACAGAAGCACAAGAATAAAAAAACAGGTTAGAAATTCAATCTAACCTGTTGATTTTCACCAGTCGGGGTGACTGGATTCGAACCAGCGACCACACGCCCCCCAGACGTATACTCTAACCGGGCTGAGCTACACCCCGAGCTCTAAAGCAGTGCAAATGTAGAACAAAAAATGTTTCCTGCAAAATTTAAACTGATATTTTTCGAAATATTTACACCACTTGCTGTGTCCGCTGGATCACCATATCCTGCCACTCCTTACACAACGTCGTAAAGCGTGCCGACCAACCCGCTACACGTACCGGCAAGTTCGGATAACGATCCGGATGCATCTGCGCATCGATCAACGTCGCCGTATCCACCACATCCACATGCATGTAGAAGCCCCCCTTGTCGCGGAACGTCTTCATCAATCCGACCAAAGCCACCACACCGTTTTCATCTTTCACCGAATCCGGCAACACCTTCAGCTCGATCGTCGCTCCGTTCGGACAGCGCGTGAAATCCAACTTACAGTATGAGTTCAGCACCGCTGTCGGTCCTTTTCGGTCACTTCCGGGAGTAGGAGAGCAGTTCGTCGCAAGAATATCACCTACTCGGCTGCCTTCCGGTGTTGCTCGACGCATCATGCGCCAATCCACTTCCCGTCCGAACGTACTGATGCCGCAAGGACGTTTCACGCCGTTACGCTCTTTCACCTGCGCAACGATATTCGAATAATCATTGAATACCCGAACCATCATCTCGTCGCTTTCGGCGTTGTCGTTGCCATAAAATTCGAACCGGTTCTGCACCAGACGGCGCAAACCTTCGCTGCCCTCCCAGTTTTTCCGCAGAATATCGATAAAATCGTTCAATTCAATGTACCGCTCCTCAAACACCAACTTTTTAAGGACCTGAAGACTATTGGCCGTATCGCTGACTCCTCCGTAGTGGATCCCGTTCACCGTATATTTCGGTCCGCGTTCGGCATACCCCAAACCTTTTTCGATACACCCCTCGACAAACATCGAAACCAGCGGATTTGGTGTCACATGATCCTGCCAACTGTTATCGAGAGCCGTCTGCAGATTATTGACATCCTTATCTAATTCGACCACGAAAGACTTGTAGAGCGATTCAAAATCGGTATAGGCCAACGGTTCGTTCCGATCGAGCTTCAAGGCCCGGAACAGGGGTTGCATCATATCGGTCGGGGAGTAGATAAATGCCGTTTTCCCGGGAATGATCGCCTCCCAACACCCGTCGTTGGTAAATTCGCGAGCCTCCTCTTCGGGGTATCCGAACTTGATCAAACCGTCGATCACCACATTCTCGTTGTACACCGACACGATCCCTCCTCCGAAACGCTGCACCTCGGCAATCCGCCGATAGAGCTTTTCCGGGGTCTTGTCGCCAATACGTACGGCAATGGGGTAGTCGCTGATATGCAACTCCTCGACCACATCCAGCACCAAATAGGTCAGTGCATTGGTCACCTCTTTCCCGTTTCGGTCAATTCCGCCGAGTATGATATTCTGATAGAACTGAGCGTCTCCCGTAGCGTTGTGTTCCCCGATCCATTCGGTTCCCTTGATCCAGAAATGGGCCACCAATTCACGGGCTTCATCCAACGTAAGCGTCCCGTCATTCAGATCCCGTTCCAGATAGGGATAAAGCATCCGATCAAAACGTCCGATTCCCGACCAGTTGCCCATCAGCCGGAAGAAGGCATACATCGACCACAACGATTGGATTGCCTCCCGGAAATTGCGCGGTGGATTCTCCGGCACATGTTCCAACGTCTCGATGATGTTTCCATAGAACTTCTGCTCCTCGGCCGATGCTTTTTGCTGCATCTCCTTGAGCAGTTCCACGTTTCGCTGTTGCCAAACGGTGGCTGCATCCAGTGTCAGCAGCATCGATTGCAGCAGGTCGGTCCCGTGATCATCCAGTCCGCCCCGGTTCAGCCGTTCTTCTATCTCTGCCCGCAGGCCTTTGTATCCCGTGTTCAACACCTTTTCGAAACCAACGGTCGTATGGCTGATCGAGCTCATCTTGAGCAGTGGAGTTACGTGTTGAGCTCCCTCGCGGAGCGTAGCCGAACCCACGATCAGCTCTCCGGGCAGAATCCGCAACGGAGCATTCCGCGCAATACTCATCGCTGCATATCCGTACTTCATGTTGTTTGACAGCGAGGTGTCCCGCCCTTCGGGAAAATCCCAGTTGGCATAGCTCAGATTCCGTCCATGCTCTCCGGAGAGACCAATCTGGGCCAAGTGGTGGGTAATGTCGCTCAATCTTCGGGGCGATTCGGGGTGCCATGCACGGCCCCAATTATACAAAGGGTCACACGCACTCTTCACATCCGTATTCGTGGTACTCTCTGCAAAGAGATTTTTATTCAGGCCTACGAACAGGGCACACAACCCGAGTGAAGATCTTTTCAAGAATTCGGCACGTGAAATTCGTTCTTTCTGGTTCATTGTGGATAAGTTTTAGGTCGGTCGGAAACGATACTTACGCACGCTTACCTCTACCGAGGCAATCACGTACAAGCTCTTGTGGCGAATATACAAATAATTATCGGTAAATCAAACAACAAGAAAGATTTACCGATAATTATTCTTCGCTGGCTTAATATTATAGGGCCAGTTTGTAGATATTGTAGACATCCTCTACCTGAAGGTGTCGGAAATGGCCCACTCCGTCACGGCCGGCCAGACATCTTTCGGCCATCAGTCGCAGATGTTCTTCGCCGATCCCCACATCGCTTAACCGCGTCGGCAACCCCATCTTCCTGTACCAGCTTTCGAGGCGGTCGATCATTTCGAAAACGATCTGCTCCTTGTCGTCGAAGGCCAACGACACGTCGAATACCCGTACGGCAAACTGCACAAACTTATCGATGTCGGTTTTATAGACATACTTCATCCACGCCGGGAAAACGATCGACAGTCCGGCACCGTGTGCAATGTCGTACTGAGCACTCAATTCGTGTTCGATATCATGGCTGGCCCAATCACCGATCCGCCCCATATTGAGCAGATTGTTGTGTGCAACGGTTCCGGTCCACATGATTTCGGCCCGGATGTCGTAGTCGGTCGGGTGGGCCAAAGCCATCGGGCCGTGATAGAGAATCGTCCGGATTGCCCCCTCAATCAACCGATCGGTAAAATCGACGTGTTTCACCGTCGTGAAATAACGCTCCATCAGGTGAGCCACAATGTCCGAACAGCCGTTGGCAATCTGATTGGCCGGCATCGAAAAGGTCACCTCGGGATTCATCAGTGCGAATTTCGGAGTCAGATACTCGCTTCCGATGTATCGTTTATAGTTCTCCTCTTCGTTGGTAATCACCGAGCTGTCCGACGATTCGGATCCGGCCGCAGGAATCGTCAGTACGACACCCACCGGAAGTGCACCCTCGATCTGCTTGTTCTCATCGAGATAGTACTCCCATATATCCTCTTTGCAACATACTCCGGCGGCAATCGCTTTCGACGAGTCGATCGTACTGCCTCCACCGACTGCCAGAATAAAATCGATATCGTGCTCCTTGCATAATTCGATTCCCTTACGCACGAGCGACAACCGCGGATTGGGCTGTACGCCTCCCAACTCAACAAAAAAGAGGCCTTCGGCCTGTAACGAAGTGACCACGCGATCATACAATCCGTTGCGTTTGATCGAACCTCCGCCATAATGCAGCAAAATCCGCTTTCCGTATCGGGCAACCTCTTTCCCCACACTATTCTCTACACCCTTACCAAAAATAATCCGGGCCGGGTTGTAATATTCAAAGTTTATCATAATTTCTTGTCTTTCTGATTTATCACAATCCTTATTTAAATTACTTCAGTCCGCTGTCAATCACTCTTCGACCAAAGTCAGCGTCGGTCCGTCCGTAACGGTCAGAACCGCCTCCGATCCTTTACCCCGTAAATCCATCATCTGATTACCGTAACCATAACCGCTTCCTGTTACATACTGGGGCAGATCAAAGGGCGTACCGTCAAAGGTCACACGAGCCATATCCCGTTCGAACACAACCTCTACATGATACGCCTGCTCCGTTTTCCCATCCGTTCCGACAAAGGTCACATAAATCGGATAGATGTCTTCGATGTAAAGCGTCTTGCCTCGCTGTTCCACGACCCACTCGCCATCGACCATCCGTACATTTTTCGTATCGTCATCCTCCACATTCCACACACGCTCTCCTCCGGGCAAGGTTCGCCGATCCAGCACATCGGTCTCTTCCTGACCGGGCAAAAAAAGTTCAACCCGCGAAGAGTCGGCACTAAAGACCATATAAGCCGCATACACCGCTCCGCTATCGGCCGGAGTGACCGAAACCAGTTTAACGCCCGTTTCGAACGGACGGATACAATCCTGCCTCACTTCCGACCATACATAGCCGGCCGAAGCGATACACCCGTGCTCATCATGGTCGGATCCCGTTTCCGTTCCGTTTTTTCCCGAATTTCCGGCGCATCCACACAGCAGACACGCCACAGTCAATAAACATTCAATTTTCATCCCGCACTGTTTTTATGATATATGTTTGACTCTTGCGCTAATAGCTGATAATATCCCTGCCGAAGGGTGTAAATGCCAACGACATCAGTTTGAAATGCTGCCGACCGAACGGGATTCCGATAATCGTAATACACAACAGCACCCCGAAAACCAAATGGGTGAGAGCGATCCATATCCCTCCGAAAATCAACCACAAAAGGTTCATGACGGCCGACAGGCACCCCGAGCCCTGTTCGGTCACAACCGTACGCTGTCCGAACGGAAACAGCGCCAGCACGCCCAATTTAAAAGCCTGAATCCCGAAAGGAATCCCCACGATCGTAAGGCACAACACAATCCCGCCGAAGATGTACTCTATGGACACGAGTAATCCGCCGAACAAAATCCAAATAATATTACCCAGTATATTCATACCGATCCTCCTCCGTTTTTAAATTCGACTTGTGTACAAAGATAGCACTATTTGCTTCCGTTCAAAATCCACAGCAAATGATTGTCCAAACATTTCGATACGATCCTGCGGAAATATATCGCATCCCGAATTCTTTTGTTGGGATATTTTGATTTACTTTGCGTTCTATTACCCGCACTCGTCGTTGGTATATTATTTGCGATACCTATCGGAGGATAAAAAAGTCTAAACGAATGACACATACAAAAATGAAAGAGAAAAACATTGATAAAGAACCTATTAAAGAAGAACAGAAGGTTCAGGAAGAGAATATAGAAGAAAAGGTGAACGAATCAAACGCTGACAATGTGTCAGAGGATAGCGCAGAACAAAATGCCAAATCGTCAGAGGTGGCAGACGAAGCGAGCGAGTGGAAAGATAAATATCTGCGTCTGGTTGCGGAGTTCGACAACTACCGCAAACGTACGCTCAAAGAGAAAATGGATCTGATCGCTTCGGGTGGCGAAGATGTTATCAAATCGTTGCTTGCCATCATGGACGACATCGATCGGGCACTCGATGCCATGACCAAATCGAATGACATCGAGGCGATCCGTCAAGGTATCATGCTGATTCACCAGAAACTGCTCGATACGCTTCATGCCAAAGGCGTGGAAGAGATCTCGGCCATCGGTCAGGAGCTCGACACGGATCTGCATGAAGCCGTGGCCAAATTCCCCGTAGCGGAAGAGGAGAAAAAAGGCAAGGTGATCGATGTGGTACAGAAAGGATACAAGCTCAAGGATAAAGTGGTTCGATTCGCAAAAGTTGTAGTGGGAGAATAATACAATGGCAAAGAGAGATTACTACGAAGTACTCGGTGTGGACAAAAACGCCAGTGCCGATGAGATCAAAAAGGCTTATCGGAAGGCCGCACTGAAGTACCACCCAGACAAAAATCCGGGAGATAAAGAGGCAGAAGAGAAGTTCAAGGAGGCGGCCGAAGCATACGATGTCCTGAGCAATCCGGACAAAAAGGCCCGTTACGACCAGTTCGGTCATGAGGGAATGAACGCCGGAGGTTTCGGAGGCAGCGGCGGAGGATTCAGCAGCGGCGGCTTCACGATGGAGGATATTTTCAGCAACTTCGGAGATATATTCGGTGGACACTTCGGGGGCAATTTCAGTGGCTTCCGGGGTGGCAACAGCAGCGGTCGTGCTCGGGTCAATCGGGGCTCGGATCTGCGAATAAAAGTCAAACTGACGCTGAAAGAGATCGTCAACGGAACAACCAAAAAGCTGAAGATCAACAAGCAAATTGCCTGCGATCAGTGCGGCGGAACCGGTGCGAAAGACAAAAACTCCTATACGACCTGTTCGATGTGTCACGGATCGGGATATGTCACCCAAGTGGTGAACACGTTCTTCGGACGGACTCAGACTACACAGTCGTGTCCGACCTGTCACGGAGAAGGGAAGGTCATCACTTCGCCTTGTCCGAAGTGCCACGGAGAGGGTACCGTTCGTGGAGAAGAGGTGATCGAGATCCGAATTCCGGCCGGAGTGGGCGAGGGCATGCAACTTACCGTTAGCGGTAAGGGTAATGCCGCGCGTCACGGAGGTATCAACGGTGACCTGCTCGTGCTGATCGAAGAGGAACCCGACAAGGACTTGGTTCGGGATGGAAACGATCTGATATACAACTTGAATATTACGATTCCGCAAGCCGTCTTGGGCGCTTCGGTGGAGATTCCGACCGTAGATGCAAAAGCAAAGATCAAGATCGAGCCCGGTACACAAGCCGGAAAGGTTCTGCGTCTGCGGGGCAAGGGAATTCCCGAAGTCAACGGACACGGCCGCGGCGACCTGTTAGTTGTCGTCAACATTCACGTGCCTACGTCGGTGAATGCTACGGAAAAACAGTTGCTCGAACAGCTGGCCGGAAGCGAACACTTCAAACAAGCCGCACAGAGTCGGGATGCCAATATTTTTGATCGGATGCGCAGCTTCTTCCGTTAATCGATAGACAGAGGAGAGAGCAGATGGAATTGGATCGTATCAGCATACTGCCCGACAGAGTTGCCAACCAGATTGCCGCCGGTGAGGTCGTTGAACGTCCTGCATCGGTTGTCAAGGAGCTGATGGAGAATGCGGTCGATGCGGGAAGCCATTCGATTACGGTGAACTATCGAGATGGGGGTAAAACCCTGATTCAGGTAGCGGATGACGGTTGCGGCATGAGCGAAACGGATGCCCGCTTGGCGTTTGAACGTCATGCCACGTCGAAAATCCGCTCGTTGGACGATATCTATCACCTCGCCTCGTTCGGTTTCCGGGGCGAAGCCTTGCCTTCGATCGCGTCGATCGCAGAGGTCGAGGTGCGGACCCGTATGCACGATCAGGAGCTGGGAACCCAAGTCTCCATAAACGGCGGACGCTTCCTCTCTCAAGAGCCCGTACAGACGCTGTTTGGAACGCAATTCTTGGTTAAGAATCTGTTCTACAACACGCCTGCACGAAGGAATTTTTTGAAGGAGACCTCTACCGAGAGCAAGCGGATTCGCGACGAATTTCTCCGGGTTGCGTTATGTAATCCGGATATTTCGTTTTCGCTCTACGACAACGACGTACTGATTGCCAATCTTCCGGCAACGAATCTGCGCCAGCGGATCGTTTCGGCTATCGGCGGGAAAAAGATCGCCCAGAACCTGTTGGAGGTATCGGTCGACACATCGCTCGTCCGCATCGAAGGATTCGTCGGACAACCGAACTACGCGAAGAAAAACAATCCGGAACAATATCTGTTCGTAAACGGACGCTTTTTCCGGTCGAACTATCTGCGGAAAGCGATTCTTCAGGCATACGAGAAATTGATCGCCCCCGAGACACAACCCTCCTATTTTCTCTATTTGACGGTCGACCCCGAACGGATCGACGTCAACGTACATCCGCAGAAAACGGAGGTGAAGTTCGAGAACGAGAGTGTAATATGGCAATTCATCAACGCTGCGGTACGGGAGACCTTAGGTAAACAGGGGGTCGTTCCGTTGATGGATTTCGATATGGATCAGTCGATCGACATTCCCGTTTATCGGGACAACGGCAATTTCCGGATTCCCGATCCCGATTACCGACCCGACTTCAATCCTTTCGAAGAGGAAGAACGCAGCTTCAACCCGTCCAAAAGCAGCGAATGGGCTCCGGGCTCGCACAAGCAATCGTCGGCCCCACAATATTGGGAACGGCTGTACGAAATACCGACCGAAAAGATCATCGATCCCGAATCGGTCCATACACCTGACGATTTCGATGAGTTCGACAGCTCGGTCAAAGAGTTTATCGACGGCGACGAAGAGCCTGTCCAGAGCCGCATCGAATGGAACGACGAAAACACACTTCATCGAACATTCGTACCGTTCGGCGAACGTTATTGCGCCGTACCGGTAGAACAGGGGCTCGCTCTGATCGATTTGCGAAGAGCCCGTGAACAGGTGCTGTACGAGCAGTACCTGCGGATGATGCATAATGGTTCGTCGGCAAGCCAACAGATGCTCTTCCCCGAACATGTCGATTTGAGCCGCGAGGAAGCCACGGCGTTACGGGAGATCCTTCCGGAACTCGAGGCGACCGGATTCGAATTGACGATTGAAGAGACGGGGGCCAATATATCCGGCATACCGGGTACACTCTCTGCCGGCTCGTTGGAAAAGACCTTGCACGAACTGACCGACACGTACCTCGAAACAGGAAAACTGCCGCTACAACAGCAACAGGAACGAATGGCTGCGGTCATGGCCCGTAACGGAGCTTTTGCCGCAACCGATGAGAAGAGCATCCGGCAATTGCTGAACGAACTGTCCGAATGCGACAACTGTAACTACACACCGAACGGGAAACCGATTTCGATCCTTCTGTCCGAAGACGAAATCAATCGACGTTTCAATCCATAAAACACACTTCTAACACACGAACAAGAGATGAGATTTCAAGGAGCATTTTCAACACCCCCTGTGGTCCAAAACATAATTATTCTGAACATCCTGTTTTTTATGGCGGAGGCGATTCTTCCCGCCCGCATCGGGGATTGGATGTTCACGCATCTCGGACTCTACTTCTGGGAGAGCGGAAACTTCCACCTACATCAGTTGGTAACCCACATGTTCATGCACGCCAATCTGACCCATCTGTTCATGAACATGTTTGCCCTCTGGATGTTTGGCCGCACGTTGGAATACGAATTGGGCAGCAAGCGTTTTCTGATCTACTATATGGTGACCGGAGTAGGAGCGGCCCTGATTCAGTTAGGTGTCACATGGATTCAGGTCGATTCGATGAGCAGCGCCGCTTTCGTGGATCAGGCAAAACTGCAGAGTCTCATCTACGCTCCCATGATCGGAGCTTCGGGAGCCGTTTTCGGGGTCCTGCTGGCTTTCGGTATGATGCACCCCAATGCCATATTGATGCTGCTGTTTCCCCCGATCCCGATCAAGGCAAAGTATCTCGTTATCGGGTACGGTGTGCTCGAACTCTTCTTGGGAACGACCGGATTACAAAGCGGAGTCGCCCATTTTGCCCATCTGGGAGGTATGTTGTGGGGATTCTTCCTGCTCCGATACTGGAAGAAAAAGGGCGAAATTTACTATTGATCGTTAACGGAATAAGTGACACGACGGATGGACTCGGAGAATCGAAAAATCGGAATGGGCCGAATAGCATGGAGCATGGTCGATATTGTAGTTTTTGTGGTATCGATCGTTGTCGCCGTACTCCTGCTGATGGCCTATATCGCTCCGCACATCAATCCGAATCGATCGCTATGGTTCGCCTATATCGGTTTGGGAGCTCCGTTTCTGTACATCGCCAATCTGGTTCTGTTCCTGTTTTGGGCGGTCCGCTGGCGCAAAACCGCTATCGGACTCGGAATCGTCGCCCTATTGGGTATAGGACATGTCACCAAGTTCTTCAAACCTCCGATCGAAAAGGTCTACGAACATACCCGTACACCGGGATCCATTCGAATTTTGAGTTATAACGTCGAAGGCTTTTTCGGCCGCGATTCGCTCGGAGAGAGAGACAATCAACTCGACGAAATCGCCGCATTCATCCGAGAGATCGATCCCGACATCATCTGCCTGCAGGAGTTCGAATTGAACAAAGTCAATCCCCGCATCCGGGTCGACTCGCTACTCGGAGCGTGGACTCACAACGCCTTTTTCTTCACGGCCGGGGACGGAGATCCCTCGGGGCGAGGTCTGGCCATTTACAGCAAGTATCGGGTTTTCAAAAGGGGAGGAATTCACTATCCCGAATCCAATAACGCCTCGATGTGGGCCGACATTGCGATTCATCGGGATACCCTCCGCATATACAACAATCACCTGCAAACCACACAGGTCAACGAACAAGACAAAGCCTATTGGGGGACCGGACAGGTTCTTTCCGATTCGACCCGAGAGGAGCGTTTCCGAGATATTCTGGGCAAATTGGGCCGCAATTTCAAGGTGCGGGCCGATCAGGTGGACTCCGTTTCACAGATTATCCATGACGGGACTCCTCGTGTCGTCGTTTGCGGAGACTTCAACGACACCCCCATGTCATACACCTACCGAAAAATGCGGGGAAACTTCGACGATGCCTTTTGCGAAAAGGGGCGCGGGGTAATCGCCACATATCGGGGGCTACTCGGTGTCTTCCGAATCGACTACCTGTTTCTCTCTGACGATCTGGTGACGCTGCACTACAATGCGGAACAGATCCGTTGGAGTGACCACAATCCGGTCGTGGTCGATCTGAAATTCCGGTAATAATCCGCACCTGCTGCATGCACGCTTCATGCGTTTGGATTCGTCCGAAACACACTCTTCCCGGCTGTCGAGCGACGCAAAAAAACTAAAGAGTCCTCGCGATAGGGGTGCGCGAGGACTCTCTCACTTTACTTGTTGGCTTACAAAAAATGGGGATCGAAACCTTGTTTGTTTCTGATGCAAAGATGCAGCGAAATCCCCGCGCCGACAATACCGAATTGTTGTGAAAAACAGGTCTCCCGACTCACTGTTTTTTGGGAGGTTGCGGTGTTCCCTCC
>OLGE01003605.1_pt1 | contig 12063 bp, 10 predicted proteins | sample 1605151 | NCBI WGS metagenome assembly OLGE01 (sample SAMEA3888912, study PRJEB22519) | human gut metagenome | biome: human gut; feature: human-associated habitat; material: faeces | place: Denmark | collected 2010
GGCCGAGCACCGCCGGGAGCACCGCAGCGTCCGTGCCGACCGGCCAGAGCGTCACCATGAAGGTATCGCCCGCGCGCGCAGCGCTGCGCACGCCGAACACCGCCCGCAACCGCGCCTCCGCCCCGTCGTCCGCGCCCGGGCAGCGCAGCTCCGCCGTCTCGACCGGCACATCAAAGCCCGCGCGCTGTACGCAGCGCGCGATCTCACCGAGGCCGACGGCCGCCTCGTCATACGTCAGGCGTGCGCAGCCGGCCGTGTCGCTCACGAACACCGCATGCACCCCCGGCAGCCCCCGCAGCGCGCACACGATGCGCACCGCGCAGGCGCCGCAGTCCATGCCCGAGATGCGCAGGATCACGTCCGTCATTTTTGCCGCCGCCTTTCGTAATTTACCAACTGGTCAGTAAAAAAGATAGCACGCTGCCACAATTTTGTCAAGGCGCGGCGTGGATTTTCCCGGCCATTTGACGGACGTCGAAAATCGCAGTATAATCGAGACATCCCAGTAGCCCGGAGGCGACCAAGATGCCGATCATTGTCGACCGTGACCAGATCCGCATGGACATTCTCATGGCGTTTCAGCGCTGCATCGAGCGCAAGCCCATGATGAACGTGTCCCTGCGCGACATTGCAGCCGAGGCGGGCATGAGCCACGCCAAGCTGCTCAACTATTTCGAGAGCAAAAACGATCTCATCCTCGCGTATGTGCGCTATACGCGCGAATATATGAGCGAGAAGTGCAGCCAGTGGTTCGCCGGGCACGACCGCGCGGACTATGCCTCCAACCTCGCGTACATGAACGCTTTTATGGACTATGTGGCCAATGCCCCGGCGCACGAGCAGCGCCCGAACGCCACGACGCAGACCTATGTCCTCGCGCGCTACGACCCCGAGATCGGCCGGCTCGTGCAGGAGGAGTTCCGCGCGTGGCGCACGCTCATGGAGCAGTGCCTCATCCGCATCTACGGCGAGGAGGTCGGTATGCACGAGGCCGAGGCGATGATGATCCTCATCGCCGGCACGTTCATCTGCAACTACAATCAGGCGCTCACCGGCGAGATCAATGACAACATTCTCGGCTATCTCGGCAACCTGAACCGCTCCTGACACCGAAAAAGTCATCCGCCTGACGGCAGCAGCCGTCAGGCGGATTTGCATAGGGGGGAAGGATGTGAAAAGGTATTACTCGTTTGGGTGTGCATCACAGTAGTGATGATAGATATTCTCGATATACAGCGCAGCGTCGCGGCCGCGGCCCTCGGCGAGCATGGCAGTGATGCGCGTCTCCTGCTCGATGACCGTCTCCGGCCCCCAGAAGGTCACGCACCGCTCCCAGAGCACGCCGCTCACGTCCGCGAGGCTGTTCATGAGCAGCGGGAAGATGAGGTTGCCGCTCAGCTCGGTGATGGTCGTATCAAACTTGCGCATCCACCGCGCGTAGGCAGCGATGCCCTCCCCCGCGGCGAGGGACGCGCGCAGCCCGTCGGTGATGGCGCGCAGTTGGTCGATATCGGCCGGCGTGCCGCGCTCGCCGAGCAGGATCATGGCGCCGCCCTCGATCGCGTCGCGCGCCTCGACAAGGGAGCTCTCGATGGCATGGTCGAACTGGCCGCCGTATTTCCCGAGGGCCATGAGCGTCTCAAAATTGCCGTGGCAGGCGTAGTCCTCGATGTAGTTGCCGCGGCGCGGCTCCATGCGCACGAAGCCCATGCGCTCGAGATCCTCGAGCCCGGTGTGTACCATCGAGCGGCTGATGTGCATCTGCTCGGACAGTTCGCGCTCCGACGGCAGCCGGTCGCCGACCCGGAGCTCACCGGAAAAGATCATGCCGATGACCTGATCGACGAACAGCTCCCGGAGCGTCGGGGCCTGAATCTGCTGAAATCCCATCAGACCTTCTCGTCGACCTTGCGGTGGTCGTAGAGCTTATCCAGCAGCGGGCGCACCAGGAAATAGATCGCCTTGTTATCGAGATTGAACCAGTAGATAAGCATGCTCCCCACCCAGACGCCGGCCGCGCCGAGGAGCAGCTTTGGCAGCAGTTTTTTCATCGTCATTTCCTCCTGTTTACCAGCCTTCGTAGTCGTCATACTGCAGCAGGGACGCATCGAGCGGCTCGGCCTGCATGACGGAGTACATGTAGTCGTTGACCTGCTGGCGGATGTCGGCGCGGGAGACGGTGCGGTGGTCAAACATGTCGTTCGAGACCACCATGAGCTTCGTCGTCCGCTCCTTCGCCTGATCGAGGATGACACCCGTGAGACCGAGCGCGCCCTTGCAGGTGATGTCATCGTGCAGGATGACCATGTCGCAGTGGAACTTCTCCGCCTCGTCCCAGAACTCCACGAGGTGCTGCCAGCCGCCGGTCAGGTGGCGGCGCATGACGCCGGTCTCGTAGTTGCGGGCAATGCCGTCGAGCATGGTGTCCTCGTCCGTCGTGTCGATGAGCACGTTGCCGGAGAACAGATCCATGCCGGCGATCACAAGGATACCCCAGCAATTATACAGCCAGTTCGGGAACTGCAGCCAGTAGCACGGCGGGCCGCCCCAGGTGATGGCGCGGTAGCGCGTCTTGGGGAAGCAGTTGGTCTTGTCTGCATACGCCTGCTCAAGGATGCGCATGACCTTTTTCTCGGTCTTCATGACCTCGGGATTCCGGCCGCCGGAGAACGCATAGTAAAAGGTATGGAACAGTGCCGGGACCGCGAGCGCGGCGGCGGTGTAGGGTGTGGCCATGAAGTTCCACTTCTCCATCTCGTTGCGCACCTCATCATTGTGCTTTTCCATCATGGCGCGGCAGGCGTCCCAGTCATATGTCTCGCCGGTGTGCTGCTCGACAAAGTCGATGATGCGGCGCAGGGACTCGCGGGCATACTTGCGCGTGTGCGGGTCGTCCCAGCGCATGGGGATGGCAGCCGGGAGCGTATCCACGTCGAGGTGGCGCTCGATGAGCTGGCTGTTCATGGTCGAGGAGTCACACGGAGCGTTATTCGAGATGCAGCAGGCGCCGATCTTCGGGAACTCATCGAGCAGCGCGACGCCGGCGGCATTGTTCGACAGGCGGCAGGAATCCGCCGGCAGGCCGACACTCTCCATGGCGTCGATATAGTACGGGTTTGCACCCTGATCCATGTAGCACAGCAGCAGCCCCTGGAACGGCTCGAGCTGCGCGGGACGCAGGTTCTTGAAGCCGGCGAGGATCTCCGGGCACATGGTCTGCTCGAGCACGACCTGCGTGCGGCCGAAGGCATTGTCACCGAAGCGGCGGTCGCCCATCATCATCTCGGCGATGGAGGTCGTCGAGCCCTTCATGATCGTGTTGAGGTACAGGCGCGCCACGCGCAGCGCCGGGCCACGCAGCCCCTCGACGCAGCGATCGATCATGTTCAGCGCACCGAGGTATGAGCCCATCCAGCGGTAGGTCAGCATACCGCGCGCGATGCGCACCGGGCTCTTGGCCACAAAGCCGCCCATAATGCCGAGCACCTTGACCCACTCGACATAGTCGTACCAGGTATCCTTCAGACCGCGCCACTCGCGGTGCTTTGCAATATTGCTGCCGGGCAGAAAACGATTCCCGGCGCCTTTGACCTTCTTGTCCGCCATCACAGTTTCCCTCCCTGAATGTGCTTGATCTCGAGACTCTCCACAAACGCCTGAATGCGCGTGCGCAGCTGACCGGCGCCGGCGAGGGTGTACTCCTTCTCGATGCCGATGGTCGGGATGCCCAGCTCCTCCTGCAGGATGTGCACGCCGAGCACACGCTCATAGCTCCAGAACTCGCAGAACTTCATCTGCTCGTAGAGCACGCCGTCGGCGCTGTATTCGCGGCACAGGTCGCGGATGTAGGTGCGGCGGCCGTCGGAGCGCGCGCGCTCCATGAAGCGCGGGCACTGGCTCGTGCGCAGATAGTGGCGGGCAACGGCGCGCAGCGGCGTCTCCCCGTCGAGAATTTCGATCTGCTCGCGGCCGGGCAGACTGCCGTAGCAGTAGCGGTCAGCCACGACCATCGCGCCGCAGTCCTCGATGAGCTTCGTGAACGCGGGGTCGTCGATCTCGCTGCCGGTCACGACCAGACGCACACGGAACCACGGCTGCGCGTCCGGCTTGCGGCGCTTGAGCTCGGTGAGCGTCTGCTTGAGGTACGGCAGGATGCGCTTGTGCGGGCACACCTGACTCACGAGCTGCAGCACGTGAAATTCATAGCCCGTGATGACGGGGTTCGCCGCCTTGCGCAGGTCGCCGATCTCGGTCATGACGCGGGAAATTTCGTTGTGGTCGCGGATCGCCGCACGGATCGCCTTATCGGAGATGTCAATACCGTAGGTCTCGTGCAGCGGCTCGAGCACGTGCACGCGCAGCTGCTCCTCATAGTGATCGACGGCGAAGTCCTCGTCCGAGAACGGCACGTCCATCATGCTCATGAAAAACTGCGGGTTTTTCTCCTTCACAAGGCCGAGAATCTCGAAATGCTCGTGACCGCGGTGCATCATCTGGCACGTCTCGGACGAGAGCAGCGCGTCGAGATAGTCATAACCGCCCTCGATGCCGCGCTCGAGAATGCTGCGGGTGTAAGAGCAGATCTTGCTCGACATGTAGTACGTGCCCACGTCGATGCTGCCGGTGTTCGGCGCACGCAGGCGGCTCGAGAAGCAGCCGGGCAGGTTCAGCAGCGTCTCCGGCACGAAATAGCAGGTGTAGCCCAGGGCGTGTTCCCCCTCCGCCTTGGCCTGCTGTACTAGCTCGTTGTTGGCCTCCTGCAGCAGATTCTCAAAATAGATCAGATGCTTCAGGTCTTTCATGGTTTGCTTCCACCTCTCACAGTTCGTCGCGGGTCTCCGGTCTTACATCTGGTTCGACCAGAAGCCTTTTGAACCAAAGATAGCATAATTTTTGACAATGTGCAACTGGTTTTCGTCCACTGTCCCATTTTTTATCGCTTATCACAACGTATCTGGTCAGACCACGACCAGAGGCTGCCAACAAACCGGACAGTTTTTGCACTTTTCCGAACAACGATTGACAAGGCAGGGCGTCAGATTATAATATGATATGGTTTACCTCACAACAACGCCAAAGGAGTTACACAATACATGAACAGAATCTACGTCACCGGCCACCGGAATCCGGACACGGACTCCATCGCGGCCGCCATTTCCTATGCCGCACTGCGCAACGCGCTCGGCAACCGGGATTACGTGGCCGCACATCTCGGCCACATCAGCGATGAGACGAAGCGTCTGCTCGATCGCTTCGGCTTTCAGGAGCCGGTCACGATCAGCAACGTCCGCACGCAGGTGCGCGATCTGGACTTTGACACGCCGCCGGCGCTCAACTCCAGCGTCACGATGGACCGCGCCTGGCACATCATGCGCGACCAGGACATCTCCGCCATGCCCATCATCAACGAGGACGGCACGCTCTACGGTATGCTCTCCGCCGGCGATATCGCGGCCTACAGCATGCGCACGATCAGCGACCGGCACGTGGACGCGCTGCCGCTGTTCAACCTCCTGAGCGTCATCGAGGGACGCATCCTCAACGACGGCGCCGAGCAGGTCGACCGCGTGTCCGGCGTGGTGACGATCGCCCTGCCGCAGAGCTGCGACAACCTGCTCTTCTCCGACCCCGACAGCATCATTCTCTGCGGCAACCAGCCGGATATGATCCGCCGCGCGCTTGACATCGGCGTGCAGTGCATCATCCTCTGCCAGACCGACGTCGACCCCGCGTGGCTTGAAAACGCCGGCAAGACCTGCGTCATCTCTACCCCGCTCGATGCCAGCCGCGTGGCGCGGCTGGTGTATCAGGCGATCCCGATCTCCCGCCCGTGCAACACGGAGGATCTGGTCAGCTTCCACCTCGACGATTATATCGACGACGTGCGAGAGGTCGTGCTCGAGAGCCGCTACCGCTGCTACCCCGTGCTCGACGAGAACGAAAAGGTCGTCGGCACGCTCTCGCGCTATCACCTGCTGCGGCCGCGGCGCAAGCGCGTCGTGCTCGTGGACCACAACGAGATGGCGCAGGCCGTGCCCGGACTCGAGCAGGCCGAGATCCTCGAGATCATCGACCACCACCGTCTGGCCGACATTCAGACCACGCAGCCCATCCGCGTGCGCAACGAGCCCGTCGGCAGCACGACGACCATCATCACCAACATGTATCAGGAGCACGGCGTCATGCCGTCTCCGAACATGGCGGGCCTGATGGCGGGCGCCATTTTGTCCGACACGGTCATGTTCAAGTCCCCCACGTGCACGAAGCGCGACATCGCCATGGCAGAGCGTCTGGCCCGCATCGCCAACGTCTCGCTCAAGGAGCTGGGCAACCTGCTCTTTGCCGCCTCGAGCGCGGGCGACAAGTCGGCCGACGAGCTGTGCTTCACCGACTTCAAGGAGTTCCACATCGCCGACCACTATCTCGGCGTCGGTCAGGTCACGTCGCTCGACTCGGCCGCGGTGCTTGAGCGCAAGGACGAGCTGCTGGCCGTCATGGCCACAAAGCTCGAGCAGCAGCACTATGACATGATCGCGCTCATGGTCACGGACGTGCTCATGGAGGGCACGAACCTGCTCTACATCGGCAGTGACGACACGATCCGCTCCGCCTTCTCGGTCGAGCCGAAGGACAACGCCGTGTTCCTGCCCGGCGTGATGAGCCGCAAAAAACAGATCATCCCCATGCTGACCGCCCTCTGGGGCTGAGGCCGCATATACAAAAAAAGTCCGCACAGGCAGTGCCTGTGCGGACTTTTTTTGATTCAATCCGTCATGCGCACGATGCGGTAATACGTGCGCGCCGTGAGCAGGTACACAAAGGTGTACAGCAGCGCAAAGACGCCGAACGTTCCGAGCGTGCACAGCAAAAACAGATGCACGTTTTGCAGCCCGAAGGCGAACACGATCTGCTTGATGAGCGGAAACGCGAACGCGATGTGGATCGCCGCCGTCACAAGCGGCAGGAAGAACATGAGCAGCACCTGCGTGCGGATGGTCGCCTTGACCTCCTTCGGCGTCATGCCGACCTGCTGCATGATGCGGAAGCGGCCGCGGTCGTCATAGCCCTCGGAGACCTGCTTGTAGTAGATGATGAGCACCGTCGCAAACAGGAACACGAACCCGAGGAAAAAGCCGAGGAATAAAAAGCCGCCGTACGTGCTGCGCAGCGTGGGATAGCCATCGGCGCGCATATCGGTCGTGTATTGCACGTTCGCCGCCTCGGCAGCAGACTCAAACGCGGGGTCGCAGAGCAGTGCGTGCAGCGCGTCGAGCTGCTCGTCGTCCGTGCCGGAGAGGTCGAACTGGTACGTGTAGTTGAGCATGCTGCGGGTGCCGCCGTGCTCGCTGGTGTAGGCGTTTTGCTGCGCGCGCAGCTCGAGCATCTCCGTGAGATCCGGCACGACCAGATACAGTGTGTGCAGACCCATGATGGAGCTGCCGCTGACGAGCGAGAAGCTATCGAGCTGCCGCAGCCGCAGCGTATCACCGCCGAGCGTGAGCGTGTCGCCAAAGGCTGCGCCGTCCGTCCATGCGAGCGCCTCGCCGGGCGCAAGCGTCACCTGCTCGCCGGTCAGGTCGGCATAGCCCTCCGTGTCCAGAACCATGACGGTGTATTCATCGACGCCCGAGCCGGTGAGCTGTTCGCTCGTGAGATCGAGCGCATCGCCGCTGCGCAGCGCGGAAAATTGGACGGTGTGATAGCCGTGCACGTTGCTCTGCGTGAGCCCCGTGCGCGTCATGGCGTCATCCACCACCTGCAAAACCGGCGCAACGTCCGGCACTGTGTTCGTCCGGGTGTCGGTCATGAGCGTGAGCGTCATATCCTGCGGCCAGCGCACGGCGGCGTAGGCGTCCAGCCCCTTGTACAGGCTCACCGTGGTCGAGACCGTCACGAGCACCATCGTCGAGAGGATGCAGATGCTCGCAAGGCCGGCCGCATTGCGGCTCATGCGGTAAATGAGACCGGAGACGGTGGCAAAGTGGCTGGTTTTATAGTAGTAACGCCGGTTTTTGCGCAGCGCCTTGAGCACGACGACGCTCAGCGCGATAAACGTGAGATACGTGCCGATGATGACAAGGATGACCGCCGGGAAGAAATTCTGGATGGCGTACAAGGCCACGTTTGTGCGCAGGGAAATGAGATAGCCCGCGGCAAGGCACACCGCGCCGAGCAGTGCGAGGATCCACTTGCTGCGCGGCTCGCGCTCGCCCTCGCTGCCGGCGCGCAGCAGCTGCACGGGGTTGGACAGATGGATGATGCGGATGGTATTGAGCAGGAGCAGCAAAAACAGCGCGCCGAAAAACACCACCGTATAGCCGATGCTCATCAGTCTGATGTTCAGCCCGAACGTGGCCTCCCCGCCGATGAGCCGCACGAGCACGAGCTGCAGGAGCTTGGAGAACACACCCGCCGCCACGAGGCCAAAAAACAGCGCCATGGCCGCCGTGTACAGCGACTCCCAGAAGAGCACGTAGGAGATGTGGCGCTTTTCCATGCCGAGGATGTTGTAGATGGCAAACTCGCGCTTGCGCTGCTTGGTGAAGATGCTGTTCGTATAAAAGAGGATGATGGCGGAAAACAGCACCATGATGAACACGCCGAAACCGAGCACCTGACTGACGCTGCCGCCGTGCTGCATCTGACCGAGATAGGGATCGCTCGCGAGCGTGAGCATGATGCAAAACAGCGCCACGATCACGATGCAGGCCAGCAGATACGGCAGGTAGAACCGGCGGTTTTTCTTCAGATTCGTCGCCGCCAGACGCGGGTAGAGATTACGCATGGTGCTCACCGCCCGTTGCCAGCATCGTGAGCGTGTCGGAGATCTTCTGATAGAGCTGCTCATCCGAGCTCTCGCCGCGATAGATCTCGTGGAACACCTCGCCGTCCTTGATGAACAGCACGCGCGAGGCGTGGCTGGCCGCCTTGACCGAGTGCGTGACCATGAGGATGGTCTGGCCGCCGCGGTTGACATCCTCAAACAGGCGCAGCAGCTCATCCGTCGCGCGCGAATCGAGCGCGCCGGTCGGCTCGTCGGCCAGCACGAGCTTCGGCTGCGTGATGAGCGCGCGGGCGACGGCCACGCGCTGCTTCTGGCCGCCGGAGAGCTCATACGGGAACTTCTGCAGCAGCTCGGCAATGCCAAGCTGCCGGGCGATGGGCGCAAGGCGCGCGGCCATCTCCGGATACGCCTTGCCGGCGAGCACGAGCGGCAGGAAAATGTTATCCTGCACGGAGAACGTATCGAGCAGGTTGAACTCCTGAAACACGAAGCCCAGCTGCGAGCGGCGAAACGCCGCGATCTCCCGCTCGGGGATGGTGCTCAGCGCCCGGCCGTCGAGCACGACCTCGCCGCCGGTGGGCTTGTCGAGCGCGGCAAGGATGTTGAGCAGCGTGGTTTTGCCGCTGCCGCTCTCGCCCATGATGGCGACGTACTCGCCCTTCTCGACCGTGAAATTCACGTCCGTGAGCGCCTGCACCTTTGTGCCGCCGAAGCGGGTGGTGTAAATTTTCTGAACATGACGAACTTCCAAAAACGACATAACCGTTACCTCCTGTGTAATGACAGGCTCAGTATAAACCGCCGGGAAAATGGCTGCCATACTTCCGGCTTACATTTTCCCGGCGGAAACTTACGATTCTGTAAGGCTCACTCGACCTCGAGCGCGTCCTGCTGCAGGCCGATGCGCACCGTCGTGCCCTCGCCGACGGTCGAGGTGATGGCGATCGTGTGGCCGAGCTTTTCAAGGATGCGGCGGCAGAGATACAGGCCGATGCCGGTCGCGCGCTTATCCGTGCGGCCGTTGCTGCCGGTGTAGCCCTTTTCAAACACGCGCGGCAGGTCCTCCGGCGCAATGCCGATGCCCGTGTCGCGGATGCAGAGCGTTTTCGGCGCCTCGAGCGTGATGGACACTGACCCGCTGCGGGTGTACTTGAGCGCGTTGGAGAGCACCTGCTCGATGACGAACAGCAGCCACTTCTCGTCCGTGATGACGCTGACGTTCAGCGGCGTGTACTCCAGGCGCAGCCTGCGCCGGATGAACTGCGAGGCATACTTGCGCACCGCCTGCCGGACGATATCGTCGAGCGCGTAGTTGCGGATGACATAGTCCGACGACGGGCTCTCGAGCCGCAGGTAGCCGAGCACCATCTCCACATACTGCTCCACGCTCTGCACCTGCTCGAGCAGCGCGCGCTGCTCGTCCGTGTCCGCGTCCTGCAGCAGCAGACGCATGGCGGCGATGGGCGTTTTGATCTGGTGCGCCCAAACGGTGTAATACTCCACCAGCTCCTGATAGCCCTGCTGGCTGCGCGTCAGCCGTGCGCGGCGGTCGGCATCGAGCGCGCGCACGAGCGCCTGATACTGCGCCTCGAGCGCACCGTCCGGCTCGGGAAGCTGCTCGGTGCTGAGCGTGATCTCCTGCTCCAGCCGCCGCAGCAGGCGCAGACGCACGGCAAAGCGCCGGTAATCGACCGCAAGCCAGACCAGCAGCAAAAACAGACACACGAGCGCCGCATACCCCACCGCGCCCAGCGGCAGCCGGTAGAGCCAGAATATGAATGCGAACACGGCCGTGTAGACCGCGAGCGCGATCACGACCTTGCGGTTTTCCCGCACATAGGCACCAAACATATCTTGCCCCCTCACTCGATGAGATAGCCGAGGCCCTTTTTCGTCGTGATATAATCCGACAGACCGGCGGCCTCAAGCTTGCGGCGCAGACGGGCGATGTTGACCGTGAGCGTGTTTTCGTCCACGAAGCTGTCCGTCTCCCAGAGCTTTTCCATGAGCGTCTCGCGGCTGACGACGCTGCCCTTGCGCTCGAGGAGCGTCTGCAGGATGCGGTAGTCGTTTTTCGTCAGCTCGATGCGCTGCCCCTGATACATCAGGCTCGCATCCGCCGTGTTGAGCACGGCGCCGCGATGCTCGAGCGTGGGCGCGGGCGCGGCAAAATCATACGTGCGGCGCAAGATCGCCTGGATCTTCGCCAGCAGCACGTTCAGATCAAAGGGCTTGGCGATGAAATCATCCCCGCCCATGTTCATGGCCATGACGATGTTCATATTGTCCGACGCCGAGGAGATGAACACGACCGGCACGTTCGACACGCGCCGCAGCTCCTGACACCAGTGGTAGCCGTTATAAAACGGGAGCGTGATGTCCAGCAGCACAAGCTGCGGATCGAACGCCGTGCACTCGGCGAGCACATTGCGGAAATCCTCCGCGCAGCGCACGTCAAAGCCCCACGTCGTCAGGTGCTTTTGCAGCGCGGCGGCAATGGCCGCGTCATCTTCCACGATAAAAATGCGATGCATACGATCACCCCAAAAAGAAAATAGCAGGTACCGTTCGTACCTGCTATTTTACGATACTTTGCCGTCGATTGCAACGGCCGTGTCAATCCCGGCGGCGGCTGCCGTAGAGAATAATCAGCCGCAGCAGCTGCGCGAACGACACCAGCAGCGCCGCGACATACGTCATGGCGGCCGCCCGCAGCACGCTGTGCGCGCCGCGCAGCTCGTCGTCCGTGAGCAGATTGCGCGACTCGATGGCGGCCAGCGCGCGGCGGGAAGCGTTGAACTCCACCGGCAGCGTCGCCAGCTGGAACACCGTCACGAGGCCGAAGAGCAGAATGCCCGCCCAGACGAGCACCGACCAGTTGAAGATCAGCCCCGCGATGAGCAGCGGCCACGAGAGATTGGAGCCGATGCGCGTGGCCGGGATAATGGCCGCGCGGATGCGGATGGGCGCGTAATCGGTCGCGTACTGCACGGCGTGGCCCGCCTCGTGCGCCGCGACGCCGACGGCCGCGATCGACGCGACGCCGTAGACCTCGTCCGAGAGGCGGATAACCTTCGCCTGCGGGTCGAAGTGGTCGGTGAGCTTGCCGGAGATGTGCTCGATGCGCACATCCGTGATACCGTTGGCCTGCAGGATGCGCTGCGCCGCCTGCGCGCCGGTCAGGCCGCTCGTGCAGCGCACGCGCGCATAGCGCGAAAACGCGCTCTTGACCTGGATCTGCGCGATGAGCGCGATGAGCAGCGCCGGCACGACCAGCA
>OLGE01003613.1_pt1 | contig 12048 bp, 7 predicted proteins | sample 1605151 | NCBI WGS metagenome assembly OLGE01 (sample SAMEA3888912, study PRJEB22519) | human gut metagenome | biome: human gut; feature: human-associated habitat; material: faeces | place: Denmark | collected 2010
GTCCATCCGGGCTGGTAATACCTTCAATGTTCATATAAGAGCCATTGACATTCCATTCTTCATCAACGCTGAGCTGTCCATCCGGAGTTACATACTGAGTTGCAACCTGTCCGTTTGCAAACAGCTTCTGCAGCCATTCTTCATTTGCAACGAAACGTCCTTCGCCATGTGAAGCCGGGTTACAGTATACACCGCCAAGCTGTGCTTTCTGCAGCCAAGGAGATTTATTACTAACAACCTTAGTATAAACCATCTTGGAGATATGGCGTCCGATAGTATTAAATGTCAATGTAGGAGAATCTGCTTTCTGTCCGCAGATTTCACCGTAAGGTACAAGACCAAGCTTGATAAGAGCCTGGAATCCGTTACAGATACCGAGCATAAGACCGTCACGATTCTTGAGAAGGTTGTTAACCTGCTCTGCAATTCTCGGGTTGCGGAATGTTGTTGCAATGAACTTACCTGAACCGTCAGGCTCGTCACCGCCTGAGAAACCGCCCGGAAGCATAATCATCTGTGACTTTGCAATGAGCTTTTCCATTTCGTCAATTGTTTCCTCGATATCGTTTGAAGAAAGGTTCTTGACGATGAGCTTTTCAACATTTGCACCTGCTTTTTCAAATGCTCTTGCCGTATCGACCTCGCAGTTTGTACCCGGGAATACCGGAATAAATACGGTCGGTCTTGCCACTTTATGTTTGCATACATAAACAGAATCTGCATGATAAAGATCTGTCTTTACTTCCTCTTTATCTTCGGTTGCACGAGTCGGGAATACTTTCTCCAATGTGCCTGTCCATGCGTTCAATGCCTCATCGATCGCAAGTTTCATATCGCCACAGATAAATGCTGCTTCCTCATTGACAGCACCTGCTCTCTTTACGTTTGCAGATAAACCTGCATTCTGCAGTGCCTCGTAAACTTCTGCAGTCTTGCCTGCCGGAACTTCTGCCACGATATTACCAAAGCCCGGAGCAAACAGTGTATCAGTTGTCACATCGGTATCTACTGTCACGCCAAGTTTGTTACCGAATGCCATCTTTGCAAGTGCTGCTGCAAGACCTTTTCCGTCAAGCGCATATGCGGAAACGATCGCACCTTTCTGGATCAATACATGAACCGCATCATAAAGTTTCATGACCTGTGCGTAAACCGGCACGTCATATTCGTCTTTGTCGATTGTAAAGTATAACAGTTCATTTCCTGCTGCCTTTAACTCCGGTGTGATGATATCCTGCTCTTTTGCCACATCCACTGCAAAGGAAACCAGTGTCGGCGGTACATCAATATCATTAAACGTTCCTGACATGGAATCTTTTCCACCGATAGATGGAAGTCCAAAACCGATCTGTGCATTGTAAGCTCCGAGAAGTGCTGCAAATGGCTGGCTCCAGCGCTTCGGATCCTCGTTCATTCTGCGGAAGTATTCCTGGAATGTAAAACGGATCTTTTTATAATCACCACCTGCGGTCACGATTCTTGATAAGGACTCTAATACCGCATAGATCGCACCGTGGTACGGACTCCAGCTTGCTAAATACGGATCAAAACCATATGCCATCATGGTTACGGTATCACATTTTCCATGTGCAACCGGAAGTTTTGCCACCATGGACTGTGTTTCTGTGAGCTGATATTTTCCACCGAATGGCATGTAAACACTTCCTGCACCGATGGAACCGTCAAACATCTCCACAAGACCTTTCTGGGAGCAGACATTCAAATCAGCCAGCTCTGCAAGCCATGCTGCCTTCATATCGTTTTTCGCAACCGCATCTGCAACTTTTGGTGTAGAGATCTTATTTAAGTAATTATCCTCCGGTACCGGCATATCCACTGCAACGTTGGTCTCCTGATGCGCACCGTTGGTGTCTAAGAAGGCACGGGAGATATTTACGATCTCTTTGCCTCTCCACTCTAAAACAAGTCTCGGCTCCTCCGTTACAACGGCAACTTCCACTGCCTCTAAGTTTTCCTCCGCTGCGTAGCCTAAGAAGGTCTTGACATCCGAAGGAGATACCACAACTGCCATACGCTCCTGGGATTCTGAGATTGCAAGTTCTGTTCCGTCTAATCCGGCATATTTCTTCGGCACTTTGTCAAGCTGTACGCGAAGTCCGTCTGCAAGCTCACCGATGGCTACCGATACACCGCCGGCACCGAAATCGTTACATTTTTTGATAATATGGCTGACTTCTTCTCTGCGGAACAGGCGCTGCAGTTTACGCTCAGTCGGTGCATTACCTTTCTGTACCTCGGCACCACATACAGACGTAGACTGTGTGTTATGTGCCTTGGAAGATCCGGTTGCTCCACCGATACCGTCACGTCCGGTACGTCCGCCAAGAAGGATAATTCTGTCTCCCGGATCAGAGGTCAGTCTCTGTACGGCACGTCTCGGTGCGGCACCCATGACAGCACCGATCTCCATACGTTTTGCTACATAATCCGGATGGTAAACTTCTTTGACATATCCGGTTGCCAGTCCGATCTGATTTCCATAAGAGCTGTAACCTCTGGCTGCCTCGCGCACGATCTTCTTCTGTGGCAGCTTACCCTCAATCGTATCTTTTACGGATACGGTCGGATCTGCGGCTCCGGTCACACGCATTGCCTGATACACATAAGTTCTTCCGGAAAGCGGATCACGGATGGCTCCGCCTAAACAGGTAGCAGCACCACCGAACGGCTCAATCTCGGTCGGATGGTTATGTGTCTCATTCTTAAAGTTTACAAGCCACTCCTCTGTCTTTCCATCTACTTCCACCGGTACCACGATGGAACATGCATTGATCTCGTCAGATTCTTCCTGGTCTGCAAGTTTTCCTTCTTTTTTCAGACGTTTCATGGCAAGCAGTGCCAGATCCATCAGGCAGACAAACTTGTCATCACGTCCCGCATACAGTTTCTTGTGGGTATCCAGATATTCTTCGTAAGTCTTTTTGATTGGTGCCTGGTAAAATCCTTCATCAAACTTCACATTTTTCAGTTCTGTCGAGAAGGTGGTATGACGGCAATGGTCACTCCAGTAAGTATCAAGCACGCGGATCTCTGTCACGGACGGATTCCGCTTCTCGGTATTTTTGAAGTAATTCTGGATATGTAAGAAATCCTTAAAGGTCATGGCAAGATTTAAAGAGCTGTACAGTTTCTTCAGCTGTGCTTCTGCCATGTCGATAAATCCGTCGAAAACTGCCACGTCTGCCGGCTCATCGAAATTCTGTACGAGGGTATCCGGCTTGTCCATACCGGTCTCACGGGAATCTACCGGATTGATACAATACTTTTTGATCGCCTCTAACTCATCCTCTGTGATATCACCCTTGATCACATAGGTCGTCGCGCTGCGGATGATCGGCTCCTCATCCTCATTTAAAAGCTTCACGCACTGCTCTGCGGAATCCGCTCTCTGGTCGAACTGTCCCGGCAGGAATTCTACGGAAAATACGTTTCCGCCTTCTGCGTCAAAGTTCTCCTCATAAATATCATCCACTGGTGGCTCGGAAAATACTGTCTGCAATGCCTTCTGGTAAGTGGCATCCGATACATTTTCCACATCATAACGGATCAGAACACGCACCTGATCTGCAGCGATTCCGAGATAATGCTTTACCTCATGTTTTAATTCTTTTGCCTTTACGGCAAAATCCGGTTTCTTTTCTACGTACACACGACGTACATTGCCCATTGGATTTACCTCCTTCTTTTGCGAAACGGAATGCCCCCTGCATTTGGGGGCATTCTATTGATCTTTATGTTATTGTATCATGGGTTGACAATTAAGTAAAATTAATATCGCTTACGATATCTATTACCTGTTCTTATGAAATTACTGTACGGTAATTGCACTGTCCGTTACAACGCCCGGAGTGTCCGGTTCCGGCTGATCCGGCTGATCGGTACCCGGGTTTGGATTTACAAAATTAATCTTTACTTTCAGCTTTCTGGATTTATTTCCTGCCGTATCTTTGGCATATACGGTCACGCTATAAGTTCCATAGGTTCCTCTTTCCATAGCGGTAACTGCCTTATGTGCTTCTCTGGCATCCACGAAAACATATTTTGACGCAAGTTTTTTGCCCAGATCTTTTGCCACTACATCTGCCTTAATTGCAGAAACCAGTTTTTCTTTGGAAACGGCTTCATTGTAGGTCAGTGTCTTTCGCTTCAGGCTGATGGATGGTGCTTTCGTATCTTTTACGGTAATTATGATGCTCTTTTGGGTCTTGTTTCCTTTGGCATCTTTTGCGGTGTATGTAATCTTATATTTTCCGGTCTTTGCCGCATTGACTTTTCCGGAAACGGTAAATTTAAGTGTCTTACCTCTGTAATCGGTAGCTTTCACACCCTTTTTCAGATCTACTTTGCTGTTTGTTCTCTCGATGGTTTTATTCTTGATTCCCTTAATCGTCGGGCGAAGTTTCTGCCATGGATTTCTCGGATCCGGATCGGTCGGATCCCATCCGCGGTACGGACTGTTTACATCGATGCGGACCGGAGTTGGCTTTCCGAGTGGTCCCGGATCTTTGCTGTCATAGATGGTTACTTTGGTTCCTACCGGGCAGTTGTCATAGATCCACTTGGCATCTTCCACATTCAGGCGGACACATCCGTGGGATGCCGTCTGTCCCAGACGGTTATAAGAATTGTATGCCAGCTTGCTCGGATCCTGTGAACTGTAAAACACAGAGTGGAACAGCACCCCACCGTGAATACGGCTACAATACTGTCCGTACACACCGCCCATCAGTGTATGCCAGCGGTATTTTGCCGGAATCGAAAATGTTCCTGTCGGGGTGGCATTGTTGACACCGACAGAGCAGGCAAATGCTTTGACCGGTTTGGTATATTTACCTTTGGAATCAAGTGCATATACGGTTACACAGTTCTGCTGACGATTGATTTTAATGTAATATGGCAGTTTTGCTGCCTGAGTTATAACGGGTGTTCCTGCGAACACAAGCAGCATGAGTGCCGCCATCAATCCGCATAAAGTTTTCAAAATTCCCTTTTTCATGATAATCTCCTTTTCTCTCCTTTGTGAAAGGTATATAATATATCCTATACTATACTATACTATACTACTGAGGATATGATCGATGGATATCAATTATGAATTATACAAGGTTTTCTATTATGTTGCAAGCTCTCTCTCATTTTCGGATGCAAGTAAGAAGCTTTTTATCTCCCAGTCAGCGGTAAGCCAGTCTATCAAAACACTGGAACGCAAGCTGGGACAGCCGCTTTTTATCCGCAGCACAAAAAAAGTGCAGCTGACTCCTGCCGGTGCTCTGCTTCTGAAACATGTGGAACCTGCCATGAATCTGATCTCACGCGGCGAAAGCCAGCTTTTAGAATCCGGCTCTCTTGGTTTAGGACAGCTGCATATCGGTGCCAGCGACACGATCTGCCGCTATTTTCTGCTGCCGTATCTGCAGAAATTCCATCGGAAATTCCCGGATGTTCCGATTAAAATCACCAATGCCAGCTCGATGGGCTGTGTAGACCTGTTAGAGCAGCGCCGGGTAGATCTGATTATCACAAATTTTCCAAACCCGCATCTGAATCCTTCCTATATTCAGAAAACGGTTGGCTCTTTCTCGGATGTGTTCGTCGCCAATCCGGCATATTTTGATCTGGCGGACCGCATCGTTCCTTTCTCGGAGCTTGGCACCTATCCGCTCATGATGTTAGACCGCAAGAGCACAACGAGTGAGTTTCTGCACCACATTTTCCTGCAGCATCAGCTGGAACTGCTGCCTCAGGTAGAGCTCAGCAGCAACGATCTGCTCATTGACATGGCCCGCATCGGTCTTGGAATTGCTTTTATCCCGGATTTTTGTCTGAAACACAAGCCGGAGGATCTCTTTCTCGTCCACACGCAGGAAACGATCCCGCAGCGACAGCTGGTGGCTTCGTTAAACCCTACCCTTCCGGTTTCTGCCTCCACCGAAGAGTTTTTAAAGCTCCTCCCGGACGTCTGACCAGAACCGGCTCACTTCTTCCCGCAGCTGCGGCAGACCACAGACGCTTCTCTTTTCCCATTCTCTCGGAAAAAGCGCTCCGTATTCGCGCTGCAGGAAACGTTCATCCAGCAGAAGGATCACGCCGCGGTCCTCGCTGGTCCGGATCACGCGCCCTGCTGCCTGCAGGACTTTGTTCATTCCCGGATAGCGGAACGCATAGTCAAATCCGGACAATCCCCGCTCATCATAATAATTCTTTAAAATTTCACGTTCATCGCTGACCTGCGGAAGTCCGGTTCCCACGGTCGTTTTTCAGATCAATGCCTTCCCCGAAAATTCCACCCATCACACAGAACGCAACGAGTGTCCCCTGGCGCTCTTTTTCAAATTCTTCCAAAAACGCTTCTCTTTCGTGTTCTTTCATATTACTATGCTGCATCAGAATCTCGCACGAATCGGCCGCCTTCCCGGCAAAGACCTCATATACATCCTGCATCAGCTGGTAAGACGGGAAAAACACCATGTAATTTCCCTGCTGTGCTTCTGTGACTGCACCGATATAGTCCGCGATTTTTTCGTATTCTTTTCTGTTCCTCCGCGTATATTTTGTGCTCACATCCCGGCCAAATGCGAGAAGTCTCTGTGTCTGGGCAAACGTACTCTGCGCATAAATGGCATAGTTATCCTCGTCCGTGGAAAGTAGCCGCTTGTAGTATCCGATCGGCAGGAGCGTTGCGGAGAAAAAGATCGTGGAATTGCTTTTATCGATGCATTTCTGCAGATTGACCGACGGATCTACGCAAAAGAGCCGGATCCGGAATTTTCCTTCCTCCGTCATCTGGCTGTAGATCACGTAATGGTCATCCACCAGATCATAGATATTCAGGAAATTGCGCAGCGCAAAGTAAAAATCCAGCACCGTTTTCTTCTCCGGAAATTCCCGCGGTTTTTCCAAAAATTCATCCATCTGGGAGGCCAGCCGCATAAGGTGGAAGGTCAACGTTCCCACACTGTCCAGAATCTGGTAGTGCTCACACTCACGTTTCATTTCCAGCATGGCTTTGTTGCATTTGTCCAGGATACGGCAGATCGTACGGCTGTGCGCTTTCATGATCCGCTTCACTGCAAGCACGTCTTCTTTGTACAGATCGGCACTGTACATCTCCCTGCTGCGATCCACGAGGTTATGTGCCTCATCCACCAGGAACAGATAGTCTCCCTTTATCCCCTCCTGAAAAAAGCGTTTCAGATATACATTCGGATCGAATACGTAATTGTAATCACAGACAATATTGTCTGCCCAGGTTGCCACATCCAGACTCATCTCAAACGGGCACACCTGATATTCTTTCGCCTGCGCTAAAACTTCCTCTCTGGTAAACAGGTTGGATTTCTGCAAGAGATCAAACACCGCATCGTTCACCCGGTCAAAATGCCCCTTTGCATATGGACAGTTTACCGGGTTGCAGTCCATCTCTTCACACAGGCAGAGTTTTTCTTTTGCTGTAATCTGGATCACTTTGGCACGATAGCCCTGTTCTTCCAGCAGTGCGAACGTTTCTTTTGCCACAGTTGCTGTGATGGTCTTTGCCGTGAGATAAAAGATCCGGTCTGCCAGCCCTTCTCCCACTGCTTTTACCGCCGGAAAGATTGTGGAAATTGTTTTGCCCACACCGGTCGGTGCCTCGATAAACAGATTCTTTCCCCGCAAAATTGTACGATAAACATCTGCAACCAGCTTCTTTTGCCCTGCCCGGTACGGAAATGGAAACTCCAGTCCATGAATGCTCTCCTGCCGCTGTTTTTTCCATGCAATCTGCCAGTCCGCCCATTTCCGATAATCTTCGATCAGATGGCCAAACCACACGGTCAGTGTCTCATAATCGAAAATTTCCCGGAAATACCGAATTTCTTCCGTATCCAGATTGCAGTAGGTCATCTGCACGCCGATCCGCTCCAGACGGTTCTGTTTCGCATAGATATACGCATAGCACATTGCCTGGGCTTTATGCACGTAGACCGGCTGTTCCATTGCCGCAACGTTTCTATATACACCCTTGATCTCATCGATGAAGCTGATTTCTTCTTCCGGAGGGATTTCCGCCGCAAACTCCATCTCCGGTTGCAGCACAGACTCCGTCGCAGCCGGCAGATCCGGCTGAAATTTTCCATAGACGATTCCGTCTGCACGTCCTTCCACGACCAGTACGTAATCGTTGGCTTTCCATTCAATTTTCAGCGGTACTTCCGCCTGGTAGGAGGTGTCCATGCTTTTTTGAATTTTCCGATGGATACGGCTGCCTTCCATCATGGCCTCTGCACTCGCCAGCTTTCCAGCACGATTATCGATATCTCCTGCCCGGAAAATAAACTCTACCAGATTTCTCACAGAGATATGTAATTCCTGCATGTACACCTCCTTTCTCCCGCGGGTATTTTCCTGTTGTATGAAGCGGGTTTTTATTTGTTCCATTATTTTACAATAAAAAGCCCCGCTCCGGAATACGGAGCGGGACTTAAAGTTCCATAGTCACGATATAATAATTGTATTATGCTACTGCAAATTTAGCAACTACGTTTTCGAAGTTTTCATTCTTTCCACCGTAGCAAACCTGAAGATTCTTCTTTACGCCAAGACCAATCATGCCAAGTAATGACTTTGCATCAATCAGTGTGCGGTCGCATTTTACATCGATATCGAAATCGCAGCCTCCTGCAGCACGTACGAAATCTTTTACTTCATCCATGTCTGATAACCGAATTACTTTAACAGTTTCATACATAATCCAACACCTCTTTCTACCTTTAAACAAGATATTATTTTTATCATCCCCGAGTTTAGAAACGATTATGCCACTTTTTTTTTCATCTGTCAAAGTTCCGCAAACTCTATATTTCTTAGGCTTTTCCTGCATAATGACGGTAAACGCGCAACCGTTTTACTCAGATTCCTACCGTTTTTTTTCGTGTATTTATATTTATACCTGCTATCTTATGCAATTTCTCCAAAAAATTGCCTTTCCAATCACAAAAACAGGAATTTTTTGACGAAAACTAATTTTTTTAAAGTGGTTTCCCACTTTTTTTCAGAATATCCACATATAATTCTCCGATCGGACTGACCTTTATCCCCTTGTGCCGGATATAGCCGATCCGCATCTTTTCGCTCTCTGCCAGCGGCACTGCCGCGTAATCATTTCCGTTTAATTCTTCACAGATAATCCCGGAACAGAGTGTATAACCATTCAGACCAACCATCAGATTCAGCATGGTCGCCCGGTCATCCGCATGGATCATCTTCTTATATTCATAGGTACTTTTCATCTCTTCGGCAAAATAAAAGGAATTATTTTTCCCCTGTTCGAACACCAGACATGGATATTCCTGCAGTTCTTTCATGGAAATTACATCCCTTTGTGCCAGCGGATGTCCTTTCCACAGATATACATAGGTGTCACAGGTAAACAGTTCTTCAAAAATCACATCATTTTCCCTGAAAAGTTTCTGGAGTACTGCTTCATTAAATTTGCTCAGGAAAAGAATCCCCAGCTCACTTTTCATGTTGCGCACATTTTCGATTACCTGATTCGTCTGTGTCTCATGCACGGCAAATTCATATTCGTCCATTCCGACAGCCTTGACTACTTCCACAAATGCCTTGACTGCAAAGGTATAATGCTGCATGGACACAGAAAATTTCTTTTTGGATTCAGACGAAATATAACGGGATTCCAGCAAATGATACTGCTCCACGACCTGCTTGGCATATCCGATAAATTCCTCTCCCTCCGGTGTGAGCACGATTCCCCGGTTGGACCGGATAAAAATGGTGATTCCTGCTTCTTCTTCCAGTTCGCGCACAACCGCAGACAGATTGGGCTGTGAGACAAACAGTTTTCGGGATGCTTCGTTCATGGAGCGGCTTTCTGCAATCGTAATTACCTGATGTAACTGCTGTAGGGTCATATGTCTTACCTCTTTTCCTTAAGCAAATGATCTGTTATATACCGGACAAGGATCTGAAGTATCCATGCAATCACAATGGAACTGCATACCAGCACCAGTTCGTAACGCAGACGGCATGTATGAAATGCTGCTCCCTTCATAAATTTTCGTATGGTAACATGTACCAGATACAATTCCAGCGAATGAGCACCAAACCATTCCAGTATTCTTATAACCGGGCGCATAGATAACTGGGAAAAGATCCAGGCAATTCCCGCACAACATGAGATATTAAAAATTCCAGTCACATACCTTGCAAAAATAGGAGATCCACTTGGAAGCATGGTGAGCAAATAGCCGGATAACGCAAAAAGAATCAACCATTTCCAATAACTTTCCCTTTTTTCATAGCTGGATCTGCCATAAAAACAGCCCGCTATAAAAACAGGCAGACGAAGCAAAGCAATATTTACATTTCCAAACACCTCTTTCTCATATAATGCAATTACAAGTGCCAATACGGTAACAGCACTTACCATGGAAATCAGCCGGATCTCTCCATCTATTGCGTCCCGTGCGCTATCCACAATCTGAAAGATATAGGGATAAATCAGATAGCATAACAGCATAAGTCCAATATACCAGTAAAGCCTGTCTCCATCACTGAAAAATGTGATAAATGTGAAGTCTTTTATGGCTTCTCCCCATCCTGTTTTATCTACACAGACATCCAGTAAAATATAAGAGGGTACGGCTACGATGCAATAAGGAATCAGAATTCTTTTTAATCTTCTTATGTAAAAACTTCTAACATCTGATCTTTTTTTCATGGAATAATATAACCCCAGACCAGAAAAGAATAAAAATGCATCCACACTTGATGATGAAATATATCTCCAAAAGAAGGAAATCCAGCCACTAAAATGATAGGAGTAATAATGACAGTCATCCGTAAAATGAAAAACTATAATCAATATGATGGATATTCCCATTAACGCCCCCCGGTATTGCGAAAGCACGCTGTTATTTGTTTTTTTCATATAATTCTCCTTTATAAAAGTTCAATTTTCGATAATCACTAAGACGTTTGGTCGTTTGTCCATTGACACCAAACTAACTTTCTGAAAACAAAGACAAAAAAACACCTAAACAGGTGTTTTTAAAGAATGGTGTTTAAATCAATAATACCATTCACAATAGCATAATTCAACATTTCTTTTTTTATAGCTTTACTATTTTATCTTCTCCAATATTTTCTTTTATCCTATTCCTCCATTTCCACTTTCTTCCTATTTATATAGGAAACATTTCCTATCATTTAATTTTAAAATCTTACTTATACCAGCTCTGGCATAATTTTATTTTATAAAGGATTACGGATAATGGAAATAGAATAGCATTAGGGATTCATGTAAAAACCCCGAATGGTATTCGAGGTTTTGTAAATAAAATTATGCAGCTATTGTTTTGGATCATTTTTTTGTCGTAATGCCACTAACACTAAATCCCCCATTTTTAATAGACCATGTTCCCTTTTTCGATGAACCAATATGTTCCACCAAACCGTCTTTCTTCATTTTGTTTACATGATAACGAACTCCACCAACGGATAAATTCAACTGTTCCGCAATTTTCTTTACTGTAATAGCAGGGTGTTTTCTCATAATTGCTATTATTCTCTCTGCTGTTTCTGTATCTGTGTAGAGCATTTCTGTGTTAGTTTTAATGTTAGTTTCTGTGTTAGTATTAGTTTTTCTGTCAGTTTCTATGTTAGTATCTCTTTTTCGATACATATTTACCCTGAAATCACCATCAAAATCAATTAACTCCGGCTTTGGCAATCCATATTCCTCACAATTGCTAAACAATCTTGGTATTCCAGTTCCCCATTTTTCAATGACTTTCATATAAGCAAAAGCTCGCGCAATCGCAGGATTTCTTGGTTTTGAATATCCTTCCATCATTTTAGAAATTGTAACGTTATTCAAAAGCATTCCCGGGGAAGTTATTTCTAGCCGATCACCAAACAATGCAACCTGTATATTTCCGGGTTCCAGATAACTGCGATGTGCTACCGCATTTGCAATCAGCTCACGAATACTATCCGTAGGAAGTTCATATACATCCTGTCTGTACA
>OLGE01003619.1_pt1 | contig 12038 bp, 10 predicted proteins | sample 1605151 | NCBI WGS metagenome assembly OLGE01 (sample SAMEA3888912, study PRJEB22519) | human gut metagenome | biome: human gut; feature: human-associated habitat; material: faeces | place: Denmark | collected 2010
CGGAACAGATATTTTATTTGCTCTTTTGTTTTTTGAGTGCTCTCTGATGCAGAGTATTTTATGGTCGGGTATCTATGCGATCATCGGTCTTTTTGCCGACTATGCCTGTATCCTTCTGCCCTGTGCCATTGCAGGAGTCGATGCAAATGCTTCCCTGTTTGGCGGAAGTCTGCATGTTCCGATCACTTTTTTACATCTGATCATTCTTGCAGTTATCATTTTGATCCTGATCCATCTTAATACAAAGACGCTTTCTTTTACCGGACTGCAACGGTGTGTCTATGTCCTGCTGTCGGTTTTTGGTACTTTTGTAGCCTACTATCTTTTGAGCATTGTTTTGCACTATACTGCAGGAATTTCGGAGAAAAATCTGATCGATGAACTGATCTTAATTTTATTTGCATTTTTATTTTTCTTTTTTACACTGCTCTTATTTATCTACCGGGTGGGGCTGTCACAACAGAAAAATTTAGAATTATTAGAGCAGGTAAAACAGCAGAATTTAGAAGAACAGCAATTGCAGAACATCCTTGAAATGACGCAGACTCTTCGTGTCCTAAAGCACGATATGTCCATTCATATGGATACGATGGCAGCCCTCTTAGAAAAAAATGACCTTCCTGCCCTGAAAACTTATATGGAAAAATATCATCACTCGTTCGAACAGTCCCACCATTTTTTATCTACCGGAAACGCTGTTATGGATTGCATTCTTTCTAATAAAATCCTCTATGCCAAACAGCTTCATTTTGATGTGGATTATTCTCTGATGATACCCGCTTCTTTTCATATGGATGACATGGAGCTTTCTTCTTTAATCGGCAATCTTTGGAATAATGCCATTGAGGCATGCCTGAAATATCAGAAACTGCACCCGGATTTGACTCCGCATATTGACTTTTTTATAAAACCCTATCAGAACATGGTCATTTTCCATATGGAAAACAGCAGCACCGGCATCTATCATCAGAAAAAGGATCAGACACTGCTGTCCACCAAACCCGAATCCGGACACGGAATTGGCTTACGCAGGATTCGCTCTATTGCAGAGTCTGCCGGCGGCATGATAGAAATCTCACCAAAAGAAACTTTGTTTACTGTACATATGATGATACCACTTGAGGAGAATTGTGATGAAACCATTCAGAATTGTTGTAATTGAAGACCAGAGTGCGGAATTAGAAAAATTGTCCAGTGCACTGCTGCTTTGGAAACAGCAGAGTACGATCGCTTATTCTATGGAAGCTTTTTCTTCCGGGGAACTCTATTTAGAACAGGAGAATACCGAAGATTTCCCGGACTTATTCTTTTTAGATATCCAGCTTCCGGGCATGGACGGACTTGCTGTTGCAAGGCATTTGCGCGAAGTCGGATATCGCGGCTATATTGTTTTTTTAACTGCATTTCGTGAATACGTTTTTGAAGGCTACAATGTACACGCCTTTCAATTTTTATTAAAACCGGTAAACCCTGACGCTTTATTCACCTGTATGAATGAAATTGTTAAGGAACTTTCCGAAGCATCCTATATTTTTCAGGATAAGCAGAACACGATCCGGATTCCTTATAAAAATATCCTGACTTTCAGTAGCCGTCTGCACTATGTAGATATTCTGACATCAGATAATTTGTTCTGTCAGTATACCACTCTTGGAAAAATTATGAATGATTTACCGGATTATTTTATCCGCTGCCATCGTTCCCATATTATCAATATGCAGCATATTTATAAAATTTCGGGAAGTTCGATTTATTTGTCCAATAATACACATATTGCCATTGGACGCTCCTATCTGGATATGACCCGGAATGCCTTTTTAAAATATTCTGAGCGGCTGGCATAAAACATAAAAGAACAAAAGTGTGCTTCGCACACTCCGCGATTTTCAAATACTTCAATAGCACAGCTTTTGTTCCGCGCGCTCGCGGTTCGCAAAGCGATATTTTCCTTACCGCGAGCTGTGCATCCTCGCAGAACGTTTTTATTTCATAGGAAAGTGTCTGCTTTTGCACGTTAATGTAACACGGTCTTTCCTATGAAATAAGAAAGTGGTCAAACCCCTCAATCTTGAAAGGTTTGACCACTTTGCTCATCCTTTTTTATTTTTCTACTAACAACTCACAAAATTCTACGCGTTTTATGCTAATGCTGCGGTTATAATCGCCATGGAATATACCTCTGCTGCATTACATCCTCTGGATAAATCGTTTACCGGTGCATTTAAACCTAATAAGATCGGTCCATAGGCTTCAAAGTTACCAAGACGCTGTGCAATCTTGTAACCAATATTTCCTGCATTGATATCCGGGAAAATAAAGGTATTGGCATGTCCTGCAACCGGGTCATTCGGGCATTTTGTGCGAGCCACTCTTGGAGATACTGCTGCATCGAACTGTAACTCTCCTGCAATCGGAAGCTCCGGATATGCTTTCTTGGTCATCTCGGCTGCGTTACGCATCTTGTCTACGGTCTCGCCGGAACCGGAACCAAATGTAGAGTAGCTTAAGAATGCAACTTCCGGCTCTAAACCAAAGATTCTTGCACAGTTTGCTGTCTCATGTGCGATCTCTACTAACTCTTCTTCATTTGGTGTAATGTTAATTGCACAGTCACCCATTGCTAACAGCTCGTTTTCACCGGTAGCTCTCGGACGTACTAAAATAAAGCAGGATGATACGATCTTGTTTTCCGGCTTTGTCTTGATCAACTGTAATGCCGGACGCACGGTATCTGCTGTTGAATAGGTTGCACCACCTAAGAGTGAATCTGCCACTCCCATTTTTACTAACATCGTTCCAAAATAGTTAGCATGTGACAGGGTCTGACGTGCCTGCTCTTTTGTAACACCTTTGCTTTTACGAAGCTCGCAGAATAAGTCTACCATCTCATCCATACGGTCAAATTTTTCAGGGTCAATGATCTCTGCTCCGCGGATATTAAATCCACTTTCCTCTGCCCCTTTATAAATCTCATCCTCATTTCCTATCAGGATCGGATGAAGAAAGTTACTTGCCAGTAAGCGGGAAGATGCCTCTAAGATAAGAGGATCGGTTCCCTCTGTAAAGACAATCGTCTTCGGATTTTTCTTCAAAACACTAATTAATTCACCAAAACCATACATAAATTTTTTCTCCTCACTGTAATACTGTTTCCATTTCACAAATCCTCATTCATTCTATACTCTTTTTTAGGGCTTTGCAAGCATTGCACTTCATCTAATACAAACAGAGAGGGCAAATCTGCCCTCCCTGCTATTTGTGACTGTCTTTTCCATCCATTGCATCTACCCGAACATTCGGTGGAAGATACTGGTAGACCTCCTGATAAGACTCCATCTCATTCTCATTGGAAGGTGTCCGGTGCATCAGTCCCGTACAATCCATTCCGGTTGCCGAATTCGCAAGATAGTCATAATCTTCAGTCTGATAAGTCTTTAATATTTCTTCTTCATCCTGTCTGTTTCCAACAGCACATTCTGTCTCTTTTCGTTTCGCCATTCTGTAGCCTTCCTTCTTTTTCGGATAGCATATGGAAAAACTGTTTTTTTATGCAGAAAAATTGATGTGCTGGCCTAAGAGCTGTTCCTGCGGTGTTTTCACATGATCACTCATGCTGTCATAAATGGTATCGTTGATCTTTTTGAGCAATTCCTCCACACTGGAAGCGGTAACGGTAACATAGTCTTCTTTTTCCTCCGCCTTTTTGCTCTTGTCATTTTTCAATTCCTGCTTTTCTTCCGTTTTCTTTTTGTCTGCCTTTTTCTCAGCTGCTTTCTTCTCCTCTGCACGCGTTTTTGCGTTTTTGGCGATTCTCTCTTTCTGGGCAGCTAAGGATTTGTCTATCACGGCAAACAAAGATGCGGTTCCATTGTCATTGATCTTGATCCCATATCCTTTCACATGGGATGCATTACTTCCAAGTCCGTTTTTGATCTGTGCAAGCTGCGTCTGCGCTCCACTGATGATCCCTTCGTATTTTTTACGATAGGCTTCATCCTCTGCCATTTTCTCGATCTTGTCCGTGTCGATCAGTACGACAGTGTGATTTGCATTCGCATACTGTGCTGCGTTTGCCTGTGCCTCTTCTTTTTTGTCAGCACTGACCAGAATAAAATCCATATTGGAAAATTTCTTTTTCAACTGCTCATAATACTTCTGAGCCTTTTCGCTCAACTGTGGATCTCCAATGGTCTTTCCATTCGTAACGGCTGACTTTTTCGTTGTCTGCTGCACGTTTTCCGTATATGCATTTGCTGCATAGTCAGATTGTGCCACTGTGTTTGTGTTCATATTGATTCCTCCCTGATCTTATGATTTGGTAAATCCTTTTACCTACTATTTATTTCGGCACAATATGTCTAAAAATTTATCGCTTTTATTTGCTTACTTTAAGATTCTTTACCTTACTCCATTTTCCGGCTACCTTTTTACCGGTAGAATCTTTCTTATAGGCTTTGACACGAACGTAATATTTTTTGCCCTTAGAAAGCTTTGAAATCGTCGTCGTTGTCTTACTTGAGGTCACGGTCTTTGCAGATTTCATGTTGGACTTTGTAGAATACTGGATCTGATATCCGTCTGCCCCGCTTACTTTTTTCACGGTAACCTTTATCTTTTTACCGGAAACATTCTGCACTTTTGAGATCACTGCCTGCTTTAAGCTGATCTTTTTCCACTTTGCATACAGTGTTTTTCCGGATTTGATCTTTGTATTAAAATCCCATGCTTTGGTCAGTTTGGAATCCGTATACCAACCAACGAAAGTATACTTGCTCCGCTTTGGATTTGACGGCTTCTTGATGGTCTTGTTATGCTGCACATATTGTTTGGAAACACTGCTGCCGCCGTTGGACTTAAAGTTCACGGTATACACTCTTCCATCTACTGTTTTGCCTGTCTGGTCACTGTTCCAGTAAGTGTCTTTTACCGCAATTGCCTTAATGGTTGTTTTTTTCGATATCGTAAATGGTTTTTTATAACGATGACTCTTTGTATAGGAAGAGGACGCCGTCTGTCCATTTGTGGTATAGTAAATCTCTGTATTGGATGTGTTACTACTGATCGTTACCTGCACACCATTTTTGACTGTCTTATAAGTGACCTTTGGTGTTGCTGTTTTTTTAGATGGTGTTGCACATTTTCCAATGCTGGTATTTCCTGCACCGGAATCTAAAGTACTTGCCGGAAGTTTTCCGTCAAACATGGATTCTATCTCATGAGTACCATCTGATTTGATGATAGCTTCACTGCGGTTAAAGAATCTGTATATTATCTCATATCCACCGTAACCATCCAAATCATCCCATGTACAGTCCATGTGATACCATGAGTCATTGATTCTTATCATATTCCATGCATGGTCAGTACTAAGAACCGCTATGGTATCAATTCCTGCTCCATTCATCAGCATTTCAAAGGCTTTTGTATACCCTGCACAGACGCTATGATCATCACAGAATACACTATATGCACTCTGGTGGAATGGATTGTCCGGGTTTGTCAGATAGTTATCATCATATTGCACTTTTTTTGCAATTAAATCATGGGCTGCTTTCGCCTTCTGCTCGGTACTTCCTGCCGATGCAATGGTACTTTCCCATGAAGTAATCGTATTTTTCATTGGCTGTGTTGCCTGACTGCGCTTGCTTCCACTCAGAAACTCCTGATAAAATGTCGGTAAAAGAATACTACTTGGCTCAATATACGCATATCCGCCATTGATAAAATAATACTGTGGATTGGAATAATTAAACATTAAAAAGATTTCCACTGCTCGCTCTAAAGATAGCGGAGCATAGCTAATTTCATAGTCCGGTATGATCATCCCACTGGTGCTAACCGCATCTTCTCCACTTATCAGATACAAACAACATACATAATCCAATTTATCCCAAAAGGCCTGCTCATCACTGTCTAAATTGTTGTAAATATAATTGGAGGAATACTTATCCCACTCTGTAAGATATATGGCAGAACCATATGTATGAATCCCCCCCCGGTTAACCTGTTTTAACTGTCCTGCTTGTGCTTGGGATAATGCTGTTCCCTGTACAGATGCAAGTCCACCTGCTCTGTTCTTAAGAACTTCTTCTATCGAAATTCTCTGTTTGTCTGCTTCCTCTGTCTCTACCTCTAAAGCTTCTGACTTGTCCTGCTCTTTAAAAGCTTCTGTTTCTTTTTCTGTTTCCGGCTGCTCTGTGGTCTCGGTTACTTCGACAGTCCCTTGCTGCTCTATTGTCTCTGTTGCTTCAGCTGTCTTTTGTGTCTCTGTGGCCTCGGCTGTCTTTTGAGCCTTTGTTGACTCCGTTTCTTCTTCTGACTCTCTTTCGTTGTCTGCTTCTGTCAGTTCCGTCTCTTCTGTTGTTTCAGAGTCCTCTGCAATACCCAGTTCCTCCTGCTGGGAAACATTGCTCGTTTCCGTTGCCAGTACTGTCATCGGCAATGAAGCGGATGCCAGACTAACTGCCATAAATAACGCCAATACTTTCTTTTTCATCACATTTTCCTTTCTGTAAATAATTTTCCGATTGCTTTTTGTTACTGCATCCTATCTCGTATTTGTAAGATGTGCTTATAGTTTGAGTATAGCATGGTTTAGGGTGGCTTTCAATGGGAGGATGGAGAGGGATTGCCGTTACTATACCTTTTCCCTGCGTACTAACTTTAACAAATACTCCATGGTACCCTCTTCATGTTCTTTTTCTCCGGTTTCGATAAATCCATGACAATTATAAAATGCACGGGCTCTTGTATTTTTTTCTAATGCCCATAAAAAATCCACATGCAGATTTTGAATGGCATATTTTATCAACACATCTCCTACACCGCCACTTTGAAAGCATGGCTCAACATATAATTTACCTATTTCCGTTCCCCGAATCTCCATAAAGCCTTTGATGATCCCGTTGTCTTCTGCTACAAATAGCGTGTCCATGATCTCTGTTTTTCCAAAATAATTTTCTATCAGTGATACTACCTGCAATTCTCCAAATGAAAAATCCTCCTGCTTAAATATCGGGAAATAGTTGATTCGATTATTGAAAACAAAGATTTCGGCAATACGCGATAGATCTTCTTTTGTTGCTTTTCTGATGTTCATTTTTTGTCCTCCGTTGGGGTGGTGGTGTTAGGCTTTTTACTGCTGTGTGAATTATAAAAATTTTATTCTAAACCAAAATAATCCATATAGACTTTGAAACGATCCTGCGCGGTCAGACAGGTGTCCAGCAGATACCCCGGTTCCCGTTTCCACTCTTTTAAACCACGATAATAAAATTCTTTAATATCATCCTCTATAATAAATGGTGTGATTCCATTTCTCAGACATTCTTTAAACATGATGAGCCTGCCAACTCGTCCGTTTCCATCCTGAAATGGATGTATTTTTTCAAATTGATAATGAAATTCAATTATTTCCTGCAATGTTTTGGTTTTACTTTGGTTATACTGTTTCAATAATTTCTTTATCTCTTTTGGAACATCTTCCGGCTTTGAAGTTGAATTTCCGCCAACCTCATTTTCCAATCGTTTGTATGCACCAACTGCAAACCAATTTTTTCTGCTATCCGAGGTTCCGGATTTCAACACCTGATGAAGTTGTTTTATAAATGACTCGCTGAGTTTATAGCCAGCCATGTCGATAATTAAGTCTATACATTTAAAATGATTTGATATTTTGATTTAATAGATAATGCAAAAAGTTCAATACAGTAAGTTGCGCAGATGCTGGGGATACTAGTAGAAGAGGCTGGGCAGGCTGAAGCAGAAAAAATGATGAGTTCTTTCGGACCTGTTGTTGCACTTGCTAATCTTGGGAGCACATTGCAGAACACATTTGCAGCAGGAAACAGAGTACTGGATATTCTTGATGAACAGCCGGTTACTAAGGATGTTACAGGCTGTGAGAAAGTTGAATTTAAGGGCGCTGCTGCTGAAAATGTTACATTCTCATATGGAGAAGAAACTATACTTTCTGATGTATCGGTTCCTGTTCCAAAGGGAAGCATTATCGGAATTTCAGGAAGAAGCGGAAGCGGTAAATCAACACTTCTTAAGCTTTTTATGAGATTCTGGAGTACGGATAAGGGGCTGGTAACGATTTCGGACAAATCTGTTGAGAATATTAATACTGATAATCTGCGCTCTATGGAAAGCTTTGTAACGCAGGATACACATTTATTTAACGACACAATTAAGAATAATGTAAGAATTGCAAGGCTTGATGCAACAGACGAGGAGATAATCGAGGCATGCAAAAAGGCTTCAGTACACGATTTCATATCAAAGCTTCCTGATGGATACGACACTAATGTCGGTGAACTGGGAGATATGTTATCAGGCGGAGAGAAGCAGAGAATCGGGCTTGCTAAAGCATTTTACATGACGCGCCATTCGTGCTTCTTGATGAGCCGACAAGTAATCTGGACAGTTTAAATGAGGCTATTATCCTTAAGTCTTTAAAGGAAGAAGGCACGGGCAGAACAGTTGCACTTGTCTCACACAGACAGTCTACAATGCGTATTGCGGATAAAGTGTACTGCGTTGAAAACGGCAGGGTAAGCTGATATGGATAACAAGATTGAATTAAAGAGAGAGCGCGAGAAACGCACTGTTTCGCTTATGATTTCAATATGCGGTAAGGCATGTCATTGAATCAAAGAAAGAGAAGAAAAGATTGGAGAATACTTAAAGTCGAGACTGAATAATAATAATCCTGACAGTTTATATGGCTGTCAGGATTTTTTACTTGCAAAATGTATCTTAAAAGGGCAAAATAGAGAGGTACAAAATGGTCAGGGGATATATATGAAGAAAAGGAAAAAGAAGCATAAATACAGGCAGATTGCAGTGCTTGGTTTCTCGACGGTTGTGTTGATAAGTTGTCTGTTTTTATATGCTTATCAGGAAGGAATAATACAGTTTAATTATAATAATTACGTAGAAGTGGATCAGGATAATATTCAGGAGAATACTCAAGAGCATACACAGGAGTACTCTCAAGAGTATTCCCAGGAGGAATTATCCAAAGAAGAGAACAGAGAGAATACAAATGTGTCTTTAGATGTAAATGTTATATATCAGTATCCTGATATGCCATCGGGCTGCGAGGTTACATCGCTTACAATGGTTCTTAATTATATGGGGATAGATGTTACTAATAAATATCTTGCAGATAATTATCTGGATTCATCGACATATGATATGTTTGAGTCTTTTGTTGGCAGCGTTTATAATGATAATTCATTTGGTTGTTTTGCACCTGTGATTGTAAGGACAGCAAATGATTTTTTTGAAGATAATAATTATCAGTATGAAGCGGTTAATGCCAGTGAAAGCACAAAGGAACAACTGATTGGTTATCTTTGTGATAATAAACCTGTTATAATATGGAATACAGAAGATATGCATTCTACATATATAGAGGAGTATAATTTTAATGGTTATAAGTTTATATGGTGTGGTTATGAACACTGTGTTGTTCTGTGTGGATATAATGAGGAGGATAATACATTTGAAATAGCTGATTCTATTGCGGGGAAAGTAAGAAGGGATGCAGATACGTTTTTTGAAAGATATGAGGATATGTTAAGTCAGGCGGTTATTATTAACAATAAGTAAGAAAGAAGGATAGATATGGGACACGAACTTACTAAAAATGATATCAAGAAGATGGAAGAAGAGATTGAGTACAGGATACATGAGGTCAGAAAGGCAGCACTTGATGATGTTAAGGAAACAAGGGCACAGGGAGATCTGAGTGAGAATTTTGAATATCATGCAGCAAAGAGATTTAAGAATAAGAATGAAAGCAGAATAAGATATCTACAGAGAACTATTAAAAATGCAACTGTTATTGATGATTCTTCAGCAGATGATGAGGTTGGTGTTAATAACACTGTTGAGGTGTTCTATGAGGACGATGAAAGTACAGAAACTATCAAGATTGTTACAACAATCAGGGCTGATTCATTAAGTGGTATGATTAGTATAGAATCTCCTCTTGGCAAGGCCCTTCTTGGACATAAGAAGGGCGACAGGGTTCTTGTGCAGGTTAATCCACAGGTTGAATATTATGTTGTTATCAAGGATATATCTAATACAGATGATTCTGATGATAATATAACAAGTTATTAATAAAATATAAAATATATATTATTAGATTGACATTATAGCGGTACACTTATATAATCTTAGTATACATTTGTTTGTGTAAGATTGATATAAGGAGTACCGCTTTTGCAGTTTAATGAAGCACAGATACAGGCTATACAACATAATAAAGGACCGTGTATGGTAATTGCAGGACCGGGATCAGGCAAGACATCAGTTCTTACTAACAGGGTCAGATATCTGATTGATAAACAGAATGTCAGACCATCGGATATTCTTGTCATAACATTTACGAGGGCTGCTGCAGTGCAGATGAAATCAAGATTTATGGAACTTGGTGGTAATAATGGGGCAGCAGTTTCTTTCGGAACTTTTCATTCTGTATTTTTTACGATACTTAAGACTGCATATAATTATTCAGCAACATGTATTATAAAGCAGTCTGCGCAGAGAGAGTTTGTCCGGGACCAGATGTGCAGGCTCGAATTGGAATATGATGATGAATCTGAAGCCGTGGATAATGTTTTGTCTGAGATAAGTCGCGTAAAGGGAGACTCAGTGAGTCTGTCAGCGTACGAAAGCATGTGCATCCCTCCGGAAAGTTTCAGGATTATATACAGGGCATATGATGATTTTCTTATAAAGAAAAGATTTATTGACTTTGACGATATGATTATACAATGCAGGGAATTACTGTCACAGAGGGAAGATTACAGGAATGCATGGCAGGACAGATATAGGTATATTCTTGTTGATGAATTTCAGGATATTAATATGGCACAGTTTGATGTATTGAGAATTCTTTCAGAAAAGTACAGAAATCTTTTTGTTGTAGGCGATGATGATCAGAGTATATATGGGTTCAGAGGCGCGAGTCCTGATATTATGCTTAATTTTGACAGGTATTATAATGATGTGAAAAGAATAGCTTTAAGTGTTAATTACAGGTCAGCTGGAAATATTGTACTTGCTGCAAGATCTGTTATAGAGGAGAATGAACATCGTTATGATAAGAATATAACAACTGCCGGTTCACAGGGAGAGGCGGTATCTATATATGAGTTTAATAACCTGAATGATGAAAAGACATTTTTATCAGAAAAAATAAAGGAACTTAATGCACAGGGGATTGATTATAATGATATTGCAGTACTTTCAAGGACGAATGTAGTTGGTGATATGTACAGGTCAAGAATTGAGGCTGATGGAATTGTCTGCAGCAATTCTACTGGCAGACCGGATATATACGAACACTGGATTGCAAAGGATATTCTGGCATATATAAGAATAGCGTCAGGCAGCAGGGACAGGGCAGAGTTTCTCAGAATCATCAATAAACCCATGAGATATATAACGCGTTCATATTTAGGTAATCCGGTGGATATGACACGTTTAAAAGTGATGTATGCCGGAAATTCTGATATGCTTGAAAGACTTGATAAGTTTATGGAAGATATAAAGCTTATTAAGAATATGAGTCCGTTTGCTGCGGTCAATTATATAAGAAAAGGAATTGGTTATGATAATTACATAGATGATTATATATATGAACATAAAACCAACAGGGAGGCACTTTATAATGTTTTTGATGAGCTGCTTCATGGTGCGTCAAAATACAGGTCACTGCAGGAATGGATTGGGAATATAGGGAAAGAAAGCATTAAAGATGACTGTGAGGTACAGGATGAAAGCAGGGGAGTGCATTTTCTGACTATGCATTGTTCTAAAGGGCTTGAATATAAAGTGGTATTTGTAGTGGATGTATGTGAAGGAGTTATACCTTATAATAAAGCAGTACAGGATTATCAGATAGAAGAAGAACGGCGTTTGTTTTATGTTGCAATGACAAGGGCAAAAGAAAAGTTGTATCTTCTGTACCCAAAGCAAAGGTACAATAAAGATACAACCCGTTCACGATTCATAGAGGA
>OLGE01003620.1_pt1 | contig 12037 bp, 9 predicted proteins | sample 1605151 | NCBI WGS metagenome assembly OLGE01 (sample SAMEA3888912, study PRJEB22519) | human gut metagenome | biome: human gut; feature: human-associated habitat; material: faeces | place: Denmark | collected 2010
TGTTTTATTCGTCTGGCAAAAGTGAAGGATTTGTCGCTAAAAGCCGACTTCTCGCTGGCAAAATCGCTGATCATTCACAATGTGTTACTCTCGACACTGGGCGGGTTGATGTGGTATCTGCAATTCTTTTTCTATGCCTGGGGCCACGCCCGCATTCCGGCGCAGTATGACTACATCAGTTGGATGCTGCATATGAGTTTCTATGTATTGTGCGGCGGTATCGTCGGGCTGGTGCTGAAAGAGTGGAACAATGCAGGACGCCGTCCGGTAACGGTGTTGAGCCTCGGTTGTGTGGTGATTATTGTCGCCGCTAACATCGTCGGCATCGGCATGGCGAATTAATCTTTCTGCGAATTGAGATGACGCCACTGGCTGGGCGTCATCCCGGTTTCCCGGGTAAACACCACCGAAAAATAGTTACTATCTTCAAAGCCACATTCGGTCGAAATATCACTGATTAACAGGCGGCTATGCTGGAGAAGATATTGCGCATGACACACTCTGACCTGTCGCAGATATTGATTGATGGTCATTCCAGTCTGCTGGCGAAATTGCTGACGCAAAACGCGCTCACTGCACGATGCCTCATCACAAAATTTATCCAGCGCAAAGGGACTTTTCAGGCTGGCCGCCAGCCGGGTAATCAGCTTATCCAGCAACGTTTCGCTGGATGTTGGCGGCAACGAATCACTGGTGTAACGATGGCGATTCAGCAACATCACCAACTGCCCGAACAGCAACTCAGCCATTTCGTTAGCAAACGACACATGCTGACTACTTTCATGCTCAAGCTGACCGATAACCTGCCGCGCCTGCGCCATCCCCACGCTACCTAAGCGCCAGTGTGGTTGCCCTGCGCTGGCGCTAAATCCCGGAATCGCTCCCTGCCAGTCAAGATTCAGCTTCAGCCGCTCCGGGCAATAAATAATATTCTGCAAAACCAGATCGTTAACGGAAGCGTAGGAGTGTTTATCGTCAGCATGAATATAAAAGAGATCGCCACGGGTAATGCGATAAGGACGATCGTTGAGTACATGCAGACCATTACCGCGCCAGACAATCACCAGCTCACAAAAATCATGTGTATGTTCGGCAAAGACATCTTGCGGATAACGGTCAGCCACAGCGACTGCCTGCTGGTCGCTGGCAAAAAAATCATCTTTGAGAAGTTTTAACTGATGCGCCACCGTGGCTACCTCGGCCAGAGAACGAAGTTGATTATTCGCAATATGGCGTACAAATACGTTGAGAAGATTCGCGTTATTGCAGAAAGCCATCCCGTCCCTGGCGAATATCACGCGGTGACCAGTTAAACTCTCGGCGAAAAAGCGTCGAAAAGTGGTTACTGTCGCTGAATCCGCAGCGATAGGCGATGTCAGTAACGCTGGCCTCGCTGTGGCGTAGCAGATGTCGGGCTTTCATCAGTCGCAGGCGGTTCAGGTAACGCTGAGGCGTCAGTCCCGTTTGCTGCTTAAGCTGCCGATGTAGCGTACGCAGCGAAAGAGAAAATTGATCCGCCACGGCATCCCAATTCACCTCATCGGCAAAATGGTCCTCCAGCCAGGCCAGAAGCAAGTTGAGACGTGACGCGCTGTTTTCCAGGTTCTCCTGCAAACTGCTTTTACGCAGCAAGAGCAGTAATTGCATAAACAAGATCTCGCGACCGGCGGTCGAGGGTAAATCATTTTCCCCTTCCTGCTGTTCCATCTGTGCAACCAGCTGTCGCACCTGCTGCAATACGCTGTGGTTAACGCGCCAGTGAGACGGATACTGCCCATCCTGCTCTTGTGGCAGCAACTGATTCAGCCCGGCGAGAAACTGAAATCGATCCGGCGAGCGATACAGCACATTGGTCAGACACAGATTATCGGTATGTTCATACAGATGCCGATCATGATCGCGTACGAAACAGACCGTGCCACCGGTGATGGTATAGGGCTGCCCATTAAATACATGAATACCCGTGCCATGTTCGACAATCACAATTTCATGAAAATCATGATGATGTTCAGGAAAATCCGCCTGCGGGAGCCGGGGTTCTATCGCCACGGACGCGTTACCAGACGGAAAAAAATCCACACTATGTAATACGGTCATACTGGCCTCCTGATGTCGTCAACACGGCGAAATAGTAACCACGAGGTCAGGTTCTTACCTTAAATTTTCGACGAGAAACCACGTAAAAAACGTCGATTTTTCAAGATACAGCGTGAATTTTCAGGAAATGCGGTGAGCATCACACCACCACAATTCAACAAATTGTGAACATCATCACGTTCATCTTTCCCTGGTTGCCAATGACCCATTTTCCTGTCAGTAGCGAAAAGGTCGCGAATTCAGGCGCTTTTTAGACTGGTCGTAATGAAATTCAGCAGGATCACATTATGACCTTTCGCAATTGTGTCGCCGTCGATCTCGGCGCATCCAGTGGGCGCGTGATGCTGGCGCGTTTCGAGCGTGAATGCCGTAGCCTGACGCTGCGCGAAATCCATCGTTTTAACAATGGGCTGCATAGCCAGAACGGTTATGTCACCTGGGATGTGGATAGCCTGGAAAGTGCCATTCGCCTTGGATTAAACAAGGCGTGCGAGGAAGGGATTCGTATCGATAGCATTGGGATTGATACCTGGGGCGTGGACTTTGTGCTGCTCGACCAACAGGGTCAGCGTGTGGGCCTGCCCGTTGCTTATCGCGATAGCCGCACCAATGGCCTGATGGCGCAGGCACAGCAACAACTCGGCAAACGCGATATTTATCAACGTAGCGGCATCCAGTTTCTGCCCTTCAATACGCTTTATCAGTTGCGTGCGCTGACGGAGCAACAACCTGAACTTATTCCACACATTGCTCACGCTCTGCTGATGCCGGATTACTTCAGTTATCGCCTGACCGGCAAGATGAACTGGGAGTACACCAACGCCACGACCACGCAACTGGTCAATATCAATAGCGACGACTGGGACGAGTCGCTACTGGCGTGGAGCGGTGCCAACAAAGCCTGGTTTGGTCGCCCGACGCATCCGGGTAATGTCATAGGTCACTGGATTTGCCCACAGGGTAATGAGATTCCGGTGGTCGCCGTTGCCAGCCATGATACCGCCAGCGCGGTTATCGCCTCGCCGTTAAACGGTTCACGCGCCGCTTATCTCTCTTCTGGCACCTGGTCATTGATGGGTTTTGAAAGCCAGACGCCATTTACCAATGACACGGCGCTGGCAGCCAACATCACCAATGAAGGCGGGGCGGAAGGTCGCTATCGGGTGCTGAAAAATATTATGGGCTTATGGCTGCTTCAGCGAGTGCTTCAGGAGCGGCAAATCAACGATCTTCCGGCGCTTATCGCCGCGACACAGGCACTTCCGGCCTGCCGCTTCATCATCAATCCCAATGACGATCGCTTTATTAATCCTGAGGCGATGTGCAGCGAAATTCAGGCTGCGTGTCGGGAAACGGCGCAACCGATCCCGGAAAGTGATGCTGAACTGGCGCGCTGCATTTTCGACAGTCTGGCGCTGCTGTATGCCGATGTGTTGCATGAGCTGGCGCAGCTGCGCGGTGAAGATTTCTCGCAACTGCATATTGTCGGCGGCGGCTGCCAGAACACGCTGCTCAACCAGCTATGCGCCGATGCCTGCGGTATTCGGGTGATCGCCGGGCCTGTTGAAGCCTCGACGCTCGGCAATATCGGCATCCAGTTAATGACGCTGGATGAACTCAACAATGTGGATGATTTCCGTCAGGTCGTCAGCACTACCGCGAATCTGACCACCTTTACCCCTAATCCTGACAGTGAAATTGCCCACTATGTGGCGCAGATTCACTCTACACGACAGACAAAGGAGCTTTGCGCATGACCACTCAACTGGAACAGGCCTGGGAGCTGGCGAAACAGCGTTTCGCGGCGGTGGGGATTGATGTCGAGGAGGCGCTGCGCCAACTTGATCGTTTACCCGTTTCAATGCACTGCTGGCAGGGCGATGATGTTTCCGGTTTTGAAAACCCGGAAGGTTCGCTGACCGGTGGGATTCAGGCTACTGGTAATTATCCGGGCAAAGCGCGTAATGCCAGTGAGCTGCGTGCCGATCTGGAACAGGCTATGCGGCTGATTCCGGGGCCGAAACGGCTTAATTTACATGCCATCTATCTGGAATCAGATACGCCAGTCTCGCGCGACCAGATCAAACCAGAGCACTTCAAAAACTGGGTTGAATGGGCGAAAGCCAATCAGCTCGGTCTGGATTTTAACCCCTCCTGCTTTTCGCATCCGCTAAGCGCCGATGGCTTTACGCTTTCCCATGCCGACGACAGCATTCGCCAGTTCTGGATTGATCACTGCAAAGCCAGCCGTCGCGTTTCGGCCTATTTTGGCGAGCAACTCGGCACACCATCGGTGATGAACATCTGGATCCCGGATGGTATGAAAGATATCACCGTTGACCGTCTCGCCCCGCGTCAGCGTCTGCTGGCAGCACTGGATGAGGTGATCAGCGAGAAGCTAAACCCTGCGCACCATATCGACGCCGTTGAGAGCAAATTGTTTGGCATTGGCGCGGAGAGCTACACGGTTGGCTCCAATGAGTTTTACCTGGGGTATGCCACCAGCCGCCAGACGGCGCTGTGCCTGGACGCCGGGCATTTCCACCCGACTGAAGTGATTTCCGACAAGATTTCCGCCGCCATGCTGTATGTGCCGCAGTTGCTGCTGCACGTCAGCCGTCCGGTTCGCTGGGACAGCGATCACGTAGTTCTGCTGGATGATGAAACCCAGGCAATTGCCAGTGAGATTGTTCGTCACGATCTGTTTGACCGGGTGCATATCGGCCTGGATTTCTTTGATGCCTCTATCAACCGCATTGCCGCGTGGGTCATTGGTACACGCAATATGAAAAAAGCCCTGCTGCGTGCGTTGCTGGAACCTACCGCCGAGCTGCGCAAGCTGGAAGCGGCGGGCGATTACACTGCGCGTCTGGCGCTACTGGAAGAGCAGAAATCGTTGCCGTGGCAGGCGGTCTGGGAAATGTATTGTCAACGTCATGATACGCCAGCAGGTAGCGAATGGCTGGAGAGCGTGCGGGCTTATGAGAAAGCGATTTTGAGCCAGCGTGGGTAAACACTGCCGGATGCGGCGCGAGCGCCTTATCCGGCCTACAGGTCGAATGACCATGCGTGCTGCCACCCTCACCCCGGCCCTCTCCCTGAAAGGGCGAGGGAGAAAAACATAGCCTCGTGCGGCAACGGAGCTGAACACCGCTCCGGACAGTCCCCTCGCCCCTACGGGGAGAGGGTTAGGGTGAGGGGAACAAGCCGCACCATGTCTAAACAAGGCAACCTAATTTACAGGAACACAGAACATGCAAAACATTACTCAGTCCTGGTTTGTCCAGGGAATGATCAAAGCCACCACCGACGCCTGGCTGAAAGGCTGGGATGAGCGCAACGGCGGCAACCTGACGCTACGCCTGGATGACGCCGATATCGCACCATATCACGACAATTTCCACCAACAACCGCGCTATATCCCGCTCAGCCAGCCCATGCCTTTACTGGCAAATACACCGTTTATTGTCACCGGCTCGGGCAAATTCTTCCGTAACGTCCAGCTTGATCCTGCGGCTAACTTAGGCATCGTAAAAGTCGACAGCGACGGCGCGGGCTACCACATTCTTTGGGGGTTAACCAACGAAGCCGTTCCCACTTCCGAACTTCCGGCTCACTTCCTTTCCCACTGCGAGCGCATTAAAGCCACCAACGGCAAAGATCGGGTGATCATGCACTGCCACGCCACCAACCTGATCGCCCTCACCTATGTACTGGAAAACGACACCGCGGTCTTCACTCGCCAACTGTGGGAAGGCAGCACCGAGTGTCTGGTGGTATTCCCGGATGGCGTTGGCATTCTGCCGTGGATGGTACCCGGCACGGACGAAATCGGCCAGGCGACCGCGCAAGAGATGCAAAAACATTCGCTGGTGTTGTGGCCCTTCCACGGTGTGTTCGGTTCCGGACCGACGCTGGATGAAACCTTCGGTTTAATCGACACCGCAGAAAAATCAGCACAAGTATTAGTGAAGGTTTATTCGATGGGCGGCATGAAACAGACTATCAGCCGTGAAGAGTTGATAGCGCTCGGCCAGCGTTTCGGCGTTACGCCACTAGCCAGTGCGCTGGCGCTGTAAGGAGCAAACATGATCCGCAAAGCCTTTGTCATGCAGGTTAACCCCGACGCCCACGAAGAGTATCAGCGTCGGCATAACCCCATCTGGCCGGAACTGGAAGCAGTGTTGAAATCTCACGGTGCGCATAACTACGCCATTTACCTCGACAAAGCACGTAATCTGCTGTTTGCCATGGTAGAGATTGAATCTGAAGAACGGTGGAATGCGGTAGCCAGTACTGATGTTTGCCAACGTTGGTGGAAATATATGACCGATGTTATGCCCGCTAAGGAAGGTGCGAATAAGTCACCAAACGCAAAAAAACGCCTATGTAAGTGATTGAATTTAATTGACTAAAAGTTTCATTTTCGTTGCGGAGGGTACTTATTCGCACCTTCCCTAACCCGGATAACAGCCCGGTGAGTAGCGAGCTGCAAGAAGTGTTTTACCTGCCGTAATTGCCCAATGTGCCGGAGATGCCTCCGGCACAATATTTTAAATTTCGATTTGAAAAATTAAACATATTACATCTCCCGGTAAGTTATATTTCCCTGATACATTGTGAGTAAATCACAAAAATAATGAATAACCCATTAATGATTCATGTGGTTTATTTAAATAACCATTATGTGCATTACTCCGCAAATCTGACCTTTCACTCTGTCTCAAATTGTCATTGTTTACCGACATATCGCCTCTCATCACTTAATCGCTCCACCATTACAATTGATTAAAATATATTTTATGGAGTCCGATTAATGGCAGCTCTTACTGCAAGCTGTATTGACCTGAATATTCAGGGCAATGGCGCTTATTCCGTTCTGAAGCAGTTGGCGACAATAGCGTTACAAAACGGTTTTATCACCGACTCACACCAGTTCCTGCAAACCCTGCTGCTGCGCGAAAAAATGCACTCTACTGGATTTGGTTCCGGTGTCGCCGTGCCGCACGGTAAAAGCGCCTGCGTTAAACAACCGTTCGTATTATTCGCCCGCAAAGCGCAGGCTATTGACTGGAAAGCCAGCGATGGCGAAGACGTCAATTGCTGGATCTGCCTCGGCGTGCCGCAAAGCGGCGAAGAGGATCAGGTCAAAATCATCGGCACACTGTGTCGCAAAATTATCCACCAGGATTTTATTCATCAACTGCAACAGGGCGACGCCGACCAGGTGCTTGCCTTGTTAAATCAAACCCTCAGCTCATAAGGAAGTGGCGATGGAGTCATCCTTACGTATTGTCGCGATCACCAACTGCCCCGCCGGGATCGCTCACACCTACATGGTGGCGGAAGCCCTGGAACAGAAAGCCCGTTCTCTCGGTCATACCATTAAAGTTGAAACTCAAGGATCAAGCGGCGTCGAAAACCGCTTATCCAGCGAAGAGATTGCCGCTGCCGATTACGTCATTCTCGCTACCGGGCGTGGCCTGAGCGGTGATGATCGCGCGCGGTTTGCCGGGAAGAAAGTTTATGAGATTGCCATCTCCCAGGCGTTGAAAAATATCGACCAGATTTTCAGCGAATTACCGACAAACTCGCAGCTTTTTGCCGCAGATAGCGGCGTGAAGCTTGGCAAACAGGAAGTGCAAAGCGGCAGCGTGATGAGCCACCTGATGGCGGGCGTCTCTGCGGCGCTGCCGTTTGTCATCGGCGGTGGTATCCTGGTGGCGCTTGCCAACATGCTGGTGCAGTTCGGTTTGCCGTATACCGATATGTCGAAAGGCGCGCCGTCGTTTACCTGGGTAGTTGAATCCATCGGTTACCTTGGCTTCACCTTTATGATCCCCATCATGGGCGCTTATATTGCCTCGTCGATTGCCGATAAACCGGCTTTCGCTCCGGCGTTTCTGGTTTGCTATCTGGCGAACGACAAAGCGCTGCTCGGCACCCAGTCGGGTGCGGGATTCCTCGGCGCGGTGGTGCTGGGGCTGGCGATTGGCTATTTCGTCTTCTGGTTCCGCAAAGTGCGCCTTGGCAAAGCATTACAACCGCTGCTCGGTTCAATGCTGATCCCGTTCGTTACTCTGCTGGTTTTCGGCGTGCTCACTTACTACGTTATCGGGCCGGTGATGTCCGACCTCATGGGCGGGCTGCTCCACTTCCTGAATACCATTCCTCCATCAATGAAGTTTGCGGCAGCGTTTCTGGTCGGTGCGATGCTGGCGTTCGATATGGGCGGCCCCATCAATAAAACCGCCTGGTTCTTCTGCTTCTCACTGCTGGAAAAACACATTTATGACTGGTACGCCATCGTCGGCGTTGTCGCGTTGATGCCGCCCGTTGCGGCGGGTCTTGCGACGTTCATTGCGCCCAAACTGTTTACCCGACAGGAAAAAGAGGCTGCCAGTAGTGCCATTGTGGTCGGTGCCACAGTCGCAACCGAACCGGCTATACCTTACGCTCTGGCAGCTCCGTTGCCGATGATTACCGCCAATACGCTGGCGGGCGGCATTACCGGCGTGCTGGTGATCGCTTTCGGAATCAAACGTCTGGCACCTGGTTTGGGTATCTTTGACCCGCTGATCGGCCTGATGTCGCCGGTAGATTCGTTTTATCTGGTGCTGGCGATTGGCCTCGCGCTGAACATTTCATTCATTATCGTCCTGAAAGGATTGTGGTTACGCCGCAAAGCGAAAGCCGCGCAACAGGAGCTTGTCCATGAACATTGAGTTACTGCAACAGTTGTGCGAAGCCAGCGCCGTCAGCGGCGATGAACAGGAAGTTCGCGACATTCTGATAAACACGCTGGAACCTTGCGTTAATGAGATCACCTTTGATGGTCTGGGCAGCTTTGTTGCCCGTAAGGGGAATAAAGGTCCAAAAGTTGCCGTTGTCGGGCATATGGATGAAGTCGGCTTTATGGTCACCCACATCGACGAGAGCGGTTTTCTGCGCTTTACCACCATTGGCGGCTGGTGGAATCAGTCAATGCTCAACCACCGGGTAACCATACGCACACACAAGGGATTTAAAATCCCTGGTGTGATTGGTTCCGTCGCACCTCATGCATTAACCGAAAAGCAAAAGCAACAGCCGCTGTCATTTGATGAGATGTTCATTGATATTGGCGCGAACAGTCGCGAAGAGGTGGAAAAGCGCGGCGTGGAAATTGGCGATTTTATTAGCCCGGAGGCCAATTTTGCCTGCTGGGGCGAAGATAAAGTAGTCGGCAAGGCGCTGGATAATCGCATCGGCTGCGCGATGATGGCTGAGCTACTACAGACAGTAAATAACCCCGAAATTACGCTGTACGGCGTCGGCAGCGTGGAAGAAGAAGTTGGGCTACGCGGGGCACAAACCTCGGCGGAACACATTAAACCGGATGTAGTGATCGCGCTGGATACCGCTGTCGCAGGCGATGTTCCGGGCATTGATAACATTAAATACCCGCTGAAACTGGGCCAGGGGCCGGGGCTGATGCTGTTTGACAAGCGCTACTTCCCCAACCAGAAACTGGTAGCAGCGTTAAAAAACTGTGCCGCACATAACGATTTACCGCTGCAATTTTCCACCATGAAAACCGGAGCGACGGATGGCGGGCGCTACAACGTGATGGGCGGCGGGCGTCCGGTTGTTGCGCTGTGCCTGCCAACCCGCTATCTGCACGCTAACAGCGGCATGATTTCAAAAGCCGATTACGATGCTCTGCTCACGTTGATACGGGGTTTTCTGACGACCTTAACCGCGGAGAAAGTCAACGCGTTTAGCCAGTTCCGTCAGGTGGATTAATGCTAAACGAACGCCAGTTAAAGATTGTCGATCTGCTGGAGCAACAGCCGCGCACGCCTGGTGAGCTGGCGCAACAGACTGGCGTTTCAGGCAGGACCATCCTGCGTGATATTGACTATCTCAACTTTACCCTTAACGGCAAAGCCCGCATTTTCGCCAGTGGCAGTGCGGGCTATCAGCTGGAAATCTTCGAGCGCCGCAGCTTTTTTCAGTTGCTGCAAAAGCACGATAACGACGATCGGCTGCTGGCGCTGTTATTACTGAATACTTTCACTCCCCGTGCGCAACTCGCCTCGGCGCTTAATTTGCCAGAAACGTGGGTAGCAGAGCGTCTGCCCCGGTTAAAACAGCGTTATGAACGCACTTGTTGCCTGGCCAGCCGCCCTGGTTTGGGCCATTTCATTGATGAGACAGAAGAGAAACGCGTTATCTTGCTGGCGAACTTGCTGCGCAAAGATCCGTTTTTAATTCCGCTGGCGGGCATAACACGAGACAACCTTCAGCATTTATCCACGGCCTGCGACAACCAACACCGCTGGCCGCTCATGCAGGGTGATTATCTCTCCAGCCTGATTCTGGCGATTTACGCCCTGCGTAATCAACTGACCGATGAGTGGCCGCAATATCCCGGTGACGAGATAAAACAAATCGTTGAACATAGCGGTCTGTTTCTCGGTGATAATTCTGTAAGAACCCTGACGGGTTTGATAGAGAAACAGCATCAGCAAGCGCAGGTAATTTCAGCCGATCATGTGCTGGGGTTGCTGCAAAGGGTGCCAGGCATCGCGTCATTGAATATTATTGATACGCAGCTGGTTGAGAATATTACCGGGCATTTATTACGTTGCCTTGCCGCACCGGTGTGGATTGCTGAGCACCGCCAAAGCAGCATGAATAACCTGAAAGCAGCCTGGCCTGCGGCCTTTGATATGAGTCTGCACTTTATTACGCTACTGCGTGAACAGCTCGATATTCCCCTTTTCGACAGCGATCTGATCGGTTTGTATTTTGCCTGTGCGCTGGAACGGCATCAAAACGAACGCCAGCCGATCATTTTGCTCTCGGACCAGAACGCGATTGCCACTATTAATCAGCTCGCCATTGAGCGCGATGTTTTACATTGTCGGGTGATTATTGCCCGTAGCTTAAGCGAACTTGTTGCCATTCGCGAAGAGATTGAGCCGTTATTGATCATTAACAACAGCCATTATTTACTGGATGACGCGGTAAATAATTGCATCACCGTAAAAAATATCATTACGGCTGCCGGTATCGAACAAATAAAACATTTTCTGGCGACGGCATTTATTCGCCAGCAACCGGAGCGTTTTTTCTCTGCCCCCGGAAGTTTTCATTATTCGAATGTACGCGGTGAAAGCTGGCAACATATTACCCGGCAAATTTGTGCGCAATTAGTCGCACAACACCATATTACCGCCGATGAAGCGCAACGGATCATCGCCCGCGAAGGCGAAGGTGAAAACCTGATTGTTAATCGCCTCGCCATCCCACATTGCTGGAGCGAACAGGAGCGACGTTTTCGTGGATTTTTTATTACCCTCGCCCAACCAGTTGAGGTGAATAACGAAGTCATTAACCATGTATTGATCGCCTGCGCCGCCGCCGATGCGCGTCACGAGCTAAAAATATTTAGCTATCTGGCAAGCGTATTGTGTCAGCATCCGGCAGAGGTTATTGCCGGGTTAACAGGATATGAGGCATTTATGGAGTTACTTCACAAGGGGTGAACTGTGTCGGATGCGCCGCATCCGACACTGCATTTATCATCAAAAACGTTTAACGCAGGCGATTATAATCATCGACCATTTCGTTGTACTCGCGTAATGCTCTCGGGAAAGAGTCTTCGACCATCCAGCTTGAGTTTGCGTCCTGAAGTTGCTCTTTATCCCAGTCAGAGTACGGGACTTTATCTCTGATGCGGCGAACGTATTTTTTAGCCTCGAGTTGATACTGGCCTGCCGAATTAATAAACGAGAAATTCATGCCGCCTTTATCCGCTTCTTTGGCCTGCGCCACCAGCGTTTCCAGTTCAGACACTTTCTTCATTGCCGCTTCTGCATCAAACTCATCTTGCGATATCAGGTTATTAATTTGTTTCGCTGAAATCATGACTGCCAGAGAGTAGTAGTGGAAT
>OLGE01003624.1_pt1 | contig 12021 bp, 11 predicted proteins | sample 1605151 | NCBI WGS metagenome assembly OLGE01 (sample SAMEA3888912, study PRJEB22519) | human gut metagenome | biome: human gut; feature: human-associated habitat; material: faeces | place: Denmark | collected 2010
CCGCGCGTTTCCACCGACAGCGACAACGTGTCCGATATGTTGACGAGTCGCATTACGAACGGCACTAAAAACGCTCTGTAAAAGATTTTCGGGTTTAACACGCTGCCCGCGCCGCGCGTTTTCATCGCCTCTCTCACCCTTTTTATCTCCGCGCCGAGTACTGGCGGAAAAGACGTTGCAATCAGCATACCGAGCGTTACGCCCCTCGGCATTTTGAGCGTGGAAAGGTTTCTCGTCATATCCACAGGCTCTACGCTCATACCGAGCGCGGCGGCAAGCAAAACCGAACCAAATCTATTTGTCATAGAGATGGCGGCATTCGGATTTTTCCCGTGCGCAAAATATGCAATACAAGCAAACACTCCGCTTACTACGACAAACACAGGCAACACTCGCAGACAACCCTTTTTGCAACCGAACAATATGAGCCATACGAAGCACCCTGCCAAAAAATAGGAACATTTTACGTTTCTTGCCATACACAAACCGAACACTATTAAAAACAAACTTGCCAAGAAAACGAATAATGGATATATCTTGTACCTAAAAGACAAAAATCTCATTTTTTCAATGCTCCTGCTTTTTTAAGTTCTCTTGCAATAAGCATTCCAACAACCGCACCCACAAAACAAAGCGCAAGGACTCCTATCGAGATACCTACCGCAATACCTGCGTTTCCACCTCCGATGAACATACGCATTGCCCCTTTTTCTCCTCCCGTTACGGTATAGAAAACGTTGTAATAAAGATATAGTAGCGGTAGCGTCATAGGCATATAAAGAGTTCCTGCAAGCACGCACGCCCAGTCGTTCTTGTAACTACGGAAAATAAGCAGCGACAGCGTTTCTGCAATCAGACCGCACAACACAATCATAACCATAGGCGGGAACATGAACACTAATATCATCGCAATAAAGATTGACTGCAACAATAACGCCCCCGGCTTTCTTACTTTCATTATTCCGATGACGGGGAATATGGAAAATTGAAGTCCTATGCCAAGTTGCACGATACCGAACAAAGGCACGTTTACAAGTAACGGCATAACGGAGCCGGTAATAAGCGTGCAAGCCGTGATTATCGCAAGAAATACAATGTCTTTAATTTTGTATTTCTTGAATATCTTTTTGTCGTTTTCCTCTTCCGTTGCCGCCGATTTTTGCTTGTTTATCGACTTATAGGCGGGGTTTTCATCTTCGGAATTTGCAATAAGAGCCGCCGCCGTTTCTTCTATATCACTCAATTTCTTTTGTTCGTCCATTTTACGCTCCCTCCGTCATAACGCCGCCGTCAACCTTATAGATCCTGTCGGCAATCGCCATTGTAGATTCTCTATGCGATACGAGAATAATACTCTTTTTGTTTTTCTGTTCTTTTAACGCCTTTAGGATAATACCTTCGTTGATACTGTCTACGTTGCTCGTAGGCTCGTCGAGAAGAATCAGTTCGCTACCGCGAAGGAACGCACGGGCAAGCCCGATACGCTGTTTTTCGCCCGCGGATAGATTATCTCCGAGAGCGCCGACCTGCGTTTTATATCCGTCGGGTAAAGTCATTATAAAGTCGTGAATCGAAGCCATTTTGCAGGCGTTTTCGATTTCTTCCGGCGTTGCGTCGGGTTTTGCGATACGAAGATTGTCCTCTATCGTCTCTTCAAATAAATACGTCGTCTGCGACACCATGGTTACGTTTTTAAGCAGCGAATCCGTATTGATTTTATCGATGTCGATATCGTCGTAATCGATCTCGCCGCCGCTTCTCTCCCAGAATCTCATCAGAAGTTTCAAAAAAGTGGATTTGCCGCAACCGCTTTCGCCCACGATACCGATGATTTCGCCTTTTTCCGCATGCATTTTCACATCGTTCAGCACTTCCGTCTGCCCGTCGTAACTGAAAGACAAATCTTCTACGTTAAGATTTTCGTAATCGAAATTCTTGCCGTTTTTCACTTCTTCCACCGCAGGCTTTTCCGCAAGAAGATTCAGCACTCTGTCGCCGCTCGCAAAGGTCTGCGTAAGATTTCCGGGAAGTCCTCCCACCGCGATCACGGGGCCGAACGAAGAAAACACCGTTACCATCCCGATAATCATTCTGCCAAGCGACAAAACATCTTTTTTGACAAGTAATATCCCGACAGCAAGGGTGATAAGCACGAACACCGACACCGTAAGTTCGATTGCCGAACCCGCGCGGGTAATGTTGTGCTTCATCTTTTTTGTTTCTTTCAGGAGTACGTCCGAACGCCTGTTTACTTCCTTTTCTCTTTCCTCGCCCGCATTGCTTAAAACAATGTCTTTGATACCCTTGATACTGTCAAGGAAATATGCCGAAAACGAAGAAAATTCCGCGCGGTATTTCACGCCGCTTTCTTTGAGTCTGCCCGAAGAGATAAGCGGAACGACGATACCGATAAACAGGAAACCCACGAGCGCAACAAGCGCGAGATACCAACTCGAAACGAACCCTACAAACAGGAACACAGCCGTAGATACAAGCACGGCAATGCAGATGGGCGAAATGGTATGCGCGTAGAAAACTTCAAGCGTTTCGATGTCCGAAGTTATCATCGCTATGATACTGCCCTTTTGTTTGCTTTCAAGTTTCGCAGGGCAAAGAACGCGTAATGCGCCGAAGATTTTATCCCTGAACGCCGCGAGCAGTCTGAACGCGATATAGTGATTGGAATACTGTTCGATATATCTCAAAAATCCGCGGATTATGCCGCAACCAACGGTAAGACCGATTATCCAGCCGTAGGAAAGCGCGATCTGCTCGCCGAGCGCCTTTGCAACGCCCATCGCGCCGAACACCGTTACGCCCATCGCCGAGATAAAGCCAAGGCTGCCGTTTATCACCGCCAATATCATGATGTAAGACAAACTGCCGAGAAGCACCACAAGGCTCGCCATTATTTTAGCGCCGCTTCTTCTTATATATTTCTTTTCTTTTTTCTTTTCCTGCGTACTCATGCTATCGCCTCCGTGTAGCCCTGTTCCAGCGTCTTCTGCGTATTATACAGACGGGCATAGCCCTTATTCGCCGCCATCAGTTCGTCGTGCGCACCGCTTTCTTTGATTTCGCCCTCTTCCATATAATAGATATTATCTGCCGGAACAACGTTCGCAAGGCGATGCGAAATCACGATAACACTCCTGTTTCCGGAAAGCGTTTTGATATTGTTCATAATGATCGATTCGCTGTCGATATCGATATTGCTCGTCGCTTCGTCGAAAACGTAAATATCTTTACCCGATACAAGCGCGATCGCAAGCGCAAGGCGTTGTTTTTGTCCGCCCGAAATGTTGTTGGCGTCCTCGGTGATCACTTTATCCAGGCCGCCGTTTTCTTCGATAAACTCTTTCAGGTTCACCTTTTCGAGCGCGGCGAAAATTTCTTCGTCCGAGACGTTTTCTTTCGCCATTTTAAAATTATCTCTCACGCTTTCGTTAAAGATATACGTGTTGTAACTCACCGCCGAAAGATGCGAATACCAATTTTCGCGGGAAAGTTTTTCAAGCGCTTTTCCGCCGACGGTCACTTCGCCCTTTTGCGGACGGAACGCGCCGACAAGCATATTGACAACCGTGGACTTTCCGCACCCGCTTTCGCCGACTATTGCCGTCATTCCCTTTTCGGGGAAGGTCATATTCACGTTTTTAAGCACTTCTCGCTTTCCGTCGTAAGAGAACGTAACGTTTTCCAGCCTGATATCTTTGTTGCCGTCAAGCGTTTCCGTTCCCCATTCGGGATCGGGCGTATTTAAAAGAGAGATGATCTTTTTGCCCGCGCTTACACCGTTCATCGCCACGTGGAATGCCGATCCGAACGCGCGGAGAGGCAGGAAAAATTCCACCGATACAAGGCAAAGGAACAACGCCGCTATCGGGTTCAATCCCCAAAACGCCGCGCCGCAAATCGCCAGACCGATACCGATCCCCGCGCCTCCGTACGCCACCAGGTCCATAATCGTAATACTTACCAGTTGCATTACCAGAACTTTCATCGTGATTACGCGAAATTCTTCCGCGCTTTCGTTTATTTTAACGTGCTGAGCCGCGTCTGCCTGAAAAATTTTGAGTTCTTTAAGTCCTTGAACGCTGTCAAGAAATTTATCGCCCATCGAAGTGTATTTACCCCAATATTTTGCGAAAATCTTCTTTGCGTACTTGCTCACCGCTATAATAGATACGGGTATCAGCGGCACACAGCAGATAAGCACAAGCGCCGTTCTCCAGTCGATCCACACGCAGATTAAAAACAGCGCCACGGGAGCAATCATGGCAAAGAAGAATTGCGGAAGATAACTCGAAAAATAAATATCCAGTTGTTCCACGCCTTCGAGGGATACCTGCGTCAGCCCCGCCATGCTCATTCCGTCGGTGGTTTTTACGCCGAGCCGTAATATTTTATTATATACTTTTTCCCGAAGGTCCCTTTTCACGCCTCTGCCCAACTTATCTTTTATATCGCCCGTAATGCGCGAACACGTATACCTTACGGCGATTCCGAGTACCGCGCCGATAAGCGGATAAATAAATAGCACCGCTTCCGCGTTTTTCGATAACAAATACACGGCATAACATACGCTTGCCGTGATCGAAACGTTTGCGATGAGCCCGAGTACCTGTAACGCTACGGCGATAAATATGTATTTTTTATTGCCGCCGATCAGTCTGAATAGTTCTTTATCTATCATTTGCTTACTCCTTGTCCTTCTTTTGATCGTTTGTCTGCGCAGACCGAACCTTTTCCGCTCCCGCGTTTTTGTCCGACTGCCTCTTTGCCTGTTTTTTTAACTGCTTTTTGTATTTTATCATTGCCGTTACGTGCGACATCGCGAATATCGGATGCGAAAAAAGCATTTTCGGACCGGAATATTTCATCACTTCTTTCATCTCCGCACGATATTCCGGTTTGTAGCAATGAATTTTGCAATAAGAGCAGAATCCCTTGTTTCTCTTGAACGGACATTTTTCCAATCTGAACGCTGCGTATTCAGCCAGTTCTTTGCATTTTGAACAAAGTTCCTTTCCTTTTACGCCCTCCGCTTTCCTTTCCGTTTTGTGATTACCGCGACAATACGTTCGTATCATCACGGGAATCAGTTTCTTTTCCGTATTCCAATGCTTATATTCCCTATTCACGACCATCACTCTCCCTTTTCAACCTTATAAACCTTGCTATGCCGTTACGGGTTGCGTCCGAAAACACACAAGTTGCATTGAGAGCGTCTTCATACGCTTGCTTTTCGCTCGTTCCGCAATGCAACGACAGATGCCCTGCCATAAAACGAATAATAACCATATACTCTTCTAAAATTTCTTCACCTTTTTTAGTTAAGATAATTTTTCGTTCGTTCTTTTCAATAAACCCCTTTTCTTTGAGTTTTTCAACCGCATTGAATGCGCTCACTTTCGACACATGCAGTTTGTTTGCCAAATCCGTTTGTTTTACACATCCTATTTGTTTAGCAAGCACGCTCGCCGCTATCAAATATCTTAATTCAGATGAACTCATTGTTTTCTTCTCCCTTTGCAATGGTTAGCCAAGGCTAACCATTGACCAAAAAATAAATTGCACTATGCTTTCAAAATTAGCAAGTTAGTCAACGCTAACTATCGTGCAAAAAATTAACGGCCTTTTTCCAAAGCCATTTTTAATTATACCCATATATAGAAAAAAGTCAACCGAAAGTTAGCGGTTGACTAAAATTATTTTTGTATTTACACGTTAAAATATTTTTTGATAGCCTCGAACGCTTCTTCGGTGATAACGTGTTCCACGCGGCAGGCGTTTTCTTCCGCCGCCTCGGGCGAAAGCCCCATCACTACAAGGGCTTGAGTCAGCGATTTATGACGAGAAAAAATATTTTCGGCTTTATCCTTACCCGTTTCGGTAAGGTCTATAAGTCCGTCGGCATGCACAACTATAAAACCGTCTTTTTTCATTATTCCCACGGCGCGGGAAACGCTCGGCTTGGAATAACCGAGTTCTTCCGCTATATCTATCGCCCTTACACTACCATTTTTCTTTTTTAATCTAAGTATCGTTTCGAGATACATTTCCTGCGATTCGTTGTCTACCATATTTTTCTCCCGCGCTTTTTATACATTATATCACGTTACTTTGAAAAAAGCAATTGAAAATTCCGTCCGGGCTTGCGGTTGCCTCATCAAGCAGAATTATAGGCGCGTCTTTATACCCCATAAGTCTTGAAAGAACCGATTGTTTCTTCATAAAAACTCCCTGAAAATCAAATTTTTTCGACGGTTTGATTACTCCTGCCCTTTAAGCGCCTCAACCATATCTATCTTTTTGTTTTTGCGCGCAACCAAAAGACTGACGAGTAAAGACATTCCTATCGTAAGAGCCGCCGTTATAAGATAAGAAACTACGCTTATAGCCATTTTCATTTCGTATTCGGACGCTAAAACTTTCAAAAGATACGACAAAGTCAGCGCGCCGAGCGGAACGCCTATTATAATGCCTATCACGGATAGAACAAGGTTTTGTTCGGCGAGAAGTCTGCCTATCCTTTTATCCCGGAAACCGACGACTTTAAGCGTAGCCATTTCGCGGTAGCGTTCGGTATAACTCATCGTGCCGAGATTATAAAGGACGATAATTCCGAGAAGCAACGCTCCGCCTACGAGCAGATATACCATCATATCCATCATAGAAAGGAAAACTTCGAAAGAATCCATTATCATTTGCTTGGACTGCACCGATTTAATAGCGTCCGACTGTACTATATCGGATTTGACCACGTCGGTATACTCGGAATCGATAACGTAAGGTATTCCCGTTTTTGCGGCGTATTTATCGGTTATAACGACGTTTTCGGAAACGCTTCTGAACAATCCTGCCACAACGAGATGATAAACGTCGTCCGTTCCGAACGGACTAACCGAAAACGAATCGCCTTTTTTCAGACCGAATTTTTCGGCAATGCGCATACAGATATACGCGCCGTCGTCGCCGAGAGTAAACTTTTCGTCGTTGTCGTTGACGAATCTTACTTTGTCGCGCGTAATATCGTAAATATCGAGAGAAACGGTCTTTCCTTCCACCTGAACGCTGACCGAACCGCCGAAGTCGCCTTCGTATTTGTTTATTATTTCTCGCTTTTGTTCGTCGGTAGCCGTTTCGGTAAAGAATATTCTCGAAGAATAATTAAGCCCGTTATCGTAATAAATATTCAGAAACGAATTCATCGTGTCTTTCATTCCCAAAGAAGCGAGAATCAGAATCGTACAGCCGATAATGCCTATAAGGCTCATAGCCGTTCTCGATTTGTGCCTTACGATATCCCGCATATTCCAGCGCGTGCCGAAAGAAAGTTTATGAAAGAATTTGGTTTTTTCTATCAGCATAGGCTTGACTTTTTTCGGCGTGTACGGACGAAGAGCGTCGGCGGCGGTGCCTGCAAGCATTTTTCTTACCGACAAATAACCTATCAACGTAAGAATCAGTACTATAGCGACGATAATTGCCGCGCAGAACCCCGGAATAACTAATTTCCATTCGGGAAGATCGAGGTATGTCCCCATCATTCCGTTCGGATTCATAATCATACGGGCAATCAGAAATCCTAAGCCGATACCCAGCGCCGTACCGATTATCGCCACGAAAAACGCAAACGAAGTATAATGCGCGGCGATTTTTCCGTCGTGGAAACCGAGAGATTTTAAAGTGCCTATCTGCGTTTTTTCTTTAGCGGTAAGCCTGTGCATCGTGGTAACCATCGTAAGAAGTCCTATCAGAAGGAAAAGCGCGGGCAGAACGCTGCCCATGGTTTTTCCTTCGTCTACTTCCCCTTCCGCCTGCGAATATGCGATGGTGTCTTCTTTTGTTAAAACGATAGTCGTTTTACCCAGAGCGGCGTTTACTTTTTCCGAAAAATCATCTTTTTGCAAGTCCGAAACAACGTTGATTTGCGGATAATAATCAAGCCCCGTCGCGTTTTTATATAACGCGGGCGAAACGTAAGCGTATCCGTGCGTGGAAAAGTCGGGCATCAGCTGCGTTTTATCGCGAACGCAAATCATCTGTTCGGCGGCTTTTATAAACCCTTTTATTTTGCCCGTGATTTCCGCTTTGCCGTATACAAAAGATATGGCATCGCCTTTTTTAATACCGTTTTTTTCGGCGTATCTGTCTGAAATCCACACTCCGTCCGCGCTTTCCGGGTCGTATTCGTCGCCGCTTGTAAGAACGAACGACGATACGTTAAAATTCGTCGTAACCGCAAGCGCGACGCTGTTACCCGCCGCGTTTTTCACGTCTACGTTGACGGTTAAAAATCTGCCGACGGAATCCACTCCTTCTATATCGGCAATTTTTTCGGCGTCCTCTGCGGAATAACCGCGCTCGTTTACAAGGCGATAGTCGGCAAAATTACAATCGTCGAAAAAGGAAAACATGTTTTTTTCTATACTCGCCCATTCCATATTAAACCCGACGAACACACCCACGCCGAGCATAACCATCAGAATCATAGAGATAAACTGCGCTTTAAATAGCCACGCGGTGCGAAGCATTTTCTTTACTAACATACCCTGCTCCTTATTACCAGTCTATTTCGTCGGCGGAAACGGGATTTCCCTGATTTTCCGAAGAAACTATTTTCCCGTTTTTAACGTGAATAACGGTGTCTGCCATTTTCGCTATGTTCTGATTATGAGTAACTATAACGATGGTTTTACCGTATTCGCGCGCCATTTTAAGAAGAAGTTTCAATACAAGCACGCCGGTTGCGGAATCGAGCGCGCCCGTCGGCTCGTCGCATAAAAGAATTTTCGGATTCTTCGCGAGCGCTCTCGCAATGGAAACGCGCTGTTGTTCCCCGCCCGAAAGTTCCGACGGGAAGTTTTTGGCATGATCCGCAAGCCCCACCTCTTCCAGCATTTTCGTCGCCGAAAGCGGATTTTTTACGATTTCTTTTACGAGCGTTACGTTTTCGTGAACGGTAAGCGTAGGAATAAGATTGTAAAACTGAAATACGAATCCAACCGTCTCCGCTCTGTAATCGGCGAGTTCGTTTTGGGTGAGAGTTGAAATGTCATTTCCGCAAACGGTGATCGTCCCCGAAGTCGGACTGTCCAACCCGCCGAGCATGTTCAAAAGAGTACTCTTCCCTGCGCCCGAAGGTCCTAAGATAACTACGAATTTGCCTTCGTCGAGAGACAGATTTACGCCGTCGAGAGCCTTCAACTCGTGGTCGCCGCTCGTGTATACGCGGCTGACGTTTTTTAATTCTACTATTGCCATTATTGTTTTTTCTCCTATGAGTTTTTTACGTTTTAGTTTTTTAAATTCGTCCGATGTCTTTTACCTCGGGCTAAAACATATGGTTAGCGCAGGCTAACCACCGATCAAATAAAAAAAAGGATCGCCCTTTCTTATAAAAGATTTTCGGCGTTAAAGCGCATGGTGTTTTCCGTTTCAATTTCGTCAAGAATTTTTCGCTACAAAACGGCAAAATTTTTTTCGTTTTTTTTACTTCGTTCTTCGTATTTTATTTACGTTATTATTCATCAAATGTCTGCCTATAAGTCGATAAACGCACCTTTTTAATAAGTTCATCGTCTGTCCGTGTTCTCTCAAAAGAGAATCGGGATCGTCATATACTCCGAAATCTCGAACGATTCCCTCTTTTTGTATATAGGTATCGCAACAATTAAATTCGACCGGCGGATTTATAAAGTTTTTCGTCGCGACGCCGTAACCGATAAACGAACCGTCATTATTCGGCTTAAATATTTTTTGCAATGCGGAAAGGTATTTTTTATCGAGAATAAACCCTTCGAGGTTATACCATGCCCCGCAAACGTACGCTTCTACATAACTGTGGAAAATCTCGTCGGGCGCAAACTTATAAACCAAACCCGTCATCGCACCTTTCTGCAGAATTTTATCTATAGTAAAACCATGTATTCGGCAAGGAATACCCGAGACGCGAAGAAGAGCCATAAAAAGCGTTCCCTTGGTATTGCATTGCCCGTAACCGTCTTTCAGCACCCGACTCGCCTTTACGCCGTCGTCAACGTTGTATCCGAATAAAATCTCATCTTTAACGAAATTATAAATTGCTTTCACCCGTTCCGTTTCCGGTAAATTCTTCCACCCACGGCTTTCTACAAGCAGTTGAATTTGTTTAGATGAATAATCGAGTATTTTTGTTTCTCTTAAATAATTTGTAAAATTCGAGCAATTCATTATTTATCCTTTATTTTCATTCCTTTATTTTCATAATGACAATCGTAATATACATAGACTTCTTCGACCGAATATTTGTTTTTTATCGTCGGCAATACGCTCGCCGACAACACGCAACTTAAAATATCGATAATAAAATAATCGTCTTTTTCAAATTCGTCATTGCTTGCGAAAAAATCTTTATACTTTTTGCATTACGGTTTTGGCGTCAGTGTCGTTTTGGGTTGCGGAACGGTTTTTTGAAAGTGTTTTTTGTCCCCGACATATTTTCCCGGAAAACCGTATTTCATTTGTTTATCCACTCCTTTATGGCTTTTGAAAGTCTTTTATCTATATCAATTCTCGTTTCCTTACATTCTTCCGGAAACTCTTTCGCCGCTTTGAACATAACTTTCAAAAGGATGTTCGCCCCGATAGGGAAAATGGTCTTAAAAAGGCTTTCGGGGAAAACAAAGTGTGAACCGTGCTTATATGTGACAAATTCTGCGTCGCAATCGTGCGACTTTTCGGTCAATCGCTTTTCCGCTCTTTTAACGTATTTTGCAGCGTTCCATAAACAATCGTCTTCCGCGCCTATCATAAGAAGTTTGCCCTTTATGTTTTCGATTTTTATAAATTCGTCTTCGGTGATGGGATGCGCCGCTTCCGAATCGTCGAAAATCTTTTTAGAATCGATCATATTTCCCGACTTTTTTGACTCCGATTTCACTACCTGCCAATACTCGGGGTGCTTATAACAAAACGGCATATACGGCAACGGCTTTCCACAATATGAAAACAGCGATTCACCCTCGACAGGCCACTCTCTACAACCGTCTTTTTTTCCTTGTTCAAATCCCTGCCATATAAAATCGCTTGATGTCATCGCCATTGTAAGCGTAATGTCAGGAAAATACGACGCAGCGGTCAGCGCAAGCGTTCCGGTGGTAGAGCCTCCCACGATGCCTATTTTTTTGTTTCCGTTGTTTTTGAGCCACTCTATAGCTTTTTCGATCCTTTCGAGCGGATAATTATGATGACTGAAATTCTTTTTTGCGGGCGACATTGTAAGTACGTTTACTCCGTTCTTTTTGAGCCATTTTGCGCATGATTTCGCCATATAACCTTCGGGATCGTTGCCAAGCATTGCGATAATGGTAATATCTACGGACGTTTTGCATTTCCAATACACACCGTAAAATCCGTCCGTTTTCACATTAAAATGAATCTTTTTCATACCTTCTCCTTTGCAACGATTAAAACTTATTAAGTTCTGAATTACAATTCAGTTATCTTTTTCGCTTCTCTATCTCATTGTTATTCTGTAACGAATACCTTTTCTCATCTATGTTTGCTCTTGCTAGTATTACTTACACCACATTAGAATATGTTTTATTAACTATCACGAATTGACAAGCATTATCTCTTTTTAACATTCTTGCAAAATCCGTCCATTGTCCAAAAACATTTTTTTTAATTATATTATACAGTTTGATAACAAAAAAAACAAGTGGTTAGCATGGGCTAACTTAACTTATTTATTAGTTACTAGACATCTCATACAAACATTCTTTATATTTCATAAGACTTCCTTTATCTTTACTATTTTTATTATAATTTTTCTCACTGCAAACAGGAAATCACCCCTCAAAACGGCATAAAAAAGAGAAAACTTTGCATTATTCTCTCGTTCTGTTTTTTATATTAAATCAAAAAGTCGAATGTTCTTTTACGAATATCCGACTTTATGCTATCATTTGAATGGTGTTTTCTATTATCGTTTTGTATATATAAATTCCATTTTTACTTATTGACTATCCTATA
>OLGE01003630.1_pt1 | contig 11998 bp, 9 predicted proteins | sample 1605151 | NCBI WGS metagenome assembly OLGE01 (sample SAMEA3888912, study PRJEB22519) | human gut metagenome | biome: human gut; feature: human-associated habitat; material: faeces | place: Denmark | collected 2010
CTTCACCCGCAAGGGGTATGCAGCATCCGTAAAGCGGCGGAGCCGCTAACGGCTGACCTACCTTACCGTCGCGGAAAATTTATCACTTTATCGACAGCCTCAGCCGGCGGCCTTTGGCCGCCGGCTCTTTTTTCGGACAAACCACCCCCGGCGCGTCTTGACGGGCAAAATCCTGCATAGACTGTCCCGAAAGGGGCGATGGGATGCTGGAAGTGCTGAATACCCTCCTGTGGGGGCCGGGGACGCTGGCGCTGATCTTAGGGACCGGGGTGTGGCTGACCCTGCGGACAGGGGGCTTTCCCCAGCGAAATTTAGGGCGGGCACTGACCTTGTCTTTAGGGCGGGAGGCCCGGCGGAAGGGCCGGGGCGGCGTGTCCCCCTTCGGCTCTCTGATGACAGCGCTGGCCTCCACGGTGGGCACCGGCAACATCGTGGGCGTGGCGGCAGCGCTGGTATCCGGCGGGCCGGGGGCGCTGGTGTGGATGGAGCTGGCAGCATTGCTGGGACTTGCAGCCAAGTTCGCTGAGTGCATGCTGGCGGTGAAATACTGCCGTGTCCGCCGGGACGGCACCCGTTGGGGCGGGCCCATGGCGGTGATGGAAGCCCGGCTGGGCGCTCCGGGCAGATGGATGGGGAAGCTGTTTGCCGTATTCGCCCTGTTGATGGCCTTCACCATGGGCGCTTTGGCCCAGTCCGGAGCCTTGGCGGACACCTTCTCCGCCGCCTTCACCCTGCCCCGCTGGCGGGTAGGACTGGTGACGGCGGCGCTGGCTCTGACGATCTTATTGGGCGGCATCCGCCGCATCGCGGATATTTCCACGGTGCTGGTGCCGGTGATGGCGCTGCTGTATTTGGGCGGTGGACTGGCGGTGATCCTGGGAAACCTCCGCCGCCTGCCGGAGGCGGTGACCCTGATGCTCCGGTGCGCAGTGGTGCCGGAAGCCGCGCTGGGCGGGGCCTTGGGGATCGTCACCCGCCGGGAGGCCCTCCGCTGGGGTGTTGCCCGGAGCGTTTTTTCCAACGAGGCGGGGTTAGGTTCCGCCGCCATCACCGCCGCCTGCGCCGACACGGAGGATCCGGTAAAGCAGGGGCTCATCAGCATGACCGGCGTGTTTTTCGACACCATGGTGATCTGTTCCGTTACCGGCCTTGCCATCTGCTGCTCCGGCACGCTGGGAGCGGCGGATGGCAATGGACGCCCCCTCACCGGCGCGGCGCTGACCCTCCGGGCCTTTGAAACGGTGCTGGGGCCGCTGGCCCCGTGGCTCATCGGCGTGGCGTTAGGGCTGTTTGCCTTTACCTCCGTGCTGGGCTGTGCGGTTCAGGCAGAGACAACGGCATCATACCTGCTGGGACCGGAGGCGGTACGGCCCTGCCGGGTGCTGTACGGACTGGCGGTTTTTGCCGGGGCGGTGATCCCCATGGCCGCGGTCCTTCAGCTTGCGGATCTCGCCAACGCACTGATGGCCTTTCCGAACCTCGTCTGTCTGTTGCTGCTCTCCGATGAGATCGCCGGGGAAGGCAGGAGAAAGGACCGGTAAAAATGGCAACCATCAGAAAAATAAAGCGGGTAGGAAACCGGTAAGGAAGAATGTCTCCGAAACCGCAAAGGTTCTGAAAATGGCTCCAGTGGTGCAAAAATGCGTTTTTGTGCCGCTGGAGCTGTAAATTTTCTGTGACGGCGTTGCATTTTTGTGATTTCGTGGTATGATAACCGTGGTATAAAATTTTTGAAAAGGACTGATACCATGACAAAAATCGACATCGTCTCCGGCTTCCTGGGTGCCGGTAAGACCACACTCATCAAAAAGCTGCTGGCGGAGGCCTACAAGGGCGAAAAGCTGGTGCTGATCGAAAACGAATTTGGCGAGATCAACATTGACGGCGGCTTCCTGAAGGAATCCGGCATCCAGATCTCCGAGATGTCCGCCGGCTGCATCTGTTGTTCTCTGGTGGGCGACTTCAACAAGGCTTTGAAGGACGTGGAGGCTCAGTTCCACCCCGACCGCATCCTCATTGAGCCCTCCGGCGTGGGCAAGCTCAGCGACGTGATCGTGGCGGTGGAGAACACCGTAAAGGACGTTCCCGAGATGAAGCTCAACAGCTTCGTCACCGTGGCAGACGCCACCAAGGTGAAGGTCTATATGAAGAACTTCGGTGAATTTTACAACAACCAGATCGAGGCCGCCGGTACCATCATCCTCTCCCGGACTCAGAAGATGACGCAGGAGAAGCTGGAGGCCGCCGTGTCCATGCTCCGGGAGAAAAACGCCGATGCCGCCATCATTACTACCCCTTGGGATGAACTGGACGGCAAGGCCATCCTCTCCGCCATCGAAAAGGTCTCTCTGGCCGATGAACTGCTGGAGAAGATGCGGGCCGAACATGAGGCCGATGAGCACGAGCACCATCACCATCATCATGACGGCGAGGAGTGCGACGATCCCAACTGCTCCTGCCACCACCATGACCATGAGCACGAGGCGCATGAGCATGAACATCACCATCATGACCATGACCACGAGCATGAACACGAGCATGAACACGAGCATCATCATGACCACGGCGAGTGCGATGACCCCAACTGCTCCTGCCATGACCATCACCATCATCACCACGCCGATGAGGTGTTCACCTCCTGGGGTAAGGAAACACCCAAGGTGTATACGCAGGCGGACATCGACCGTATTCTGACGGCGCTGGATTCGGGTGACTACGGCGCCATTCTCCGGGCCAAGGGCATCGTGAACGGCACCGACGGCGCATGGATCGAGTTCGACTATGTGCCGGAGGAGCATGAGATCCGGGCGGGCCATCCCGACTACACCGGCCGCCTGTGCGTCATCGGTTCCAATCTGAAGGAGGAAAAGCTGGCAGAGCTGTTCGGCCTGTAAGCGAAAAAATTCATGGCTGATATTCCTGTATATCTCATCGCCGGTTTTTTGGACGGCGGCAAAACAGATTTTATCAACGGCATTTTAGAGGACGGCTTCGCCCGCGAGGACAAAACCCTCCTGATCTGCTGTGAAGAGGGCGAGTTGGAATACGAGCAGAAGGCTCTGGACAACGTGACCGTGGTCACAGTGGACGAGGAGACCGCTCTCACCTGTTCCCAGTGCAAGGAATGGGAAAAGCAGTACAAACCCAAGCAGGTCCTCATTGAGTACAACGGCATGTGGTCCATGGAGCGGCTGTACCGGGAGGTGCTGCCCGCCAACTGGGTCCTCTATCAAGTGATGACCTTTGTGGACGCCAATACCTTTGAGACCTATGCCAAGAACATGGGCCAGATCATGATGGAAAAAATCACCAACGCCGACCTGCTGGTGTTCAACCGCTGCACCGATGAGCTGAAGGCCGCACTGCGGAAGCGGAATCTGCGGATGGTGAACCGCCGGGCGGACATCTATCTGGAAGATCTGAATGGCAACAGCGAGGACTACAACAACGGTGAGGTCTGTCCATTTGATCTGAACCAGCCGGTGATCAACATTCCGGACGATGACTACGGTGTCTGGTATGTGGACGTGATGGATTACCCTGACCGCTGGGCAGGGAAAACCGTTCACATGAAGCTGCTCATGTGCCACTCCAAGAAGTATCCCGGTACCCACTGCCCCGGACGGTTCGCCATGGTCTGCTGTGAAAATGACGTGCAGTTCTTGGGTCTGGTGGCCAAGGGCGTGGATCTGAATAAGTACAAGAACCGGGACTGGGTGGAAGTCGAAGCCCGTATGGCTTTGGAAAATCACTCTGCCTACAAGGGCAAGGGTCCGGTAATGCACATCATCTCCATCAAGCCCTGTGAAAAGCCCGCCAACGAGGTCGTGACCTTCTGATCTACTGATATTCAAAAAGCACGTTTCCTTTTGACGAGGAAACGTGCTTTTCTTCTTGCATACGCTTCTTATATTTGTCACCGTGCAAGCCATTGGCAAATCAACCGTTATTTCAGTACCGTTGTGCCGCTCAGAATTGCTGAGGAGGGTCTGTTGTTCCGGTATCACCGTGGCCTTGATTTTGCGCAAAATCGCCCTCGTTTTAAATACGATTCGTATTTTTTGTTTTCAAATCGACATTTTGTATTGTAATTCCGCAAGATTTTTTCGGGAATCCCGGTTTTCTCTCCGCTTCGCAAAGCTCGCAAAATTTCGGGAATACTTGCAAATTTCAGGCAAATCCATATAATAGAGGTATTCTGATATGAAAGGACTTTACGTTTTGAAAGAAAAGCGGATCTATAAAAGAGAACTGCCCCTCTGGGGGAGTCTGCTGGCCGCCGTTTTGCTGGCAGGCTGTATTACTTTACTGGCCTTGTGGTGCCAGCCAAACGCCCTGCGGACGGTGCTGGCAGGGTTCAAGGCCCAGCCCCTGCTGATTGTTTTGAACGCTCTCCCCATCGGACTTTTGCTGCTGGCCTTCGCCTTCCTGTTCCGGAATGTCTTTTACAGCGGGGCGCTGGTGAATTTCTTCGTCTGCGCACTGTCCCTTGCCAACCGGGTCAAAATTGAGGTCCGGGATGAGCCGGTGTTCCCCCGGGACTTCTCCCTTCTGCGGGAGGTGGGCAGCGCCATCCAGTCCTATGACATCCGCTATCCGGTGAAGGCCATCGCCGTGGTGGTGCTGACCACCGCGCTGCTCATCGGCCTTGGGGTCCTGTTCCCCAGCCGCCCGGTGTCCTTCGCCGTACTGAAGGCCAAGCTGACAAAACGGGACGCCGTGGCCGTGTTCCCCGGCCGCTGCTGGCCGGAGCGGATCTTGGGCGCGGTCCTCAGCTTCGGCGTTCTGACTGCGCTGATCTTCACGGTGTACGCCAGCAATACCCTCTACAATTCTTTCCGGGTCAGCAACGCCTACTATGTCCCCTCGGTGTTCAACGAGCTTGGTTTCCCCTACTGTTTCTGCCACCAGTTCACCACCTATCCGGTGGACAAGCCGGAGGGCTTTTCCAAGTCTGAGGCCGCCGGTTGGGAGACCGGCGGGCAGACGGGGCTTGGCAAGGACGTCAGCGTGGTCCTTGTGATGAACGAGGCGTTTTCCGACCTCACCGACCAGCCCATGTTCAACTGGACGGAGGAAACCGATCCCCTGCCCAACCTCCACGCTTTACAGAAGGACCCTCACACTCTTTCCGGTCACATCGTGGTCCCCGGCTTCGCCGGAGGCACCGCCAATACGGAGTTCGATGCGCTGACGGGAATGCAGACCAATGCACTGTCCGTCACCGCCACCTCCGCCATGCGGGTGGTGAACCGGAATCTGGACAGCTTGTTCCGGGTGTTCGGGGCGGACGGCTACCGCACCTCCTTCTACCATCCCGGCGACGCCTGGTTCTATAACCGCGAGAACGTCTACCGCTGGCTGGGGGCGGAGCACGAGGTATTTGCCAAGGACATGAAAGATTTAGAATACAAGGGCCGCTGGGTCACGGATGACTACATGGCTGGTCTGATCGAGGAAGAATTTGAAACGGCGGTCAGCGAGGGCCGCCCCCTGTTCAACTACACCACCACCATCCAGAACCACATGAGCTACACCGCCGACAAGTACGGTGACGGCCACACGTTCGCGCCGGTCTCCACCACGGCGGACATCTCCCCGGAGACCCGCTCCATGCTGGAGGTCTACACCGAAGGCGTCCGTGATGCCGACGCCATGCTGGGCCGGCTGACGGCTTACTTCGCAGAGCGGGAGGAGCCTGTGGTGCTGGTGTTCTACGGCGACCACCTGCCCTATCTGGGGGACAACCAGAAGGGCTACGCGGAGTTGGGATCTGAGGTGTCCATTCCGGAAAACGAGCGGGAGGACATTCTCTGCTCTTACAAGACCCCCTATGTGCTCTGGGCCAATGACGCCGCCGCGGACACGCTGAACTGGAACGAGGCCGTGGCCGCGCTGGACCTGCCGGAGGACGGCGTTCTCTCTGCTTCCTTTTTAGGCAGCGTCCTGCTGGACCTCACCGGCCGCGCCGGGGAAAGTCCGTGGTTCGACTTTCTCTCCTCCCTCCGGCGGATCGCGCCGGTGGTGCAGAAGAAAACCTATATCCTGGCGGACGGCTCCGTGCTGCCCCAGCGGATCTTGAATGAGCAGACGAATGAATCGTCCATGGAATTAAAAGACGCCGTCCGCAAGTGGCGCTGCTGGAGCTATTACAAGCTGAAATACGCGGACGTGGGTTAGACCCACCGCGAATATATGGAAAAAGCGGTTCCGGAACTTCCGGAACCGCTTTTTTGTATCAGCTTTTCGCTTCGATCTTCGCTCCGCATTTGGGACAGGTGATAACGATCTTCCCCTTCCCAACCGGCACCCGGCAGATGGCGCCGCACTTGCAGGTGAAGTACTTGTGCTCCTTATCCGCCCGGCGGGCCTTGGCCCCGGCGGCGTTGTTCCGGGCCTTCCAGATCCAGCCCATAAACTTCTGGTTCTCCGCCCGGCGCTTGGTCAGGTTTTTGGAGAACATTCGGAACAGAATAAACACCATCAGCACCCAAAGGAGGGATTCGCAGATTCGGGCGGGGATCCATAGCCGCAGAAGGCTGAAAATCAACTGGGCCACCAGAATCACCAGGTAGCCCCGAAGGAGCGCCTGATTCATCTGATCCATGCCGTTCCGGCCGTACATGAACCGCGCCACCGCGCATCTGAATTTATAGAACATACGCCTGCTGCCTCTTTCCGTCGGCTCCCGCGGAACCGTAACTGTTTTTACCTTACATATTTTAGCGGATAGGTCAGAGAAAGGCAACGGTTTAGCAGCGGAGTTTACAAAAAAGTAATTTCTTTCCAAGTCATTCCGTGTTAAAATGACATACGATATGAAAATACACAAAGGAAGTGTTTGGTTTATGGCAAAGAAACAATTCAAAGCGGAGTCCAAACGGCTGCTGGACCTGATGATCAACTCCATCTACACCCACAAGGAGATCTTCCTGCGGGAGATCATCTCCAACGCCAGCGACGCCTGCGACAAGCTGTGCTATCAGGCTCTGACGGATGACAGCGTGAAGCTGACCCGGAAGGACTTCAAGATCGACCTGTCTGTCAACAAGGACGCCCGGACCATCACCGTTACGGATAACGGCATCGGTATGGACAAGGAGGATCTGGAGAACAATCTGGGCGTCATCGCCTCCTCCGGTTCCTACAAGTTCAAGCAGGAGGTGGGAGATGACACCAAGGACACTGACGTGATCGGTCAGTTCGGCGTGGGCTTCTACTCCGCCTTCATGGTCTGCGATCAGGTGACGGTCCGCACCCGGAAATTCGGCAGTGACACCGCCTATCAGTGGCAGTCCTCAGGGGCCGACGGCTACACCGTCACGGAATGTGATAAGTCCGATGCGGGCACTGAGGTCATCATGCACCTGAAGGATGATACCGAGGACGAACATTACAGCGAGTTTTTGGAAGAATGGAAGCTCCGGGAGCTGATCAAAAAGTATTCCGACTACATCCGCTTCCCCATCCGCATGGCGGTCACGAAAACGAAAAAGGTGGCCTCCTGCATGTCCGACAAGCCGGACGAGGTACCCTATGTGGAGATGGAGACCCTGAACTCCATGGTCCCCATCTGGCAGCGGAAAAAGGCCGATGTGAAGCCGGAGGAATATAACGAGTTCTATCGGGAGAAGTTCCACGATTTCGCGGACCCCCAGCGGGTCATCACCGTGTCCGCCGAGGGTGCCGTGACCTACAAGGCCTTGCTGTTCATCCCCGGCACCACTCCCTTCGACTTCTACACCAAGGAATACGAAAAGGGTCTGCAGCTCTATTCCAGCGGCGTTCTCATTATGGACAAGTGCCCGGATCTGCTGCCGGAGCACTTCCGGTTCGTCCGGGGCGTGGTGGATTCCCCGGATCTGAGTCTGAACATCTCCCGGGAGCTTTTGCAGCATGACCGCCAGCTGAAGGTCATCGCCGGAAATCTGGAAAAGAAGATCAAGAGCGAACTGGCCAAGATGCTCAAGGACGAGCGTGAGGCTTATGAAACCTTCTGGAAGAACTTCGGCCGCCAGTTGAAATACGGCGTGGTCAGCGAGTACGGCATCCACAAGGACCTGCTGCAGGATCTGCTGCTGTTCTGGTCCTCCACGGAGAAGAAGCTGGTGACGCTGGATGAGTACGTCTCCCGGATGAAGGAGGATCAGAAGGTCATCTATTATGCCGCCGGTGACACCGTGGATAAAATCGACAAGCTGCCTCAGCTGGAGGCTTTGAAGGATCAGGGGGTGGAGATCCTCTACTTCACAGAGGAAGTGGACGAGTTCGTGGCCCAGACCCTGCGGAGCTACAAGGACAAGGAGTTCCGCTCCGCCATGGACGGTGCATCCGACGAGTCCGCTCAGGAAAAGGCTAAGGAGGAGGCCGACACCCATAAGGATGTGTTTGCCTTCGTGAAGGAGACGCTGGGCGACGCGGTGGCAGAGGTGAAACCCTCCACACGGCTGAAATCGCACCCTGTATGTCTCACCGCCGGCGAGGGCCTGAGCTTTGAGATGGAGAAGTATTTCCAGCTCATGCAGCCTGACAGCAGCATCAAGGCCCAGCGGATTCTGGAGCTGAACACGGAGCACCCGGCCTTCACCGCTCTGGAGAACGCCGTGACCGCCGACCCGGAAAAGGCCAAAACCTACGCCAAGCTGCTGTACGATCAGGCGCTGCTGATCGCAGGACTGCCGCTGGACGATCCCTCCGGCTACACGGATCTGGTGTGCGGATTGATGAAGTAAGTCTGATAAGACAGATCTTGCCCCGGCGTGTCCTGCAAGACACGCCGGAGACAGTAGGGCGAAAAGGTCTTTTCGCCCTGCTGCCAATATTTTCAGAGCTTTTGTAAAGTTCTGAAAATATTTAATTTAAATAGCGCAGGACACCCTTCTTGGGTTTCCCGCGCACACTCTTCACCCGCAAGGGGTATGCGGCATCCGTAAAGCGGCACAGCCGCTAACGGCTGCCCTACCTTACCGTCGCGGAGAATTTACCACTTTATTGACAGTCTCAGATTATTATGCCGGAGGTTTTTATGCGTATTCTTGTAGTTGAAGATGAACGTGCCCTTTGCGAGACCATCGTCCGCAGTCTCCGCCGTCTTGCTTACAGTGTGGATCCCTGTTATGACGGTGACACCGCCATCGACCTGCTTGGCTCGGAGCGCTACGATCTGGTGCTGCTGGATCTGAACCTGCCGGGAGCGGACGGCATGACGGTGCTCCGCACCCTCCGCCAGACCGACCGGGAGACGCGGGTGCTGATCCTCTCCGCCCGCAGTGAGGTCGCTGACAAGGTGGAAGGGCTGGACGCCGGAGCCAATGACTATCTGGCAAAGCCCTTTCATTTAGAGGAGCTGGAGGCCCGCATCCGCAGCCTGACCCTCCGGCAGTTCACCCAGAACGATGTGGTGCTTCACTGCGGCCCGCTGTCCTTCGACGCCCGCTCCCGCACCGCCACCGCCGCCGGTCAGCCGTTGGCCCTGACGCGAAAGGAGACCGGCATTCTGGAATACCTGCTGCTCCACCGGGGGCGGCCCGTCAGTCAGGAGGAGCTTTTGGAGCACGTCTGGGACAACAGCGTGGACAATTTCAGCAACTCCATCCGGGTACACATTTCCGCTCTGCGGAAAAAGCTGCGGGCGGCGCTGGGCTATGACCCCGTCCGCAACCGCATCGGCGAGGGATATTTGATTGAGGAGGAGCAGGCATGAAAAAGCTGTCTCTGCAATGGCGGATCACTCTGATGACAGCCTTGCTCATCTGCTCCACCTGCATGGCGATGAACTGGCTGATTGGCTGCTCCGGCCGGCACTATATGGACTCCATTGGTGCCAACCTCTCCACCGCCATCGATCCCTCGGAGGGGGCAGTGGAATACTTCGACCCCAGCCGGGAGGGGCTTGACCCCAACCTGACCATTGTGATCTATGGGGCCCAGAACTCCTTCACCGCCACCAACTGGTACATCACGGCGGCGGTGACGCTGTTGGGGGGCATTCTGGCCTATTTCGTCAGCGGCCGGGCGCTGAGACCCCTGCGGACCTTCGTAGCGCAGGTGGAAAAGGTACAGCCCAACAATCTGGCGGACATGAAGATCACAGAGGAGGTGCTGCCGGAATTCCGGCAGTTCAGCGACTCCTTCAACCAGATGTTGGAGCGGCTGGACGAGGGCTTCACAGCCCAACGGCAATTCACCGGAAACGCCGCCCATGAGCTGCGCACACCGCTGGCGCTGATGCAGGCGCAGGTGGAGCTTTTCTCCGCCGAGCACCCGGACGTATTGCCGGAAACCGCAGATTTCCTCCGCCTTCTGCGGGAGCAGACGGAGCGGATGACCCAGATGACAAGGACCCTTCTGGAAATGTGCGGCTTGCAGGCGGTGCCCTGTACGGATCACATCGAGCTCGGCCCTATGATCGATGAAATTTTCGCGGATCTGGCCCCGCTGGCGGAGAAAAACAACATCACGTTGGAGCGGGAGGGAGACGGCGTCATGACCGGCAGCGACACGCTGATCTACCGCCTGCTGTTCAACCTGACGGAGAACGCCATCAAGTATAACCGCCCCGGCGGCGCCGTGCGCCTTTCCGTGACACCGGAGCCTGAAAAGCTGCTGATCCGGGTGTCCGACACCGGCCCCGGCATCCCGGAACGCTTTCAGCGGAGCGTATTCCAGCCCTTTTTCCGGGTGGACAAATCCCGCAGCCGGGAATACGGCGGCGTGGGCTTGGGGCTTTCGCTGGTGTGGGAGATCGTCAAGCTCCACGGCGGTACCGTGTGCGTGGAGAACAGCTCGGAGGCAGGCACCACCGTGGCGGTGTCCCTGCCCCTCCGGTAAACCGCTTTAAAAAGAGCCTGCGTCCCGGCTTGGGACGCAGGCTCTTTTTATACATAGATTCTACTTTTTTCGCAGTTCCTGAATGATTTTCGCGATCATGTAGATCACATATCCCAAAAAGATAACCCCCGCAGGCACGATCACGAAAAGCAGAAAAAACTTCCCAACAGTGTCATATAGGGCGGCTTCGACGATGCTTCCCATTCCGTTGGCCTCCTTTTCGCCGGATTTCAAAGCGTCAAAAGTGAGAAATCATATGTCCCTGACCCAATTTGCTTTCATTCTTGAATCAATTTTACCACATGGCTTTTTCACAGTCAAAGCGTTTTGGCAGCAAACTGACAGTATATCAAGAAAAACCCACCGGTCCGCTGCGTTGCAGCGAACCGGCGGGTTATTGCAGTTATTCCCACTCAATAGTCGCGGGGGGCTTGGAGGTAATATCGTAGACGATGCGGTTGATGTGGGGCACCTCGTTGACGATACGGACGGAGACCCGGTCCAGCACATCGTAGGGGATCCGGGTCCAGTCGGCGGTCATGAAGTCCGTGGTGGTGACGCTGCGGAGGGCCAGAGTATAATCATAGGTCCGGCCATCGCCCTGCACACCTACGGAGCGCATATTGGTCAGCACTGCGAAATACTGGCTCATGGCGCTCTCCAGATGCGCCTTGGCGACCTCGTCCCGGAAGATAAAATCCGCCAGGCGCAGAATATCCAGCTTTTCCTTCGTCACATCCCCCAGGCAGCGGATGGCAAGGCCGGGGCCGGGGAAGGGCTGGCGCATCACCAGATACTCCGGCAGACCCAACTCACGGCCCAACTGCCGCACCTCGTCCTTAAAGAGCATCCGCAGAGGCTCGATGATCTCCTTGAAATCCACATAATCCGGCAGACCGCCCACATTGTGATGGCTCTTGATCACGGCTGCGTCACCTGCGCCGGACTCGATCACATCCGGGTAAATCGTACCCTGAGCCAGGTAATCCACCTGGCCGATTTTTTTTGCTTCCGCCTCAAAGACCCGGATGAACTCCTCGCCGATGATCTTGCGCTTGCGCTCTGGCTCGGACACACCGGCCAGCTTACCCAGGAACAGCTCCTCGGCATTGGCCCGGACAAAGTTGATGTCCCACTTCTTGAAGGCTTCCTCCACCTCGTCGCCTTC
>OLGE01003639.1_pt1 | contig 11962 bp, 9 predicted proteins | sample 1605151 | NCBI WGS metagenome assembly OLGE01 (sample SAMEA3888912, study PRJEB22519) | human gut metagenome | biome: human gut; feature: human-associated habitat; material: faeces | place: Denmark | collected 2010
AGGTTGCTTGGGTAGTGATTTTTGGAAAGTCAGGAACATGGGCAGTGCAGCCGTCCGGGGATAAGGTGCAGAGTACCGGATAAGGCTGGTTCTCAACCGAAATGCTGTATAGCATCCCGAACATATAGCTATAAATCAAAAATACGGCATTACCCCTTGCCCCCGCGCAGCGCCTCAAGGTCGCTGCGGGTGTCGATGTCCCGCAGCTCGGCGGCGGGGGTGGGCAGCAGGCGGATTGCCTGCGGGTGGGCGCGCAGCACGGCGCTGCCGCCGCTGCCCTCCGGCAGGTGAAGGAGGGCAGCAAAATAATCCCGACCGAACAGCACAGGGCTGCCCGGTGTGCCGTCGGGTGCGGCCGGCCGCCGGATCGTGTCCGGCGCGGCACCGATCGCCAGCGCCTCCAGCGTCTGGCGGGTCAGGCAGGGCTGGTCCCCCGGCAGAAACACACACCCCTGCAGGTCGGGCTGCTGCGCCAGCAGCGCGGTCAGGCCAAGGCGCACCGTATCGCTGCGGCGTGGCTCGGCATGGCGCAGCACGGGGAAGCCCCCTGCACGGCAGAGGGCCTCGACCTCGGCCGAGCGGGTCACGGCAATGCGCCCGGCAAACACCGGCGCGGCGGCCAGCGCCAGCGCATGGACGGCCAGCGGCCGGCCGTTCAGCTCGGCCATCAGCTTGTTGCCGCCGAACCGCCGCCCCAGCCCCGAGGCCATGACGATGCAGCCCAGCGGCGGCACAGGGCAGTCCAGATCGTACACAAAGGCGTCCGGGTCGGCGCAGAGCGCGCGCAGGAACGGGGTGTCCTGCTTGCGGACGACCGCGAGAACGCGGCAGACTTTCAACATATCCAGCACGCTTTGTTGAAAATCCGCGCAGCCGCTCTCCAGATAGCCAAGCTCGTCCAGCACGGCCCAGCCGCCGGCCGCCGCCATCCGCTGCAGGGCGGGCAGCCCCACGGCGGCAAAGCCGGCCGGCACGGGGCGCATCCGGTTTTCACCGGGGGGCAGGGCGGCATCAAACCGGCCGATGACCGCCGCTGCCCCGGCGGCTGTATCGCGCATCTCGACCCATCTGCCCGGGACGGCGGCGGTGAGAAGCATCGGGGCATCGGGGCAGAGGGATGGCATAAGTGCGCGCAGCAGCGTTGTTTTGCCGCTGCCGCGCCCGCCGGTCAGCAGCAAGTGGCGCTTACCGCTGGCCCGGAAAGAACGCAGAATAGAGCTCGCGGCTGGTCTGTACACAGGCATCACGGTAGGCCTCATACCTTTCTAAAAATTGGCGGGCCTCGGCGTCAGGACACTTCCTCCGCCGCCTTTTCCGCCGATCCGGCGGGCCGTGAGCGGAAAACCGAGATTCTTTTCGGCTCGCCTCATGATGGCAAGTGCCTTCGTATACGCCATCCCCATAGACATCGCCGCCGCCCGCAGCGAACCGGTCTCCTCGATCAGATGGAGCAGGCGGCAGGGCCCCTCGCCAAAAAAGCGCTCGCCTGCGTCATCGCAGAGCATCACGCGCAAAGCAGGTTTCATGGTATCACCTCACAGCGGCAGCAGGGCCAGACGGCGTCGGCCCCGGCAGTCGGTAACGGGCAGCAGCTCCAGCGGGCCGTACACGGCGGCAAGGGCTGCCTGCAGCACGGCAGGCGGGTCGGTTCTGGGGTGCAGCACCGCCGCGACCCCGCCGCCCTGCAATACCACCAGTATATCACAGCTGTCCAGCGCCAGCGCGGGGTCGTGCAGGCAGACCAGCGCGGTCTTGCCGCCGGTGTGGACCAGCTGCGCCAGCAGCGCGGTCATCCGGCTGCGGTTCGCAAGGTCAAGCGCACTGTCCGGCTCGTCCAGCAAAAGCAGCGGCGCATCCTCGGCAATCGTGCGCGCCAGAATACAGAGCTGCTTCTCGCCGCCGCTCAGCGTCAGGTAGTCCTGCCCGGCCTTGTCGGCCAGACCTACGGTGCGCAGGGCCTCGTCCGCAGCGGCGCGCATGGCGGCGGTGGGGCTTTGCAGGACCCCCAGCCGCGGGTTGAAGCCCATAAGCACGACCTCCCGCGCCGAGAACGAGACCGAGATGCCGCTCTGCTGCGGGATATAGCTGACGGTCTGCGCAAGCCTGCGGGTGGACAGACTCTCCAGCGGGACGCCGTCCAGAAGGCACTGCCCGGTGTGGGGCAGCAGCCCGGCGGCCGCCTTGAGCAGCGTGGTCTTGCCGCTGCCGTTTACCCCCAGCAGCCCGATCAGCTGCCCGGACACCGGGACAGAAAAGCTGACCCCTTGCAGCACGGCCGCTGTGCCGTACCGTACGGTGAGGTCCTGCACGCAAAGCCCCACGGGCGGGGGCGTGGTTTGTGGCATCATGACGCATCCCTCCCCGGCCGCAGGATCAGATAAAGCAGAAACGGCACGCCCAGCAGCGAGGTAAAGATGCTGACCGGCAGCTCGGTGGAGGCTGCCGTCTTGGCCAGCGTGTCGGCTGCCAGCAGCAGGGCGCTGCCCAGCAGCCCGCTCAGCAGGCAGGCCGAGCGCCGGTTGTGCCCCGCCAGCAACCGGGCGCTGTGGGGGGCCAGCAGCCCGACAAAGCTGATAAGCCCTGTCACGCTGACAACGGCAGCGACCGTCATGGTGGCAAGCATCATCAGCAGCAGGCGCATCGCGCCCACCCGCACGCCGAGCAGCCGGGCCTCGCCCTCCTCGATCGAGAGCAGCAGCGCCTGCCGGTGCAGCGCAAAGATCGCTGCGCAGCAGACCAGCACGACCGGCACCGGGAACCACACCCGGCTGCGGGTCACGGCGGCCAGACTGCCCATGATCCAATACTCGATGCTGGCCAGCTCCTTCTCGGGGTCGGCGGTCAGCTTGAGCAGCATCAGCAGCGTCTGGGCCAGCGCGTGGACGGCGATGCCCGCCAGCACCAGCGACATTTTGCTGCGCCCCGGCGCGGCAGCGGCCAGCCCCAGCGAGAGGAACACCGCCGCCAGCCCGCCCGCAAAGGCACAGACCGTGGTGGACAGCGCCCCTGACGAAACGAACAGGATGGCGAACGCCGCGCCGACACTGGCCCCCGAGGAAACGCCGATGATGTCGGGGCTTGCCAGCGGGTTGCGGAATACGGTCTGGTAGACAAAGCCGGCCGCCCCCAGCCCAAAGCCGCCGACCAGCGCCATAACGGCGCGGGGCAGCCGCAGCACGGTGAAGGTGCGCACCGCCATGGCATCGCCGGCCAGCAGCGCCGCCGGTGTTATGGGGTAGCGGCCCAGCGCAAGGGCCGCACCAAAAGTCATAAAAACGCAGAGCGCTGCGCCCAGAAGGCACAGCGCCGTGCGCTTGCGGTTATTCATAGGAGGCAGGGGTGAAGCCGTAGTAGGTCGTGTAGAATGCATCGGCGCAGTCATGGTAGAACTGCTCACTCACCTGCTCGGGATGCAGCACGCTGCCCAGATAGACGCTGCCCAGGAAGCTGCCGGGCACGGGGGAGTCCACAGCCTCGATGGCGTGGGGCAGTTGGTAGACATGGCCCTCCCTGACGGCGGTGCAGTCGGCCAGCGCGGCATCGTTCAGGACGGAATCGACATCATAGTCGGCATCGGACGCCAGAATGATGTAGTCGGGGTCCCAGTCCAGCACCTGCTCATAGGAGACCTCGGCCCAGTAGGTGTCCTCAACACTGGCGGCAGCGTTGAGACCGCCGGCGTTCTCGATCATATAGTTCTGGTACATGGCGGGGCCGGCGGTCTGCAGCACAGAGCTGTTGCCGGCCATGTAGACGGTGGGGGCCTCGGCATCGCCGATGGCCTCGCGCAGGCTGAGCAGGTTGTCCTCAATCGCGGACTTCAGCTCCTCACCGCGGGCAACGGTGTTGGTGGCCTGAGCCAGCAGGTCGATGGCGCCGTACAACTTGTCCTGATCCTCCGGCTTGACGGCCAGCACGGTCAGGCCCAGCTCCTCCATCTGGGGGATGGAATCCTTCAGCTTGGCGGGCACGATGACAAGGTCGGGGGTCAGCGCGGCGCAGCCCTCAAGATCAAACTCCTTGGCGGTGCCGATGCTGGGCAGGCTCTGCAGCTCGGGGGCGGAGAGGCTGTAGATCGTGCGCTTGTCGGCCTTGGCCTCGACGCCGACCAGCTCGTCCTGCACGCCGAGGGCAATGAGCAGGCTGGTGGAGATGTAGTAGCCGCTGGCCAGCGTCTTGGGCTCGGTCTCGATGGTGACCTCGCGGCCCAGCTGGTCGGTGACGGTCAGCGGGTAGGTGACGGCGGTCTCGGCAGTGGGTGCAGCGGCAGCCTCCTCGGGGCTGGCGGTGACCTCGGGCGCAACGGCGGAGGCGGCGGCCTCGCTGCTTACGGCGGCGGTGCTGCCGCAGGCGGTCAGCGCCATGGCGGCGGCCAGCAGCAGGGCGGTCATTTTGGTCATTTTCATGGATCTTCTTCCCTCATACAATAAAAAATATCGTTGTATTTTTAAAACAACAACGGTATTATACCAGATTTTATGGTAGAATAAAAGTACCTATCCACGAAAAGTGTGATTTTTTCGCCCAAAACAGAAAAAACGGAGATTGACCCATGATGACGATACGCGAATATGCCCGCCCCGCCACGCTGGAGGAGGCATGGCAGCTGAACCAGAAAAAGCCCAACCGCGTGCTGGGCGGTATGCTCTGGCTCAAGATGGAAAAGATCAATGTCGGCACGGCCATCGACCTGTCGGCCTTGGGGCTGGATACGATCGAGGAGACTGACACCGAGATCATCATCGGCGCTATGGCAACGCTGCGCGATCTGGAAACGAACGCCGCCCTGAACGCCTACACCGCGGGGGCTGTGCGGGAGGCTGTGCGCCACATTGTCGGCGTGCAGTTCCGCAACTGCGCCACGGTGGGCGGCAGCATCTATGGCCGGTTCGGCTTTTCCGATGTGCTGACGCTGTTTTTGGCGCTGGACTGCGAGGTCGAGCTGTACAGGGCGGGCCGGATGCCGCTGGCGCAGTTTGCCGCGATGCCCTATGACCGCGATATTCTGACCCACATCTGCCTGCGCAAGACGCCGGGGCTGAAGGTGCAGTACCAGTCGGTGCGCGCGACCCAGACCGATTTCCCGATCCTGACCTGTGCGGCCGCCCGCACGGCGCAGGGGCAGTACCGCTTTGCCATCGGCGCGCGCCCGATGAAGGCCGTGCTTGTCACGCCGGACTGCGACCCGGCGCAGCTGCCCGCCGCCGTGCAGGCAGCCGTCAAGACCGGCAGCAACCTGCGCGGCAGTGCCGAGTACCGCACCCACCTGACCGGTGTGCTGGTCCGGCGTGCCGTGGCCGCGCTGGAAAATTGACGGAGGTATACCATGCAGATCACATTTACCTTAAATCATAAAAAAGTCACCGCCGAAATCGCGGCTGACACCGTGCTGCTGGACCTTGTGCGCAGCCTCGGCTGCAAGAGCGTCAAGCGCGGCTGCGAGACCGCCAACTGCGGCCTTTGCACGGTCTTTCTCGATGAAAAGCCGGTGCTGTCCTGCTCGGTGCTGGCGGCGCGGGTCAACGGCCGCAGCGTCACCACGCTGGAGGGGCTGCAGGAGGAGGCTGCCGAGTTCGGCGCCTTTATCGCCGATCAGGGTGCGGAGCAGTGCGGCTTCTGCAACCCGGGCTTTATTATGAACGCGCTGGCGCTTTTCCGGGAAAACCCCGACCCCGGCGAGGATGAAATCAAGGAGTATCTGGCCGGCAACCTCTGCCGCTGCTCCGGCTATGAGGGCCAGCTGCGGGGCATTTTGAACTTTTTAGCGTGGAAAAAGGGGAAGGAGGCTGCCCAATGAAAACCGTGAACCAGTCCATGCGCAAAAAGGACGCTATGCAGCTTGTGACCGGCCAGCCCGTCTACATGGATGATGTCATCCCGCAGGACTGCCTGATCGTAAAGCTGCTGCGCTCCCCCCATGCCAACGCTATCGTGCAGGAGATCGACACGAGCCGTGCCCTGCTGGTGCCGGGCATCGAGGCGATCTACACATGGAAGGATGTGGACCAGCAGGGCCGCCGCTACACCCAGGCGGGCCAGACCTACCCCGAGCCGAGCCCCTATGACCGGCTTGTCATCGACCGCCATGTCCGCTTTGCGGGGGATGTTGTCGCAATTTTGGCCGGCAAGGATGAAAAATGCGTCGATAAGGCGATGAAGCTCATCAAGGTCAGGTATGAGGTCCTGCCCGCCGTGCTGGACTACCACACGGCGCTGGACAACCCCGTCCTTGTCCACCCGGAGGAAAACTGGGAGTCGCTGGCACCGGTCGGGGCCGACAACAAGCGCAACCTGTGCGCCCACGATGAGACCGGGGCGGGCGATATTGAGGCGGTGCTGGCGGGGTGCGATGTCGTCATCGACCATACATACCACACCCGCGCCTGCCAGCAGGCCATGATGGAGACCTTCCGCACCTACTGCAGCATAGATGCCTACGGGCGGCTGAATGTCCTCAGCTCGACCCAGATCGTTTTCCACTGCCGCCGGATTCTGGCCAATGCGCTGCACATCCCCAAGTCGATGATCCGGGTGGCCAAGCCCCGCATCGGCGGCGGCTTCGGCGCCAAGCAGACCTCGGTCTGCGAGGTCTACCCCGCCTTTGTGACATGGAAAACCAAAAAGCCCAGCAAGATCATCTTCAGCCGGTACGAGAGCCAGATCGCCTCCACCCCGCGCCATGAGATGGAGCTGCATGTCCGCCTTGGTGCGACAAAGGACGGCATCGTCAGGGGCATCGACCTCTACACCCTGTCCAACACCGGTGCTTACGGCGAGCATGGGCCTACAACGGTGGGCCTGTCCGGCCACAAATCCATCCCGCTCTACGGCAAGGCCGAGGCATTCCGCTTTGTCAGCGATGTCGTCTACACGAACCACATGTCCGCGGGCGCTTACCGCGGCTACGGTGCGACCCAGGGCCTGTTTGCGGTGGAGTCCGCCGTCAATGAGCTGGCCGACAAGCTGGGCATCGACCCGTTTGTGATCCGCCAGCGCAACATCGTCCATGAGGGCGATGTGATGCCCGCCTACTACGGGCAGGTCAACACCAGCTGCGCGCTGGACCGCTGCCTGCAGGCCGTGCATGACAACATCGGCTGGGACGAAAAATACCCCGTGCGCGACATGGGCAACGGCAAGGTGCGCGCCGTGGGCATGGGCATGGCGATGCAGGGCTCCGGCATTACGAGTGTGGATGTGGGCAGCGCCAGCCTGAAGATCAACGATGACGGGTTCTATACCCTCTCGATCGGTGCAGCCGACATGGGCACCGGCTGCGACACGATTCTGGCGCAGATCGCCGCCGAGGTGCTGGAGTGCCCGCTCGACAATGTGACGGTCCTCGGCGCGGACACCGATTCCTCGCCCTACGATTCCGGCTCCTACGCATCCAGCACGACCTATGTCACCGGCAAGGCGGTTGAGCAGTGCGCCGAGCAGCTCAAGCAGAAGATCTGTCAGGTCGGCGCGGGGCTGCTGGGCCTTGATGAGCGTGCGGTCGTCTTTGCGGGCGATGCCGTGACAAGCGAGGACGGCACGCAGCGCGCCACGCTGGCGCAGATCGCCGCAGCCTCCCAGTGCGGCAGCAATACGGCGCTGGAGGCAGTCGTGACCCACAGCTCGGAGATCTCGCCCCCGCCGTTCATGGTGGGCGCGGCCGAGGTCGAGGTCGATCTGGAAACCGGCGAGGCGCAGGTCATCCGCTATGAGGCGGCCGTTGACTGCGGCACACCGGTCAACCCGAACCTTGCGCGGGTGCAGGCCGAGGGCGGCATCCTGCAGGGCATCGGTATGGCGCTGACCGAGAATGTCACCTACGATGACCGCGGCATGCCGCAGGAAAACTCGCTGATGCAGTACAAGATCCCGGCGCGCAACGACATCGGGCATATCCATGTCGTATTTGAGAGCAGCTACGAGGGCACCGGCCCCTTCGGTGCCAAGAGCATCGGCGAGGTGGTCATCAACACCCCGCTGCCCGCCGTGGCCGATGCGATCTACCACGCCACCCACAAGCGGTTCTATGAGCTGCCCATCACCCGCGAGCAGATCGCGCTGGCCGGGCAGTAAAAGGCAGGGAACGGCGAAAAAGACCCTCTGCGGGGGATAAAAAAATTGCAAGCCGGCAGATCGCCGGCTTGCAATTTTTTTCAGGCTGTCAAAAAACTCTTGTAGGGGCGAGCATTGCTCGCCCGTGCCCGTTTGCCTTGCAAGAAACTGTCCCGGAAAATGCGTTGCTGCGGTAAGCTGGCGGGCGACCAATGGTCGCCCCTACACACGCAATAGAGCAAAAATGCAGTTTTTGACGGGCTGAAAAATAGCCACCTGAGATTCCGAAGGTTCCCGGATTTCAGATGGCTATTTCTTATATTTGCTTACGCTGCCCAGCGAAAGAATCTTGAAACGATTCCGCGACAATGCTATAATACATACTGTATACGTTGGTATATACTGTTCAAGAAAGCTGCTGACAACCCGATGCGATGGAGGCTGCCATGACCTTCCTGAAATCGGCGGTGCGGAAATGAAATCAAAATGCAGCCGCCTGGGGCGGAGAAAGATGGGAAAGAATGAAAAACTCCGGAACGCGCAAAGCCCAGCAGACCCCGACATGGAAAAGCATCTGCGCGGTGCTGTGCCTGCTGCTGTTGCTGCCGGCTCTGTTTCCCGTGAAGGCTGCCGCAGAAACCGTCCCTGCAAAGGTCGTCCGTGTCGGCTCGTTTGAGGACACCTTCAACTATGTCAACGAGAAGGGCGCAAGAAAGGGCTACGGCTACGAATTGCTGGAGACCTTGTCCGGCTATACAGGCTGGCAGTTCGAGTATGTGACCTGCGACTGGTCAGACTGCTTCGAAAAGCTCAAAAACGGCGAGATCGACATTATTGGCGGTATCTCTTATACGGAGGACCGCACCCAGGAGATGCTGTTTTCAGACGAGCCGATGGGAGTGGAAAAATATTACCTCTACGCCGATCTCTCGCGCGCAGACATCTCCGCCTCCGACTTCAAGACGCTGAACGGCAAAAAGATCGGCGTTCTGATGGGAACAGAGCCGGAAGTGATGCTGGCCGAGTGGGAAGAAAAATACGGCCTGAAAACGGAACACGTCAACATCTCCAACAACGAGGATGTGAAGCAAAAGCTGGCAAATCACGAGATCGACTGCTTTGTTTCGCTGGAAGAATCCTTCTGGGCAGAGCGTGGCATCTCGACCATAACCCGTGTGGGAGAATCCGGCATCTACTATGCGATCAACAAAAACCGGCCTGATCTCAAGGAAGAACTGGACAATGCGATGCGCGCGTTGGACGAAGCGGCTCCTTTTTATACGGCGGATCTGTATAAAAGATATTTCTCGCTGGATTATATTCCTATCCTTACGGGTGAGGAAAAGGCGTGGCTCAAAGAGCACGGTGCGATCCGGATGGGCTTTCTGACGAGTGATCGCGGCGTCAGCACCTATGACCCTGCCACCGGGGAGTTTACCGGGGTAATCACGGACTATATTCAGTTTGCAGCAGATTGTCTGGGCAATCAGGAACTGGAATTCCAGCTGGTCGGCTATGACAGCAAGGAAGCAGAACTGGATGCGCTGAAATCGGGCGAGATCGACATGATCTTCCATTTCGACCAGAGCCCCAATCTGGCGGAAGAGTATCACTTTGCCTGTACCAACACAACATGGACCTCCAACCTGATGGCGGTCACGAACAAACAGCACTTTAACGAAAACAATGTAAACCGCATTGCCGTTCCCCAAAACAAACTCTCCCTGAAAAAGTACCTTGCGTTTTATTACCCGCAGTGGGAGATCGTGGACTGCGATACACAGGAGGATGCCGTAAAGCTGGTCAAAGACGGACAGGCGGATTGCTTTGTTACCGGGATCAGCAGTGAGAATAAATACAGCAAGAAATACAGCTTTTACAGCGTTCCGCTGTTGAACCCTGTAAAATCCTGCTTTGCGGTCAATAGCGGAAACCGCAGCCTGTTGTCCATCCTGAACAAAACGATCAAGGCAATGCCTGTTAATATGCTTGCCGGCGCGCTTGCGATGTATAAGAGCTCCGCGCGGAAGGTTACCCTGAGCGATTTTATAAAGGATAACTTCTTTATGGCTCTGCTGGTCAGCAGCATTGCGGTTGCAGCCATTCTGCTCACGATCCTGAAGCTGCTGCGGAAGGCGCGTAAAGCCGAAGCTGCTGCAAGAAAAGCCGCAAGCGATACGCAGGAACTGAATGCAAAATTGCAGGTCGCTGTGGAAAAAGCAGAGAGTGCGAACCACGCCAAATCCACCTTCCTGTTCAATATGTCGCATGATATCCGCACGCCCATGAACGCCATTATCGGTTACGCAGACCTTGCCTCCCGGCATCTGGACGACCCTGCAAAGCTGAAAAATTACATGGAGAACATTCAGGTGTGCGGACAGAACCTGCTGATGCTGCTGAACAATGTTCTGGATCTTGCCCGAATCGAGAACGATAAGACGGAGATGGAGTATTCTGTTTCGGATATCGAGAAGGATTTCCGTAATTGCGTTGCCATGTTCCGGAATCAGGCAGACAGCAAGGGGCAGACGCTTATGGTGACAACACAGCTGCAGTATCCGTATATCTATGCGGATATTCCGCACCTGACCGAGATCTGTACAAACCTCGTCAGCAACGCTGTCAAATACACAGGAGCCGGCGGCACGATCCGCTGCAATGTTACGCAGAAGCCCGGCGAAAAAGAGGGCTGGTGCGATACGGTGATCACGGTTGCCGATAACGGCATCGGAATGTCGCAGGAGTTTCAGAAGCACATTTTTGAACCGTTTGAACGGGAACGTACGTCCACCGTCAGCAAGGTGGAAGGCAGCGGCATCGGGATGGGCATCGTGAAAAAGCTGGTCGGGCTGATGGGCGGCACCGTGGAGGTGGAGAGCAAAATCGGTGTTGGCTCCACGTTTACTGTGACCATTCCCTGCCGCATTGCGTCCGAGGATGAAACACAGGCGAAACGAGAAACAAACCCTTCGGATCAAAAGTGCCTGTGCGGCACAAGGATCCTGCTGACCGAGGACAACGACCTCAATGCGGAGATCGCCGTCGAGCTGCTGCAGGAAGAAGGCTGTACGATAGACCGCGCAAAAGATGGTGTGGAATGTGTGGATATGCTGGAAAAAGCTGCGAACGGAACGTATCAGTTGATCCTTATGGACATCCAGATGCCGGTGATGAACGGCTACGATGCGGCAAGAAAAATACGTGGGCTGGACGACCCCCAAAAAGCAAATATCCCCATCATCGCTATGACGGCAAATGCCTTTACCGAAGATAGACAGGTGGCACTGGATGCCGGAATGAACGACCATATCGCAAAGCCGATCAATATGAATGTTCTTGTGCCGACTCTGCGGAAATACCTTTGATGCGGACAGAAAGCTGTCGCACATAAAAACGACCAGTAGACTGCAGTTCACAATCATTCTGCTGCCTTTATAGACTGCGGTCTGCTAATTTCCGCAAGGGAGCATGACCAAAATGATCCTCTACATAAAACTTTTGCTAACAATGTTAATACGTCCTAACATCGTCAAAAACTATTGAAAAACCCCGAAAGCGTGCTACAATATAGAGATAAAGAGCCCGTCTCACTTAAGGGCATGGGCGCTCAGATAGGAAACACAGAAACGAGGGGTAAATATGTTTGATACAAAAAAGCTCGCACTGTTTTTGGGCGGTGTAGTGTTCGGCTCTGCCGGCTTCAAGGTGCTGTCCAGCAAGGACGCCAAAAAGGTCTATACCCAGACCACTGCTGCGGTGCTGCGGATGAAGGATTGCACCATGCAGACCGTGAATAAGGTGCAGGAGGAAGCAGGGGACATCCTTGCTGATGCAAAGGCCATCAACGAGAGCCGTGCCGCCGAGGCTGCACAGGAGGTCATCGAGGATACGGCTGAAGAAGAGCAGCCCG
>OLGE01003642.1_pt1 | contig 11958 bp, 7 predicted proteins | sample 1605151 | NCBI WGS metagenome assembly OLGE01 (sample SAMEA3888912, study PRJEB22519) | human gut metagenome | biome: human gut; feature: human-associated habitat; material: faeces | place: Denmark | collected 2010
CGCATCGTAGCTACCCTTCTTGCCTTTTAATCCTTTTACAAGTATCTTTTTCCCTTGAAGCAGGCTCTTGACCTGTGTATCGGAAAGTGTTACCCCAAGTGCCTTGCCGACATTCATACCGCACTTCCCGGTACAGTACGCTCCGAATTTTCCCTTGACTACATCGGCACCGCACTTCGGGCATTTGCCTAGCACTTCCTGTTCACCCTTGCCTGTGCCAAACATGGCTTTCTGCTCATCACTAACGCTGTGATAGGTCTTTACAAGATCAGTTACCATTGCTTCAATACCAGACATAAACTGCTCTGCAGCAACTTCTCCTTTGGATACAAGTGTAAGCTCATTTTCCCAGTCAGCAGTCAGTTTCGGAGATTTTACTACATCCGGAAGTATCGTGATCAGCTTCATTCCGTCCTCTGTCGGAATCATCTGCTTTTTCTCACGCTTCACAAAACCGTCCTTGACCAGCTTCTCAATGATGTCTGCTCTGGTGGCAGGTGTACCAAGTCCTTTACGCTCCACTTCATCACCCATATCCTCTGCTCCGGCTCGCTCCATGGCAGACAGTAAGCTGTCCTCGGTGTAATGTTTCGGTGGCTGTGTGAAATGCTCGGAAACTCTTGTCTGCTCCACTGCAATCGTCATGCCCTCACGAAGCTCCGGCAGCTTCTTTTCTTCCTCTGCATCCGATTTATCCTCTGCGGTTTTATAGGAATTTTTGAAGAAATCCTCAAATTCCTTCCATCCATTTTTCCACACTTCCTTGCCGGATACCTTAAATACAGTATTGTTGCAGGTAATCACTGCCTTTGTGGAATTATAAATGTGCTTCTCCCCGGTCGCACACAGCAGACGGTTTGCACAAAGGGAAAGTATCTTCATTTCGCTCTCCGGGATTGCCTTTAAGTCCTGCTTGATGATCTCCATGGTAGGAATGATTGCGTGGTGGTCCGTCACTTTCTTGCTGTTCAAAATTCTTTTAATATCTGGATTGAACATGATATTCTGCTCAAATAACAGAGAATTGAAAATCGCTTCGATCACATTTTTTGCAGTACCTTCCATGTCATCGGAAAGATACTGGCTGTCTGTTCTTGGATAAGTTACTAACTTTTTCTCATAAAGGCTCTGCGTATATTCCAATGTCTGCTTGGCAGTAAAACCAAACAGACGGTTTGCATCCCTCTGGAGTGTTGTAAGGTCATAGAGCTTCGGCGGTGCTACCCACTTTTCTTCCTTTACCACGGAAGTGACAAGAGCCTGTCCGTTTTCACAGGCTCCTGCAATCCTCTCTGCTTCCGTTTTATCACTGATATGCTCTGATACCGCATCCAGACCATTTCCCATGATGTGAGCCATATAATAGGCTTCTTTCTTGAAATTCATGATTTTACTTTCACGATCCACCAGCATGGCAAGTGTCGGTGTCTGCACTCTGCCAACCTTTAATGCCTTGCCGCCATATAATACGGTAAAAAGCCTTGTGCCATTGATACCCACAAGCCAGTCTGCTTCCTGCCTGCATAGTGCCGAATGATACAGATTGTCATAATCACTGCCTGGGCGAAGATTATGGAAGCCGTCACGGATAGCACTTTCCTCCATGGAAGAAATCCATAACCGCTTCATCGGTTTTCTGCACCCTGCCATGTTATAGGTCAGGCGGAAGATCAATTCTCCCTCCCTTCCGGCATCGGTAGCACACACGACTGCATCTACCCTGTCATCATGCATGAGCTTTTTCAAAATCTGATACTGTGCTTTTGTATCACTTTTCACTTCATGCTGCCATTCCTGCGGAATGATCGGAAGGCTCTCATAGCTCCATTTCTTCCATGCTTCCTCATAGCTTTCCGGCTGTGCCAGTTCTACCAGATGTCCCACACACCATGATACCAGATACTCATTGCCTTCCAAATATCCGTCCTTACGCTGTGTGGCACCAAGAACCGCCGCAATGCTCTGTGCCACACTCGGCTTCTCTGCAATTACAAGCTCCATCTCTATTCCTCCCCATCTTCTTCGTCATTCTCGTTGTTGTTATCTTCATTGTCATTCTCGTCTGTGTCTACTGATTCTGTATCATCACCACCATTTATGAATGCTTCGTCGGAATCCTGCTCGGTTTCTTCCTCGTCCTCATAATCGTAGTCCTCGTCAAGCTCGTCCTCATCTTCATCCTCATCAATGAAGTTTTCCTTTTTCTTCTTGGATTTCACAACATATACCACTCCGATCACAGCTACCGCAGCAATGCCCATTAAAATATATGTAATGCCGGAACCATCTGCTTTTGCGGTATCCTCTTTCGGCTCACTTGTATCTTCCGTGCTATCTTCGGTGCTGTCCTCAACACTTTCTGCTCCCTGTGTTTTCTCTCCTGTGGTATCAGCATTATTGTTTGATAATGCGCTGTCTTTGGTAGGGATTGCAGATTCCAATGCCGCTGAATTTTTCGGAAGTGTCTCGCTGTTATCCGTTGTGGTATTCAGCAGGTCGTTTTCACTGACTTCTGTAAGGAAATACACCTTTTCATCTTCCCCATCACGATCAATCACAAGATAAAATACCTTTTCTGATGCAGTCTGGATTGTGTAAAATTCCTTGCCTTTTTCAGAAGTCTGACTGTCACTGCTCTGGTCTGCATCCTTAGAAGTATCTCCCGTACTTGGAGATTGCTTTGCTGTTGCGGAACTGCTTGAATTTGTTCCACTGCCTGTCTGGGAAACTGTATTTCCATTCACATCCGTTTTTGTATGTTCTGTGACCTGTGCGGTTGCAGAGCTAGGTTTGGTTGCCGACGCATCCACTGGGAGCTGCTGTGCCGGATCTTTTTCATTGCTGTCCTTATTCTCCGGATCGGTGTAATACGGATTGGCTGTTTTATAGATTTCAGAGGTATTTCCTGCATTATCCATGGCAGAAATCGTGAAATACTGATACCCTGCATCGAACTGTTGCAGACGGATATTCAAGGCTCCATTCGTATGCTCTGTAAACTCATATCCATTGACATAGATTGCCTTTATACCAGAATCCGTATCATGTGCCTGAATACTTAAAAGTCCATCACTGACTGCCGCATTTAAGGTAGGCTTGGTAAAATCAAAACACTTGATATAACGGTTTTTCTCGTAGGTCTTGCCCTTCTGGTCTGTGACCTGCACATAAATGGTGCTGTTCTCGGAAATCTCTATGTACATATCCTCGGTAATATCTGTCCAGCTTCCATTCTGTCCGACTTTTGCCTTTACTGTCTGAATGGTAAAATTGCCGGATACAATAGTATCCTCCACCTTGACTGTTACTTTCGTGGTATCGTTATGCCACCCAGAAGGTGTATTGATTGCAATTTTTACACTTGGATTGATATAAGCACATTCCTTATAATCCTTTGCACACACCTCACAATCCTCATCCACCGCATACTGACTGCATTTTTCCTTGCAGGTGCATTTTGCGACAGGCTGTGTCTCCTCAGTTGTGCCTTCTGTGGAATTTTCCGTTGTATTCTCTGTGGACTGCTCTGTGTGATTTTCTCCACTACCGGAACTGTCCTTGTTATCATTACCGGACGCTGTGCTTTCTGCACTGCTTTCCTCTGCCGCACTTTCTGTTTTCTGCTCTGCTGTATCCTCCGCATGAACCTCCACAGTATTTGCCCTGTTTGCAAAAAATGCCCCGACCGGCATACAAAAAAGTATTGCCGACAGTATCAGGGACATTAGTGCCTTAACGGATAACTTCTTCATTTTCATTGGTTGAAACCTCCTTTTCCTGTTCCCGTTTCTGTAATAAATTTCTGACTTCATCCTCACTGAGCTTGTTTAACATCTGCAAACGCTCCGATGAGATTTTATATTTTCGTATGATCTTCATGGCTTCGGCATCCTCCGCCATCTGTTTCTGCTCTGCAAGGTCTTTTTCCTTTGCCTGTAGCTGTGCTATCTGCTCTCTGACCTTTTTAAGCTGTGAATTGATTCGTTCTACTGACAAAAATAATTCCTCCCTTCGCTAATTCAATCTTCCAAAACCATAAAAATGGCTCTGCCAGTAAGAGGTATTGATTGAGGTGTACTGGATTGGATCGCCACAATGCACCATCGTACCGTTTCCACAGTAGATACCAACGTGTGTAACCGGACGTCCTGCATTATAGGTTCCTGTAAAAAATATAATGTCCCCTGCCTTTGCATCTGCCGCTGATACCGGAGTACACTGGTCATAAATGCCCTGTGCGGTGGTTCTTGGCAGGTTATGTACGCCGCTGTTGGTAAATACCCAGCATACAAAACCGGAACAGTCAAAACTAGCCGGAGCTGTGCCGCCAAAAGTATATGGCATTCCCAGATACCTGTTTGCTTCACGCATAAGCGTCTGTACGGTTGCATCATCATAAGATTCCGGTGGTATCACATTGCCGGTTCCTCCTCCTGTGCCGCCCGGTGTTTCCCCATAAATGGTCTGCTCTCCTGCTTCAAAGTAAAATAACGGGTTATAATACTCCCCGTTATACAAACATTCGATATGAAGGTGGCTTCCGGTACTGCTTCCTGTATTTCCGCTTTTGCCTATATTGTCACCTTTTTTTACACTCTGCCCTGCGGACACATTTAAGCTGTCCATGTGGGCATATTTTGTGGTATATCCCTTACTGTCCGTAATCACCACATAATTTCCATAATAGGAATCGTAAGTTGCTTCTGTTACCGTTCCATCATGTGCCGCATATACAAACGTTCCTGTCGGCACCGCTATATCCACACCCCTGTGAAGCTCCTCGACTCCGGTGTTTGGATTTTTCCGGTAGCCATAATAACTGCTGATATAGTAATACCAGTAATAATCAACCGGAGAAGCAAAGACCTGTAAGCCGCCTTTTTTCTCCGTATAAGCTCCAAAAATTTCCGTCTGTTCGCTGTCCATGCGTCCGACTACAATGCTCTCAAGCGGTGTGACCGTAAGTGTGACACGAAGAATTGTTACGGTATATTCTTCTTCCTCCTCATACTCGTATTCCTCGGTACGGGTAGTCCCGTCCGGATTTGTTACTATTCTGGTTCCGGTCTTTGTGACTGTCCTTGTCCGTGTTTCCTCTACTTCCTCGGTAGTGAGTGAATACATGGCATCAAATAATTCCTGAATCTCACTCTCTATTCCTGCGGCAGTAAATTCCGTATGGACTGCGGAAAGATAACTGATCAGTGTGTACGGATCATGCCCGATTGCACCAAGGTTATAATCGTATTCATCATATCCCGGATAATCAGTTTCAATCCGGTCAATCTTATTTTGCAGTTCCATTTCCTTTTCTGTAAAAGATAAATCTGCTGCATCAATCTCTGCCGGAAGGCTAAGATATGTGCTTGCCATCGTTGTTGTCACAGTTCCGGTAAACATGGAACCGCAGCTTGATAGTGCCGACATGATCATAATGAGCAGAAGTGCAAAAATACCCACTGTGATAATCAGTGTTTTATTTTTCGTGGCAATTTCCTGTAACTTCTTTGCAATCCCGGTTGCAGCATTGGCTGTCTTTGTAAATGTTTCCTTTGCAGTCTTGGCTTCTGCTCCTGCCCGCCTTGCCTTGGCATACTCACGCTTGATGCGCTGTTTCTGTAGCTGCCTTTGCAACTGCTTCTTTGGACTGTTGCCCTTTAGATGTGGATTTTCACTGATGAATTTCTCATACTCCAGCTTCATATCCGCTGTAACCTGTTTTTTGTGCAATCGCTCTAAGCGGTCACGCTTTCTCTGTGCCTTGCTCTTGCGGTGATACTTCATATAGTGGTAAATATCCTCGGCTCGCTGTTCCGTCTTGTGTGCGCCCTCCACAGCAGAATTATCCTTTTCTGTCTCTGCAATCTTGCGATGCACAAAATACATATTTTCGGTCTGGAGCTTGTGAACCGCAGTTTTTCCCAGTCCATCCGGTTTAAATGGCTTCTCCACATCCACCGGAACCACAACATACTTTGCTTTTCCGGTCTGTTCATCAAAGACACGCTTCATCTCATACTGCCGCTTTGTCGGCATCTTGTCCTTTGCTTTCTGCAACTTTCGGCGGTTCTTTTCCGACTTATCAAAAGCCTTCTGTACTTTTTGGTCTGTAAATTCGTCCGCCTGCCCCTGCGAAAATGTGGCGTCCTTTGTCTGAAGATCTCCATAATCGGACTGCTTTGCATTTTCTGACTTTGCACGCTCTCTGTGTGCGTGTTCTCTCTGCACACGCCTTTTGTGATACTTTCCTTTTTCCTCAGACCGTTGGTAGGTGTCCCTGACATGAACCTTGTTTTCTATCGTGCTGTCAGAAGATGTTTCAAAATCACGCTGCTCATCCTGCATGAAACTGTTTTCCTTTAAGAATGCCTTTTCCGCTTCGGCTTCCGACTTCTGGACATTGTGACCAGAAGTGTCCTGTTGTTGCTGTCGGTAATATTTTTTCTTATTATTTTTCCTGTATTCTGTCCCAGTATTAAACTCTGACTTCTGGACGCTGTGACCAGAAGTTGCTTTTCCTGTACGACTGCCATGGTTCGCATCCCTTGGCAGATTGCTCACAGGCTTCTCGCTGACACTAAACTGATTTTCCGCAGAAAAGGTGTTACCCTGCCTGTGTTCTGTATGCTTTGCTCCAGTCACTTCCTTATCCTTGGAAAATGTCTCTTTTTCAAATGCCTTTACTGCCTGTTTCTTCTGTCTCTTTTCCGCCATTTATACTGCGTCCTCCTTCTGCACTGATTCCTCCGGCTTGGTATTCATAATTCTGTAGGTCTTGGTGTCTGTCGGGTATTTATCCACGAAGGGAATTATCACGTTATCAAACAGTATCAGACCACTTCCCGGCTCGGAGTTGGTGACATAGGAAAGCTGCTTATCAGATAGTCCCAGTTTATCAGCGAGAATTGCCTGATCTTTGGCATTCTGATTTAACAGATACACAAAATCGCTGTTACCCAAAATACCCTCAATCTCCTCAGAACGAAGAAAATCGCCCACGTTCTGCGTCAAACCTGTCGGAATACCGCCCCATTTTCTGAAACGCTTCCAGATTTCCACGGAATAAATAGCTGTCTGCTTCTCCTTCAGAAGAAGGTGGAACTCATCACAGTAATAACGGGTAGCAATCTTTCGCTCCCTGTTCTGCGATACCCTGTTCCAAACCGCATCCTGCACGATTAACATACCCAGCTCTTTCAACTGGTTTCCCAAATCTCTGATGTCAAAGCACATGATACGATTGCCGCTGTCTACGTTGGTATGGTGGTTGAAGTAATTCTGGGAACCATGCACATACAGCACAAGGCTGTTTGCGATACGCTCTGCCTTTGGATTTTTGTGTGCTAACAGGGCATCATACAAATCTTCCAACAGCGGCATATTTTCCGGCACCGGATTTTCAAAATACTTGTCATAAATATGACGGATACATTCGTCAATGATGCCTTTCTCATCGTTCTCCAGACCGTCCTTGCCACCTGCGATCAGGTCACATAATGTTATGATAAAATCCGATTTCAGTTTTAATGCTTCCTTATCCCCCTTATGGCTCAACTGAATATCCATAGGGTTCAGATAGTCTTTGGAATTGGTGGCAAGTTTTACCACCTGTCCATGAAGTGCAGCTACAAGTGCAAAATACTCTCCCTCCGGATCGCAGATGATAATATCGTCCTTTGTGATAAGGAAACAGCTTAAAATTTCTCGCTTTGCACTGAAACTCTTACCACTTCCCGGTGTTCCAAGGATAACCCCGTTTGGTGTACGGAGCCTTTTGCGGTCTGCCATGATCATGTTGTTGCTGAGTGCATTTAATCCGTAATAGATTGCCGGAGCAGGCATAAATAATTCCTGTGTGCAGAATGGTACTAAGATTGCGGTACTCTTTGTGGAAAGGGTACGCTCAATTCCGGTTTCATTGCACCCAATCGGTGCAGATGCCATAAGGCCCTGCTCCTGTAAATACTGTAAACATCTGAGGTCACAGTTTGCCTGCTGAATGATACCGGATACTCTCTGCATTAAACTCTCCAGTTCCCGCTTGGTTCTGCCATAACAGGTAATAAGGAATGTCATGTTGATCATCTTCTGGTTGCTCGTATTCAAATCGTCCAGAAACTCCAGTGTATCCTTTTCATAAGTAACGATGTCCGTTGGAAGAATATCCATTTTAGTGGCGTATTTGCTTATAGTTTAGGTAACAAAGTCCGTTTGTTCAGCATGTATAACGGGGCCGATGCGGTTATGGATGTACGGGGAATATACCCCGAGAATAATGTCAGCAAAGATTTGTTGAAGCGTTGGCAATATCCCGGGGATGAACTTCGTACTGATATTCCTGCAATTATTTCTCTTTCCAATCCAGCTTACGGGAAATATGAACGCCATTGGAGCAGTGATCCTAAATACAAGGAGATGCCGCCTATTGCCTCGACGTCTTGGGATATGTATGATTATGGAAATCATCGGGTAGTGAGCGGAAATTACTTGAAGTGTTCCAATTTGAGTTTGACGTATGAGTTTGACGAAAAAATCCTGAGTCGTTTGCGCGTATCTCGTTTAGCTTTAACGGTTTCTGCCATGAATTTATTCACGATTTCAGCTAAAGAACTAAAAGGTCAGACTCCCACGCAAAGTGGTTTCTCTACCATTCAGTTGAGCGAACGGCCGACTTATTCTGTAGGTTTGAATGTTTCATTTTAAGACGAGCGGTTTATGAAAAAAATAATTAATATACTTAGTTGCGCTTTGCTTTTGGGGGGATGTTCCGGTTTCCTGGAAGAGTATTCCCAGGATTTGGCAAAAATACAAAGTTATGAAGATTTGGATGAAATCTTGTTGGGCGAGGGATATTTGCCTTATGCCCGTATAACAAGCCAGGGTGTAATTGAAAACGAATACTTTCAATGTGTCCATTATATGTCGGATGAACTATCCAAGTATATTCCTATTCACGAGAGTGATCCCGCGGGGTTGCAGGAAAAAATGTTCGGTTGGCACACGTGGCAACAGGTGGTGGGATTGAAGTTTGAAGGAGGTCAACACGTGAAGGAAAATCGTGATTGGAAACAAGCCTATATATCCATCAATGCCTGCAATTCTATTTTGACAGAAATAGACAAACAGGTAGCGGAATCCGATAGAGAAAAATTGGAAATCGTGCGTATTAAGGGTGAGTCTGCTTTTTTGCGTGCTTTGTATTATTTCCAATTGGTTAATCTTTACGGGAAGCCTTATTGTGCGGACAATCTCTCTTCCCCGGGAGTGCCCCTTAAATTGTCCCAAATGGTAGAGGATAAAGATTATACTTGCGCTACCGTGGAGGAGGTGTATTCCCAGATTCTGAAAGATTTGAAACTTGCCGAAGAGTGTTTGAGCCAAACCGCGAAGAAAAATTTCCCGTATAGGGCGGATATTGCGGCGGTTTATCTCTTGAAGAGCAGGGTGTTGCTTTACATGCAGAATTGGAAAGACGCTTTGGCGTACGCGCGGAAGACATTGAATGTAAATGGTAACCTGTTGGATTTAAAATCGTTCTCGGGAGAAGAGGTGCTTGAGGGATCCTCTCCGGAAATTATTTTTTCCATGGGAGGATATGTATTGGCGTATTCTATCCAAATGTTTCGGGGTATGTCGAATAATATCTGGAAAAATTGTCCCGCTTATGTGATTTCGGATGATTTGGTGAAAGCTTTTGATGACGAAGGAAAGAATGATCTGAGAACCCGTTTTTACATCAGTAAGGATACTGTAGGTTACAAAGGGGATAGGCTTTCTATTCCTTATACCGAGGCGTGGACTTTCCGTAAGGTGCTGGGCTGGGTTACTTCCCCCCGGAATCTTTCCGATAACTTTTTGTTCCGTACGGCAGAAGCTTATTTGAACGGGGCGGAAGCAGCTGCTCTTGCCGGGGAAGAAACAGAGGCACGTTCATTACTGAAAACGTTGAGAGACCATCGTCTTCTTGTTAGTCGACCTATCACGGAAAGCGGACAAGCGTTGGTCGATTTGATTCGTCTGGAGCGTCAACGGGAACTTTGCCTGGACGGACACCGTTGGTTTGATTTGCGGCGTTATACCGTGCGGGAAAAATATCCTTATACCAAGACTATCATGCATACTTACACGAAATATAAATATGATAGTAGAGTTTTTGCTTATGTGCCACTGGAAACGTGGAGTTACGAGTTGAAAGAAAATGATCCGGCTTATACATTGGCTTTACCGAAGGAGGTATTGGATTTCCAACCCAGCTTGGGAAGTAATAGTCGTCCTGTACGACAGGGAAGTGTTTATACGGCTCCTGCTACACCTGAAGTTACTCCTCCAAACAGTTCCCTGGAGAGCAACCCGATTTATAAAGAAGGATTCCTTTTCGGTGGGGGAAAATGTTTCAGTTTGAATGGTCAGGGTAGTCCTGAAGCATTTTATGATCAATGTCCTTACGAACCGTATTCGAATAATTATAACTTGTGGTGCAAAGGAGTGAAAGACGGTTGGGAAGATGCTTTGAAATATTTAGGTGGTTATATGTAATTTAAAAACGGAATCTATGAGATTGAATATTTTTATTTGGATGATATTGGCTGGATGCCTTTTCTCTTGTGAAAAAGAGAAACTGACACCTAGTAAAGCCCGTAATCCTTTTGCTCCTGATCCGGAAGCAACGGATGCAACCTCTAAGTTAAGACGGGATTTTTCCATAAAATAAATACTAAAATCGTTCTCTCTGTTCTTTTTGATCAAAAATTCAATCTGCTCTTTTTTATAAACAGGAAAACGATAACCATAATTTGCGTGCCACCACAAAGCAAAATTATTGCCATATAACTTAAAAATCAACAATTGAAGGTATCCCATCTTATTATCTTGGGGAGTCAAATGAAAAGCAGCATGGTTAGCTGAATCCAAAGCGAAACTATGAAGGATTCGTTTACAGCTTAATTCCCGACTATTTGTGAATATACGTTTTGTTCTTTCTATTTTTTTAATTTTTGCGTCCTTTTCCAAATCTTCACGTCTAATTTTTTCAACTCTTTCATTTATTGTTGAATCACATTTTCGTATAATTCTCTCTTTTTCTGCAGATATATATTCTTCCTTATTTAAGTTTTCTCGCCATGCATACAGTAGCGGAACAGCACCATCCCAACCTGCATCATAAATATACTCAATAATGTATCCCGGTTCCGGAGTTAACTTTGAAAAAATTGACATGTAATCTTTTAAGTCAAATGTATTCGTATCTATACTTGCTATATACTTCCCATTAATTAAGCTATCTTTTACTCGAACATGTTTTTGGTAATCCAAAAGTCGATCCAAAAACTTGTCATAGGATTGCGCCTTAACCTCATTCAGAATGCCGCAAATAAATATTACACAGATTAACCATTTCATATTTTTAATCTTTAAAGTTTCTACATGCACCTTTCTTTCACAAATATAACCAAAATTTATTTAAGAGTCAATCTTGGTTATTTATTGTATACCAAACAATGTGAATTGTTTCTATGGTCGAATAAGTAATAATCGGCTACATATACACCCGGGAAAATAAGAAACTCAAGTATTAATAATCCTATATTTCTCTTGCACTTCTCCTACATATCTGGCTTTCATCTATTGATCATGTGTTGATCATCTATTGATCATCTATTACTCTACACAATACATGATGGATAGATGATGGATAATCGATCGACTTGTGACAGCCAGAAGTGTAAGAAATATGTAGGAGAAGATTCCTATACATACTGGCGTGGGGTGATTGTTTATTTCAGCAAAACTTTATGCTGAAAAGTTTGAATAAGCTTTAGACGAAAATATTGATTAAAACAACGATAAAAGAATTGAAGGAGGGTTAAAAGAAAAGAGTCCGGTACACTACCGAACTCTTTTCTTTTTTTGGGGCGGTTCACAATAGCGGCGACCCACCCTTTGGTTACCTTAATCTTA
>OLGE01003661.1_pt1 | contig 11914 bp, 9 predicted proteins | sample 1605151 | NCBI WGS metagenome assembly OLGE01 (sample SAMEA3888912, study PRJEB22519) | human gut metagenome | biome: human gut; feature: human-associated habitat; material: faeces | place: Denmark | collected 2010
AACAAAAAATAATACATAATGAAAAAAATCTGTTTGATGTTGCTCACGGCAATGACTCTGTTCTGTTCGTGCAGCAACGAACCTCATCCCGCTGATCCGAGCGCATACAAGGCGCAGCAGGAACTGAGAGAAAAATATCTCAATCTGATGTACGGCGAATGGCAGAACGAGATGCCGAGAGAGGACGGACAGCTGAAAAGCGTGGTCAATCTGAAGCTGAACGAGGACAAGTCGTTCACACTCGTCGAATCGACACTGACTCCCGGCAACAACGGAGAATGGACAAGCATACACGAGTACACCAGCGAGGGAACATGGAGTCTGCGTGTGGTGCGCGACGACAACGACGAACTGCGCCCCATACTTTATCTTAAAGAACGCCAGGAAGGCGGCACCGTGGGCCGGATGGTGGACTTCATAAATGTCGATAACGACGTGCTGCACATCGACTTATACCCTTTCAGCGAGCTGAAAAGAGTGGAATAGACAGCAAAAATCCGCAATATTTCGCATAAAACCCGTGTTTTTCACGATTTTATACTAAATTTGCAGGCGAATCAATGATATATTAATAATGACTCACAATTTATTGAAAGGTAAGCGCGGTATCATTTTCGGCGCGCTTAACGAAGACTCCATTGCATGGAAAGTGGCTGTGAAAGCCGTTGAAGAAGGTGCCACCATCACACTGAGCAACACTCCGATGGCACTTCGCATGGGTACGCTCGAAGAACTGAGCAAACAACTCAACGCCCCCATCGTGGCTGCCGACGCCACAAGCGTTGAAGATCTGGAAAAGGTGTTCGCTGAATCAGTGAAACTCCTCGGAGGCAAGATAGACTTTGTGCTCCACTCTATCGGAATGAGTCCTAACGTGCGCAAACACCGCACATACGACGACCTGGACTACGGTTATCTGCAGAAGACACTCGACATCTCGGCCATCTCATTCCACAAAATGCTTCAGGTGGCAAAGAAACAGGACGCCATCGCCGAATACGGTTCGGTGGTTGCGCTGACATACGTGGCTTCACAGCGCACATTCTTCGGCTACAACGATATGGCCGACGCCAAGAGCATGCTCGAAAGCATCGCCCGCAGCTTCGGTTACATCTACGGTCGTGAGAAGAACGTACGCATCAACACCATATCTCAGTCGCCTACTCCTACAACAGCAGGAAGAGGAATCAAGGATATGGACAACCTCATGGACTTCTCAAACAAGATGTCTCCTCTGGGCAACGCAACGGCTGAGGAGTGCGCGAACTACTGCGTAATGATGTTCTCAGACTTCACACGCAAGGTCACAATGCAGAACCTTTTCCACGACGGAGGTTTCTCGTCAATGGGTATGAGCCTCAGAGCCATGAACCAGTATGCCAAGGATCTCACTCCTTACGAGGACGAGAACGGAAAGATTATCTACGGATAATAAGCAAAAAAGCAAACATGACATAAAAGAAACGGCATCGCGAATTTATCGTGATGCCGTTTCTTTATGGTCCAACATATTAATACGGGCCGGCTACTGATGCTTCAGGGCCAGCCGTAATTCTCACATTATCACTTTCTGACCATTGTTGTTTATATATATTCCGTGCTGCGGATCGACGACTCTCTGGCCGGAAATATTATAATAAACGCTTTCCTGACTTTCATCCAGCGTGACATTGCCGATATTATCAAGCACATCACACGAAACTTCAAGCACCGTATAACTCTTAGCTTCCAGCGTCATCTGCATGTTCTGCAGCTCCGTTTCCTGCGGGATTATCTTCTCCGGCTCGTGTGGAGTATTTATGTCTGCAAGGTCTCCACAAAGAGATACTCTCCTGATATTGCTTATGTTGCCGGCATTTTTAATGTCGATATCCACTGATATATCATTAGAAGATGTGTTCACAATATGCAATACCACAGTGCGTCCATCCTCACTGCGCGTAGCGGTCATATTGATGTTGCGGTTTGACGACACACTGTTTATCAACAGAGGCTGATGATGTGAGGCAGCCATCTGCTGTGCGTAGTACGGCGGTTGGCACCATGACATGGAACTGTTGAAGAATATCTGTCCCTGATCCCAACCGTTGTCGTTCTGCAGATATGGCTGTAAGGCATTTGCAGGACTGTCGAGCTGGACAAATCCGTTCATCTTTCTCACAGCGTTCAATACCACAGCGTGGCTGAGCGCACGGTGCATGTTGTGAGTGTTGCCGTTCTCTTCGAGTATCGCGCATCTCATTGATGTCTGCGGATTCCAGTCGAGGAACATCTGCCGCATGTTCTTAAGCTCCGTCTCAACAGCACGCGCCTGGTCTATCTCGTCGGTCCATGGATGATAATCCCACAGCGCTGCCTTGCCGTCAAGACTATCGAACACATACTTCATAAGCTCCGGTTTGTCCTGACGCCACCACGCGGCGTTGATGAACTGAAGCTCCGGATAAAGCGGATGTGTGGCATTGTAGAAGGCAAGGAAACGCTCCACGTAATGCTCGTATGCGCTCAACGATTCGTCGCCTATGTTTTCCTCGTTGCCAATCTCAATATATTTCAGGTCGTTAGGTTCCAGTTCCTCGAGCAGAGCGATGACGTCCTGAGGATCGTCCTCGATGTTTATGCTGAACGTAGGTTCGGTTCCTATCTTACGTGCGAACGCCACAAACTCAATTATTCCGAATCCGTTCGTGTTGTAACGATACCAATGACCTTTATAAGGAGGGCGTTGGTCGCGCGGTCCAATCATGTTCTTCACCTTATATTCCGGAGCATTTATCATCGTACCGCCATAACGAAGGAACGTGAGTTTCTCGTTCATGAAATTCTGTGTAAGGTCAGCCCTGTAAGGAAAACTTGACGTATGGAGCATAGCCATGTCAACCCACATGGTGCCTTCTCCGTCGAGCGCCACTACAAAACGTGCGTTGTTGTCCGATGCGGAAGGCGTCATCTCGAAATCGAACCGCTGCCAGTCCTGACCTATTCCGCCGATCTCGCTCCGACAATACTCCCTACTGCCGTCCGCACTCTGCAACGCCACGTATGCCTTATCCACATTTCCTTTCAGATAAACATAGCCCGACATCGGCGCTGCCTCGACAATTCCAATGCCCCACTTGTTCAATCCGAAATTGCAGATGCCATCGCCGGCTGCGCCGATTATCTTCTGCGAGTATGTGCCATTGAATGCCTGAGTGCCGTCATGCTCGTAAACTCCACTGCCGACAGGAGTCCACATGCTGCTCACTCCTACCGGAGTATTTCTCAAGGCTACCGTTTCGCCATCAATCCTAAAGTCGCGGAAGCTTGCCGGACCGTCGAACGTACGCAGTCCGACCTTACCTTTCATCAACGGATTGCTATCGTCCGTATATTCATAAACGCTTGTTCCATTAAGGAAAACGGTGAATGTGGCTCCAGAGAAATCCACACGCAGGCTGTTCCATTCAGAAGAATTGAACGACGCGGGAATATCAGCTATCGGCTGCCAGTCATGATCGTGCTTGCCGACAACCACCTTATGGTCGTCCGCATCGAGGCTTATCTCATATCCCCTGAAAGCGTCCGCGCCATTGCCGGTATCGGAGACATCTATTATAAATCCGGATATCGAGCGCGCACCGTCCATGCGGACATCTGCCGATACAGACCCTTCCTGCATTTCGCCGCCCTGATAAACAGCCTTGGCAAAGCCTTGGGTGGATGTCCTCATCACATCGTCCTCAACAATCCAGTAATCATCATAGCGTCTGAAATTATCAACATCAGCAGGCAAAGCGCCGAATGTTATCTGACTGTCGTCAATCTTCAGATTGCGGAAACTTGCCGAACCATCGTAGCTCCTGAGGCCTACGTATCCTTCCGTCAGCGGATTAGCCGTATCCTGATAATCGTATATCTTCTCGTCATTGATAAATATAGAGACCTTTGCGCCGTCAAAATCTACGCGCAGTCTGTTCCACTCTGCCGGGCTGAACTCCACAGGCACCTCGGTGATCGGCTGCCAGTTATTCTCGTGCTTACCCACAACCAGCTTACGGTCGCCGGCGTCGAGGCTTATCTCATAGCCGTTGAAGGCGTCAGCTCCATTTGCAGCGCCACTTACATTGAATATGAAACCGGCTATGGCATCAGCCCCGTCAATACGCATATCCACCTCAACCGTCGCCTTACTGAGCATACGGTCGTTATAGACAATCTTACCGAAACCATCCGTGTCCAGCCTCAACACGTCACCCTCGAGGCTCCACTGGTTGTCGTAAGACGCAAAACCACTGATCTGAGTGAACGCCGGCTCCTCGAAACTCTCACCGAATATACGCTGATCATACAGGCCTCCGTATATCTCATGGTTCACATCCTCAGCCCCGGCTCCATATATCAGCTGAGGAATTGTGCCTTCCACCTTTGCGGCATCCACCGTAATGCGGCTTTGCGCCGAGAGAGTCAGCGGCACGACAAGCGAAAACAACGTAATAAAACCTTTTCTCATAAGCGTCTGTTTTGTTTAACGATAAATACACGTTAACGGTTAATAATGATTTAGATTCCGCAACAAATATAGCGATATTATTCCATACTGATACGAACTGGTACGATTTTTAATTTTTTATAACAGTCTGATTGACAGCATATATTTTCGGCTTCACATTCAAATTAATAAAATTAAACTATGTGAAGATATTTATTTTACCGGATATTATGCGTATATTTGCAAAAGACACTTCACGTGTTCACACACTCACGCAGAATACATGAAACAGAACGAATCAAAATACAAGCTGGTTGTAAACCACGTGATAGACGGGATAAACAGCGGCGAGATAAAAAAGGGTGACCAACTGCCATCCATAAACGAGTACCGCCACATGTTCAACCTGTCACGCGACACCGTGTTCGCAGGCATAAAGGAGCTCAAGGCCCACGGCATAATATCGTCGGCACCGGGCATAGGCTACTTTGTGAGCAACGTACGCCTGAACCTGAAGCAGAACATTTTCCTGCTCTTCAACGAGATAAACTCCTTCAAACAGGAGCTCTACGACGCCTTCATGTCGGCTCTCGACAAGGACGACAAGGTTGACCTGCAATTCCATAATTACAACCGACGGGTGTTCGAGACGCTGCTGCGCGAGGCCAACGGCAAATATACCACCTACGTGCTTATGCCGGGAAAGTTCCAGGGACTGGCACCGCTGCTCGACAGCCTCAACGGACGCGTGTTCCTGCTCGACCATTACCACAACGAACTGCGCGGCCGTTACTCCGGCGTGGGACAGAACTTCGAGAACGACACATACAACGCTCTCGTGTCCGGACTGCCCCATCTGCGGAAATACAAACGCATATGCATGATTCAGAGTGAGGCAAAAGAGCCTTACGAACGGTTCACCGGACTTCAGAGATTCGCACGCGAGAACGGATTCGAATGTAAATACATGAACGGTTTCAACGGCAAGCACATCACCCCGGCCGACCTGTTTATCATCGCGAACGACACCGATCTCGTGAAAGTCCTGAAACAAGCAGCACGCCAGGGCATGGAACCCGGGCAGGAGTTCGGCATCATATCATACAACGACACGCCGCTGAAGGAGATTCTCGCCGGAGGCATCACCACCCTATCAACCGATTTCAAGAAAATGGGCAAGACCATGGCTGCGCTGCTGAAACGCAAGGAGACGGTGAACATAGACAACCCGTGGAACCTGACAATACGCAAATCGCTATGACACACGGGCGCGCCGGCCACCCTGCAGCTGCCCCGGCCGGCACACCATGAGCCCCTTCACGACCGCCCCAGACACACGACCGCCAACCGACCTTCAGCACACCGCGCGACCCGAGCCACATAGCCAGCCAACCATAAGCGACAATCAGAGCCGCCGGAAGCGACAGACTCCGGCCACAGCACGTACCGGCCACATCGCCACTACCACGTCATGAGACACGCCTTCTTCACAAGTCGCACCATGAAAGCCACAAAAGCATGGATTCGGAAAAAAGAAAACGTGTGTACAGTTCATACCGTACACACGTTCTTATGAATGATTAATGTATTCTCTTTATTTCACGTCGGCCACCTTGTCGCCATCGTAAGCCCACTTATAGAATGAAGCTCCGTGAACGAAACCGGCTCCGAATGCCGTAAAGATGACGTTATCGCCCTTCTTGAGTTTCTTCTCATAATCCCACAGGGCAAGCGGAATGGTGGCTGCACTGGTGTTGCCATAGTGCTGGATGTTCACCATCACCTTATCCATCGGGATGCCCACGCGCTTGGTCACAGCCTCGATGATGCGCATGTTTGCCTCATGAGGAACGACCCATGTCACGTCGTCGGCTGTCAGATTGTTGTGCTCCATCACCTTGAGCACGTCGTCGCCCATGTTGGTCACTGCATAGCGGAACACCGTGCGGCCTTCCTGATACAGATAGTGGAGACGATGGTTTACGGTGAAGTGAGAAGCAGGACAAACCGAACCGCCGGCCTTCATGTGGAGGAACGGAAGTCCCATGCCGTCAGTACGGAAGTAAGCGTTCTGCACACCTACGTTCTCCTCCTCCGTAGCCTCAACGAGAGCGGCTCCGGCACCGTCGCCGAAGAGCACGCAGGTGGTACGGTCGCGATAGTCAACGAGCGACGACATCTTGTCGGCTCCGATGACAATCACTTTCTTGCAGCGTCCGCTCCGTATCATCGACGAAGCCATGTCGAACGCATAGAGGAATCCGCAGCAAGCAGCCTCAAGGTCGAATGCGAAAGCATTCTTCAGTCCCAGCTTACCCAGTACGATTGAAGCCGTGGAAGGGAATTTGTAGTCAGGCGTTGTAGTGCTGACGATGAGAGCATCGATGGTGTCAGGATCCGTGCCGGTCTTCTTCAGCAACTGCTTGGCTGCCTTGCGCGCCATATAGCTCGTGCCGAGACCTTCCTCGGCAAGGATGTGACGCTCCTTAATGCCGACGCGAGTCATAATCCACTCGTCGCTCGTGTCAACCATGCGCGACAGCTCCTCGTTGTTGAGGACATAGTCGGGCACGTATCCGCCGATGCCGGTGATTATCGCGTTGATATTTCCCATCGATTATTCAGCAACTTCCTTTACGACTGCCACCTTACCTCTGTAATATCCGCAGGTCGGGCATACTGTATGATAAACATAATAAGCGCCGCAGTTAGGGCATACTGCCAGTGTAGGAGCTACTGCCTTATCATGAGTTCTTCTTTTGAGTGTACGAGTCTTTGACTGTCTTCTTTTAGGATGTGCCATTTTCTTTTAATCTTTAATTATTGTTTTTAATTTTTCCAATTCACTCCAACGCGGATCCACCGCCGTCGCTCCGTTCTCCTCGCTGCTTCGGGCAGCCGAGTGCTCTTCGAGAGCCTTTATCATGACAGGATTACATTTGCCAGGTGCATGCACGTGTCTGACGGGAACGGCAAGAGCAATGAATTCGTATATGAGCCACGCCACGTCGATGATGCCTTCGCTCTCATCCACGACGACGAGGTCTTCGTCTTCTGAACATTCGTCACCAAACTTAGCCACGATGTGGTTCTGTGTCTCGATGGGCTGCTCCATGTCGTCCAGACACAAGTCGCAAGCCACAGTCACATTGCCTGAGATGGAGAAGTCGAGCTCGAAATAGGCCGACGAACGGCGCACGTCCAGACGCACGAGCACGTCGCCTCCACTCACTTCCGAGCCGCCGATGGCACTGAAGTAAGCATCGCCGAGGTCATACTCAAACGTTGTGACGTCGGTCTCCAACCCTTTCAAATCTATTTTAAAAGACTCCAAACTGAACATCGGGCTAATATGGATAGTCTGTGCAGACATTCCGCCGCGCCGAAACAAGATGTTTCAAACGCACGCAGACATTTACTGCCTTTGGGATGCAAAGTTACAAATTATTTTCATTCCAGCATATAAAAAATCAAAAAATCATATTATTTAACCCAAATAGGCCGTTTGTGGCCCTGAAAATTCCATTTTGTCGCCGGCCGACAGGTTTGACGGCTTTGCCGGGAGCGTGGCTGGACAGGTAGGGAAACAACGGCGGACGTGATGCCGACAAAAGGACAGGAAACGGCGTACGGACTGATGATATCATAATAAAACAAAATATATCTGATGATAATATATTTTGAGTCTGAGCGTCAACCACCGGCAACCTGCCGCCCACACCGCTGTTTTACGCTCGTTTTTACAGAAAAAATGCCCCACCCGTACTGCGCCCGTCTTTGCAAATTTCCGTTAACATCCGCTCACAGTCAGGACACGGCATTTAACATTCCGATTTTCTCATTCCAGAAAATCTCCGACCGAAAAATGCCTCCCGAAAAGCCCGTTCCAGGCATTTCGCAACCCCGCTTCGCACCGTCGGTTCTGCGAAAGAGCCCATTTCGCACTCCGATTAAGCCCATTTCACGACCTAATATAGGCCATATCACCACCCGAAATGGCCCATATCGGAGGCTGAAATAGGCTCTTTCGCAGAACGAAGAAAATGCATCCGCGTCATCGTTTACCGTAAGCCGCTGTCAGACAACGGTTTACAAAAATCGCGAAATTTTGCGGTTTTTCGCGCAAAAATTTGTCGCGAATGATTTCAGACGAAAACCATAGAAATCTAGAATACAGTCTTTAATATCGTTGAATTAAGATGATATTTTGTATTTCATAACAAATTTGAGCATATATCCTATAACCCACATAAAAAACTTTCAAGAATCATCTACCATACAAAATAATTATATAACTTTGCTTTCAGTGATTATAATGATATTCACAATTCTTTATTTTTGAGTAATATAAAGTTACCAATCAGCAAATTTACAAATAATTACAATTAATCAAACTCATATTAAAATTATTATGGAAGATTTTTATATTGATTACGCCAATATGGATGATATCCAACGAACGTACATAAAAAGAAAAACAAATCGCCATATGGTAGTAACAGGTACTGCAGGAAGCGGTAAATCAGTTATCGCCCTTCATAAGTTACGACAAATTTGTTATGAAGGAACATATGCTGTTATCGTCTTTACTAAAAGCTTGAAAAAATATTTTTTTGATGGTATTGCAGCTATGAAAAAGGATAGGCTTGAGAACTATGGTGAAAAACTTAACCTGAATAACAATAAAATATATTATTATCAAGAATGGAAAAATTGGTATAATGATCATCCAGATTCCGTTGTTGATTTTTTAATTATTGATGAATGTCAGGATTTTTCAGCAGAACAGATATATGAGATGCTTTCGTTTGGAAAGATTTGTTTTCTTTTTGGTGATGCCGATCAAACAATAATGGATTTCAAAGAGAAAGTTACTATGGATCCACAAGATACGGCAAAAAAACTTGGAGTTGTTGTAGATAAATTATATAAGAATTATAGATTAACTATAGAGGTAGCTAAAGTTGTAGAACAAGTACCACGTCCCCAAGTGAATCCAGACATTAGTGATGCCTGTGTACGACATGGGCAAAAACCAATATTAATCAAGGCATCATCTTTTGATTCTCAACTTGACAGAATTATAAGCATCATCCGTAATCAAGCTTTGTCAAATGTTGGTGTTCTTTTACGTTATAATACTAGAAATACTGCTCAAATACGTTCTGGGAATGAAAAAAGATCCGTTGAATATGTAAAGGATTATTTTGAGAGTAAAGGGGTAACTGTAGAATATAAGTATAATATCAATATGGATACTGAAATGGATTTGGATTTTCAGTCTTCCAATCCAAAAATTCTTACTTGGTGGTGTGCTAAAGGATTGCAATTTAAAGATGTATTTGTGGTAGATTGTGATTTTGATTATGTTCAACAGGGAGAATGTGATAAAGAAAAACGTACGTTGGCATCAGCTTGGTATGTTGCCCTTAGTCGTACTAGTGAACGTCTTTACATCGGATTTACAAACAATCTATCAAACAGATTTCCTGATACATCAAGTGATTTGTATTCTAACCCCATTGAGATAAACAATAAAGAATTATTTTTTTAATATGAAGTAATATGAAATACTATATACCTACCACCTCATTAAATATTGATAATATATTATCAACAGAGTCAATTTCTCCTTTATACTTTTATCAAGAAAGACAATTCGGTTCAAAAACATTTGAAAAAATACCATATAATATTTCTGAATATTCATTATATCTTTTTTCTGAGATTCCAAGTTTTGACTTGACCAGAAATAATGATGCTTTTGAACAATATCCTATTGTTATTGAATTTGATGACGATAGCCAATTGGACGGCTGTTCCCACAATGTTATTTTTGAATGCAAAAATTACAAGATTATAAGCTGCCCTAAAACACTTTACCTAACACCATGGAATTCTGCTATCCTTTTTTTTGATAAACATGCTTATAATAGCTCAAGAATAATTATTGAGTCTAGCCGTAATTGTAAACTTGGCTCTAAATTTTTATGGAAACAGGCCACATCTAAATTTACCCTTAAAGACATGTTATCTCATATCATTGTAGAAAGCCCTGTCCAATTTAAAAATTGTGATTATGAGATTAATTCCGTAAAAGGGGGGCTTTGGGGATATATCTTAGGAAAAAGTAAATCTATTTCTCCTGATGCAGCTAAACTCATTTCATTAAATAATAGAATGAGAAATATTATTTCTAATACCATTAGTAATTCTGGAGCTTGTTCTACGAATTTCTACGAACAACTTCTTTCTTTTGATACACAATACCGTAAAATTGCAGATATGGAAGCTTATATACATTGGAATAATGAATGTACAGAAAATTATAAATTTGTACTAGAGAAATTCGATGTTTTAAAAGAAGCCATTACAAAGTTTTTTAAATTGCATAACTATAACTCTGCACCAGAAGTCCCTTCTAAAAATTGCGATAAAAGCTATTGGATTTCATATAGAGATAAACTTGCTTTATATACGGAATCTTATGTAAAGAAAAACAAAGTTTCATCGAATATTAAACTTGATTCTATTACTTTTCAAAAAGGTACTTTATCTATTTATAATTTTAAGATAGTAAATATTATACTTAATTTCATATTGCAGGGCAAAATTAATAAAGAGGCTCTTCGTATAACACGAATAGATGTTGTTAAATTAGTACTTTCAGAATTATCTTCAATATATAAAGCTGAAAAAGGAGAGGATTATTGGAAAGAATCTGCAGAGCGTAAGTTTATAAATGCTCTTTTTTATAATATTCGAGACTTTGAACCATTTGATATTAATTCTACAGAGGATATAGAACTAAAAAGTATTGCTGCCTTTTTGTTGAAAGGAGATGATTATGATGCACTTATTAGATATCTGCAAGACAATAACTTTTCTGATTATTCATTAGTTTTAACATTATGGGGAACTTGTGAAGGATATGCATCATTGCATAAAAGTTTAATAATACCTATAATTTCTCCATTATTAATATCTGAAGTATATAAAATAATTGGATTTAATGTTAATGCAGGGCCTTTTCCTATGCAGAATTTTATTACATCTAAAGCTTCAAGGCCATTAGAACCTATAAATGATAATTCATCAACAAAATTTAAAGATATTCCGAATTCTCCCAATTTGAAATTAGACATTTATTCTAGACTAGCCACAGCTAAGAATGGTAAGAAATCACTTTCGAAAGAAATTATAAAAAAAGTTGCGTATTTATATGAAGAATGTGATTATAAAGCTAATCGTATTTTCTATGATAAATTGCATAAAATTTCTGGAGTTGGAAAGGGTGCAATTAAAGGTATTAAAGAAGTTTTGGGAAATGATGATTTTGTCAGAAATACAGATGTAATAAATGAACATCATTATAAACCATACTCAAGGAATCTTACTTGCAGTAAAAATCAAGATCAAATAAATTATTTATTTACCAATTCA
>OLGE01003668.1_pt1 | contig 11901 bp, 10 predicted proteins | sample 1605151 | NCBI WGS metagenome assembly OLGE01 (sample SAMEA3888912, study PRJEB22519) | human gut metagenome | biome: human gut; feature: human-associated habitat; material: faeces | place: Denmark | collected 2010
CGATAAGTACGAGTTATTCTCTACCTATGGGTATCTTTTCTTTTTGTGATAAAGATAGATTTATAAGGAGTAAAAATCATGACAATTTTAGAAGTGCATAATCTGAAAAAAGTTTATACGACGAGATTTGGTGGCAATCAGGTGCAGGCACTGCGAAACATCCAGTTCTCGGTAGAGGAAGGCGAGTATGTCGCGATCATGGGCGAGTCCGGATCGGGCAAGACAACACTTTTGAATATTCTGGCGGCGCTTGACCGTCCGACGGAGGGAGAAGTACTGCTGAACGGGAAAAACCTTGTGACGGTGCGGGAAAAAGAAATTGCAGCATTTCGGCGGGAGCATCTTGGCTTTGTGTTTCAGGATTTTCATCTGCTTGACAATTTTTCGCTGAAGGACAATATTTTCCTGCCGCTGGTGCTCTCAAATGTGCCTTATAAGCAGATGAATGAGTGGCTTTATCCAATTGCGCAGAAACTTGGCATTGTGGATATTCTGGAGAAGTATCCGTATGAGGTGTCCGGTGGACAAAAACAGCGTGCGGCGGTGGCGCGGGCAATCATCACAAAGCCGGAGCTGATCCTTGCGGATGAACCGACAGGAGCTTTGGACTCCAAGGCAACCGACAGCCTGCTGACGCTGTTTTCGCAGATCAATAAGGAGGGGCAGACGGTTCTTATGGTAACGCACAGTACCAAGGCGGCGAGCCATGCAAACCGGGTGCTTTTTATCAAGGACGGGGAAGTTTTCCACCAATTGTACCGCGGAAGCATGAGTAATGAACAATTGTATGCAAAGATTTCGGAAACATTGACCGTTCTGACGACAGGTGGTGAAAACTATGAATAATCTGTATGTACGGCTGGCAAAAAACAACCTGAAAAATAACAAATCACTGTATGTTCCTTATATGGTTGCGGGAATGATCACGGTGCTTATGTTTTACATTATGATGTTTATCAACAACAGTGCCGGGCTTGAAAAAATGCGCGGAGCCTTTTATATTACAACAATCATGTCGTTTGGTGTGATTGTGGTAGGCGTTTTCTCGTATATCTATATTTTTTATACAAACAGCTTTATCAGTAAAAGGCGTAAAAAAGAGATGGGAATTTACAATATTCTCGGGATGGAAAAGCGGCATATTGCGAAAGTGCTTGCCATTGAGACGGTGTTTACCGCGTTTGTCTCGATCGTCGGAGGCATTGTTGCTGGAATTTTGTTTTCCAAACTGGCACTTATGCTGATTTACCGGATTCTGGGGATTCAGGTGACGATCGAATTTTCCGTTCCGCCGTCTGCCGTGAAAAATACCGTGCTGGTGTTTGGTATTTTGTATATGATGACGCTTTTTTACAATCTGATGCAGATGAAACTGGCAAATCCGGTGGAACTTTTGCGGGGCAGCAGTGTGGGGGAAAAGGAGCCGAAAACGAAGTGGCTTATGGCAATTTTAGGAGTAGTATGTCTCGGTGCGGGATATGCAATTGCCATTACGACAGAGCAGCCAATGAAAGTGATCAGCCTGTTTTTTGTGGCAGTGCTTCTGGTGATCGCTGGAACATACATGCTGTTTACGGCGGGCAGTATTGCGGTGTTAAAGCTGCTGCGGAAAACCCATGGATTTTATTACAAAAAAAAGCATTTTATCGCGGTATCGACGATGATGTACCGGATGAAGCAGAATGCGGCGGGGCTGGCAAGCATCTGTATTTTATCGACGATGGTGATGGTCATGGTGTCTACCACGGTCTGTATGTTTGTGGGTTTTGATGATGAGATTAACATACTCTATCCATATGAGATCAACGTGCAGACCGGCTATTCTGAGGTGAAGGAAAATGTATCGGAGCAGAGTTCGGATATTATACAGTTTATAGAGGATACGGGAACAAACGTGACGGACAGTGAGAGTTATTCGTATCTGAATTTTGCGATGACGTTGGAGAAAGATTCTCTTACGATTGGGCAGAAACCGACAAATGCGAGCCTGTATTTTCTGACGCGGGATAATTTCCTTCGGATGGATCACACGCTGACAGAGGCGGATGTGCCAAAGGTAGAAGCCGGAAAAATTCTTATCTTCCGGGAAAAACGGTTCCAGTCTACGAAAACATTGCGTGGAGATCAGATACAGATTCTTGGAGAAACGTTTACCGTACAGCAAAATGGATACTGTAAGAATCGCAGCAATGGAGGGGCTATTTCGTTCATGGATGGGGTTTATTATATCGTTGTGGATCATATGCAGACGCTGCAGAAGTTGCAGAAACTGGCGATCGCTGAGGCAAATACAGAGAATGTCAGTGCGTATGCCTATGAAAATGTACTTGGAATCAATATTACCGGAACGGAGACAGAAAAGATCGCGTGCAGCGGAAACGTGGAGAATTATTCCTCTGGGGAAAAATATGGCGTTGTCTGGAGGCGCGTGCGCGGCAGGGCAGTAAACCGGAAGGAGCTGCTGGCACTGTACGGAGGGTTTTTCTTCCTTGGGATTTTCCTTGGCACCGTCTTTCTGGCAGTGACAGTGATGATTATTTTCTACAAACAGGTATCGGAGGGGTACGAGGACAAAGAGCGATACCGGATCATGGAACAGGTGGGCATGAGCAATGTCGAGGTGAAGTCAGCGATCGAGACGCAGATCCGCATGGTGTTTTTTCTGCCGATCGTGGTGGCAGCACTGCATGTCGTGGCGGCATTTCCACTGATCCGCAGAGTGCTTTCCCTGTTGATTATGGACAGCGGGCAGTTGTTTGTCTGGTGTCTCGTTACAACGGTACTTGCATTTGCGGTTATCTATTATGTGGTATTTCGGATCACTTCAAAAATTTATTACCGCATTGTGGGCAATCAGGTGCGCTGAATTATTTGTGGAAAGTCACGGGCAGCATAACGGAAAATACATTTTTGTCCCCCTGCCGTTCTACGGTAATTTTGCCGGAATGGTTCGTGACAATAGAGTGCGCAATGGACAGACCGAGTCCAAAATGACCGTTATCCGCGCGTGCTTCGTCTGCGCGGAAAAAACGTTCAAACAGGCGGTCACGGATTTCTTCCGGAATTGGATTGCCGGTATTTTCCACGGATAAATAAAATTTACGGTTATGGATATGGGCGTGAATTTCGATATTTCCGCCTTCCGGGGTATAGCTTAATGCGTTATTTAACAGGATGGAAGCGAGATTTTGAATCTGACTCTCGTTTCCATCCATTTTCATTTGTTCCTGAACATCAATGGAAAGCGCAATGTGTTTTTCAAAAGCAACACTTTCCATCGGATAGATAATGTCGAGCAGTGCGTCATCTACAGGGAAAACCGCATGGGTATTCTGGATCTGTGGAGCATCCAGCCGTGTGAGCGTAAGCATTTTCTGGACAAGAGAGATCATCCGGGAAGTTTCCTGCTGAATATACAACAGATGTTTATTGTCCCTGCCTACTTCAGAAGATAACAGTTCGGCATTGGCGCTGATGACGGAGAGAGGGGTTTTCAGTTCATGACTGGCATTGGAAATAAATTTTTTCTCGGATAAAATTGTATTTTCAATCGGTTTTACCATCCAGCGGGAGAGTGCCCTGGAGGAAATGGTAAATACAATGATTCCGAGAATTGCCAGAATAAAACAGAGGGAGATCGTCGGAAAAGTTGACTTTAAAGCAGGGGTTCCGCTGAGCATCAAAACATAATACTGTCCTTTTTTGGCGCGGAGGTGGTTGACGGAAGCATACCGCTTGAAAAAAACATAGTTTTTATGATTGGAAATAAGGGCTTTCCCCTGTTTTAAAAGATAATCATCGGTCACGCCGGAAAATGTATCAAACATTATTTCCATTTCATTGGATTCATCGATGGAAAAAAGGCAGTATGGGATATGGTCAAGCTCAGAAGGAGAAGTCTGGCCGTTTGAGATAATAAAGGTATCCCATGTCGTATAGTGCAGGGCAGCGCGGATGGTCTGCTGCAGGTCACTGAGATTATTCCGGTAGGAATTGTTGATGAAAAGGAATAAAATCACCAGCCAGATGACCGTAAGCAAACATATAAAAAGTGTACTGATCCTTCTCTGTAAAGATTTAATCATCAGAAACCTCCATAATATAACCGACTCCGCGAATGGCGCGGAGTGTCACATTGACTTGCAGGTGGTGAAATTTCCGCCGCAAGAAAGAAACATATACTTCCACATTATTGTATTCTGCATTGGAATCGAATCCCCAGATTTTTGTGGTAATCTGGTTTTTCTCGAGAACCTGATTACAGTTATTCATAAAAAATTCCAGTAATTGCATTTCTTTTCCGGATACCTGGACAGATTTTTGGGTCTGTGTGTTGCAGATTTCGCAGGTAGCGGGATCGTAGGAGAGATTTCCAACGACAGGGTGTGAAGTATCCTGATGATGGCTGCGTCTGCTGATCGCCTGTATGCGCATGAGCAGTTCACGAATTTCAAATGGTTTGGTCATATAATCGTCCGCACCGGTAGTAAATCCCTGTATCTTATCATCAATTTCTGTTTTTGCGGAGAGAATGAGTACCGGAACATTGTCTCCATCCCTGCGCAGGGCAGATAGAACTTCATAACCGTTCATTTTCGGAAGCATGAGATCTAAGATAACCATATCATAAATGCCGGTTGAGGCATGCTCATAGCCGATCTGTCCATCGTTTGCGATATCTACTGCATAGTTTTCGTTTTGTAAAGCTTCTGCAATGGTATCCGCAAGCCGGACGGAGTCTTCAATTACTAAAATTTTCAATTGGAATCCCCTTTGCTAAATCAAAATAATTATTGTTGTATTTGGAATTTATTATAACGAATCTTGGAAATCTTGCAATCATAATTTTTATTTTTGGATGAATAAAAAAAGTTAAAAAGAAAATTGATATGTTTTCAAGGTTCATTCAAGGAACATTTTATATTATAACAAATGTAAAACATTGGAAAGGAATAAAGCCATGAAAACCTTATATTTGCATATTGGAACAACAAAGACAGCAACAACGTCTATTCAGAGATTTTTAGAAGAAAACAAAGACGTACTGCAAAAATATGGGTATTGCTTTCCTGATTCACTGCATGTGTATCCAAGAGCAAATAAAAGGAGAAATGCACACTTTCTGGTTGCAAAAGTGTGGGATGCAGACGGTAGCAGAAACCAATCGAAGGAAAAGGAATATTTTGAAGAGGGGTTACAGCAGATCAGAACCGCATTTGGGACATACGATCATGTGATACTGACAGATGAATCCATCTGGCATGCGTTAAGCTACTCAAAAAAATCACTTCTTCAGGAATTAAAAAAGGAGGCGGATGAACAGAAGTATCAGATTAAGGTAATTGTATATCTGCGCAGACAGGATGGCCTGCTGATTTCGCGATGGAACCAGGAGGTGAAGCAAAACTTTAATAGTGTCGCTGTTATGACATGTGAAGAGTATCTTGCTGCATCAGAGAAAAAAGAAAAAAAGATTTATCAATATGCACAGAAACTGGATGAGATTGCAGCTGTCATAGGAAAAAATAATTTAATAGTCAGGAGATTTTCTCCGAAGAGCTGGAAAGACGGATCAATTATTCATGATTTTATGCATGAGATCGGATTGGACGTCACAGAGGAATTTCAGGAATTGGAAGAAAGTGAAAATCTCCGGTTAGATAAAAATACCACGGAAATTAAGAGAATACTCAATAAGAGTGAATTTCTCACAGAAAAAGAAATCTCTTATTTTCGTAGATTTTTGAAGGAAATCTCAAAAGATTACATAAAAGAAGAAAATACAGAAATGCTTGCAAAAGAGGAATTGCAGCAGTTTCTGGAATTGTATGCGAAGGAAAATGAACGGGTAGCCGAGGAATATATCGGGGATGGACAGCCTTTGTTTTCGAATGAAGTTAAAGATTTACCGAAATGGAATCCGCAAAATGAAAAAATGCAGGAAGAAATTATTCAGTTCTTTGCAGCAGTTACTATGGATCTCAGAAGAACGAATGAAATTCAGCGTCAGAAAATAAACCAGCAGGAAAAAAGAATCAGACAGCTGGAAAAGAGGGCAAATGAATTTGTGATGTTCCGGGACAAAGCAAAGCATCCGTTTCGGACGATCTGGAAAAAATTATTTCGATAAAAGGGACTGGGCAGATGACAGAGGAATTCAATACACAAAGAGATGAAAAAACAGACAGCAGACACAATCTCACATGGCATATGATGGATATTAACAGGCAGAAGCGCGAAAAGCAGATGCAGCAGAAGGCTTTTACCATCTGGATGAGCGGATTGTCCGGTGCAGGAAAGTCTACGATAGCAAATGCACTGGAGAAGCGTCTGTATGCAATGGGAAAAAAAACGATGCTTTTGGATGGAGATAATGTGCGGATGGGCTTAAACAGCAATCTTGGTTTTTCCGATGAGGACCGGGTAGAAAATATCCGGCGGATTGCAGAGGTTGCAAAGCTGATGAATGATGCAGGCCTGATCGTGATTACCGCATTTATTTCTCCGTACCGGCATGATCGCGAGAATGCAAAACAGATTATCGGAGACGGTTTTCGGGAAGTTTATGTCAGCACTTCCATTGAAGAGTGTGAAAAGAGGGATGTAAAAGGATTGTATAAGGCTGCGCGGGAAGGAAAAATTGCGCAGTTTACAGGAATTACCAGCCCTTATGAAATTCCGGAACATGCAGATGTTGTCGTAGATACCGCGGAGATGGATGTGGAAACATGTGTGAATCATATATTGGAGCAACTGAAAAGTCTGTTGCGGGAATCCGTGTGAGTCAGGCAGGACAGTTTATCCGGTCAATGTTTTGGATCGGATGTATTGGATTTGGCGGAGGAAGCGCACTTATTCCAGTTATTGAAAAAGAGATTGCAGATCGACAGGGAATAGACGAAAAACAGAATATTGACAAAGATGTGGTGGTTGCAAGTATTACACCGGGAGCACTTCCGGTAGAGATTGCAGCGTCTATCGGGCGCCGCAAATTTGGAATCAGGGGAATGATCGCAGGTGCTGTCATGATGGCATTGCCGGGAGCGTTGATGACGGTGGCTCTGGTAGCGGTGTTGTCTGTATTTCAGGAAAAAATCCTTTCTGTTGTAAATATGATTTCCATAGGAGTCTCTGTTTTTATTTTGTATCTGTTGTTTTCTTATATCAGAAAAATGTTAAAAGACTGCGGGGAAGACGGAAAACACAGAAAGATGAAAGCGATTTTTTTAATGCTTGGGGTTTTTGTACTGTCTTTTTTTATTTCTTCGGTGCAGGTACTGATACTGGCATTTTTCAGCATTTTTTTCACCAGAGGCAATTACAGCAAAAGGAATCTGATAATTCTTACCGGCATTATTGGCAGTTATCTGTTGACACATGTACAAGTGTTTTCGTTTGATCTGTCCGGATGGCATCCTGTGGTTGATATTGTGATGGGAATACTTGGATGTTATGGCATTTTCTGTAATATAGCAGATACCGGATGGAAAAGAGAGAAGAATTGGGGTATAATTGCAAAGGATGTTGGAACATGGGTTGTATTTGCGGCAGTTTTCGTCGTTCCCGTCTGGTTTGTAAACCATGAGATCATGTGTTTTTCCGGCAGGGGAATTTTGTCTACATGGATGTCCTTTGGCGGTGGTGATGCATATATGACCATAGCGGATGGAATTTTTGTGGGAGGAGGAATGATCACTTCCCAGCAATATTACAATCATATTGTTCCGGCGGTAAATGTATTGCCCGGATCTATTTTGTGTAAAACCCTGGCGGCAGCCGGATATTATACAGGATGGAACCTGACACAGAACATAGAAGTTGGATTATTATTTTCTATAGCAGGTTTTGGATGCAGTATTGCCGCGTCATGCAGTATTTTTATGCTTGCATATCATCTGTATGATTATCTGATCACATTACAGGCATTTCGTATTATTCGAAAATGGATCAGACCAATCATCGGTGGTCTGTTAATGAAAATCATGGTGATGCTTTGCTTGCAGAATATAGGTATGGTGATGACTTTTATGAAATAAATGTACAAACAGGAGATATAGAAATTGAGATTTACAAAGGCAAAAATTGTAGCAGCAGGAATGATACTGGCGGGAATCTGTATGATTGCACCACAGCAGCTGAGGGCGGAGGTACCTCAGGAACAGATGGATGGTGTGATGGGACAAAGCATCAAAGAAGAGATGGATGATACACAGATTTCAGACGTGGATACGCAGAGGGACGGATTGTTGTCCACATATGCCATGCCACGGCTGCTGGGGGCATCTAAGGCATCTTCCGGATATACACAGGATTTTCTGGATGGTTCTTTTACTTCGAAAGTGGATTATACAAGTGTTACCTATTATCACAAATCGGACTATGAAGATGCGCAGCTTTTGAACGGAATAGATGTCTCCTGGTGGCAGGCAAAAAATAAAAAAACAACAGCACTTAACTGGGAAAAAATACATGATGCAGGGATAGATTTTGCATTTGTCCGTGTAGCGTCAAGGGACACTTCCGATGGAAGTATTTATGAAGATACGGCTGCGGATTCCCATATTCAGGCGGCACTTGAAAACGACATCAATGTCGGTCTGTACATATTTTCACAGGCACTGACAGAAAAAGAGGCAAAACAGGAAGCAGAATATGTGCTGGATCTGGCAGATAAATACGGCTGGGATGTGACCCTTCCGATTGTTATAGACAGGGAAAAAGGAAGTCACAACCGCCTGACAGGGGGAAAACTCTCCAAAGCAAAAGAGACAGCGGTCTGCCAGTCATTTGCAGATACGATTTCCGATGCGGGATATCAGCCGGTTGTTTATGCTTCATATGCATGGATCAAATCCTATATTGATACAGATTCCCTGGAGGATTGCGGCATCTGGATTGCGCGGTACAATAATACGACAACGAGCAATGCAAAAAGAGGGGAACCTTATGCAGACACAGCATATGACTATGAATTCTGGCAGTATTCATCCGTTGCAAAAGTGAGTGGATATACGGGAAATCTGGACGTAAATTTCTGGTACAAGGACACCAGTGCAAAAACCGGAGGATTGAAAGCAACTGTGGGGAATGCATTTGACCCGGTAAAACTAAGCTGGGGCAAAGCTGCCGATGATGTAACCGGATACCGCGTGTACCGGTATGACGAAAAACAGAAAAAATATGTTTATATGAAGCAGACGAGTGGAAAAAGCTTTACGGATACCGATGTGACAAGCGGAAAGACTTATCAGTACAGGGTGCGCTGCTTTTGGACCATCGGTGGGACAAATTATTATGGAAATTATTCTTCGGTGGTATCGGCCACCGTTCCGCCGGCAAAAGTGTCCGATGTAAAAACGGAAAAGCGCAGCAGTACATATGTGACACTTGGATGGAGCAAAATATCAGGTTCCAGTGGATACCGGGTTTATAAATATAACACAGCAGAAAAGAAATATGAAAGTGTGGCAACGATTGCAGGCGGAGCAGAAGTTTCTTATAAAGTTACAGGATTGAGCGGAGCTACAACGTACAAATTTAAAGTGAAATCTTATAAAAAAGCAGAAGGGGAAACCGTCTGGGGAGAAGCTTCTGACGCACATGAAGAGTGCACAAATCCGCTGAAGGTAAAAAATCTCCGGCTGCAGACAAAATCTTGTGCAGTCACATTAAAATGGGATAAAACCAGCAATGTAACCGGATACCAGATTTACCGTTATAACAGTAAAACGAAAAAGTATGATAAAATTGCTACTATTAAAAATAACAAAACATTTTCCTATAAGGATTCCAAATTGAAAAAGGGGACTGCCAGCCAGTATAAAGTCCGTGCATATAAATCTTATAATGGGAAAACGTATGTGGGTACCTGTTCGGATGTTACAAAAATAAAAGTGAAATAGGTAATGATTCATGGGGGATTCACACAAATAATTTCAGAATATTGAACAGAACACCATCGAATGCATTTCCTAAGAAATCAAGATTCTTTATATAAGAATTCCACACAAAAAGCCACGCAGTAAAATATTTTGACTGCGTGGCTTTACATATTATTTGGTGCAGTCATCCTTGATTGTATTTTTATACCTACGGTTTCTTTTGCTTTTTGGGGGCAAAATCCTTCATGCCAGGAATAGCACCTCCGGCTACAGCCCAGAAATACAGGCTTGCCACACTGCAATACGGACTTAATCTCCGCCGGTATTTTTCGAACAGTTTGCGGTCGATTTTTCTGTGGTGATAAACCATCCGCATGCCGCGCTGGATTGCCAGATCACCAAAACTCAATACATTTGGACGCTGCATACAAAACAACAGAATCATTTCCGCGGTCCAGACACCAATTCCCTGTAAAGAAGATAATTCTTTTATGGCTTCTTCGTCCGATTTTTTCCAGATTCCGTCAATATCAAAAGTTCCGTCCTTTACTTTTTGGGCAAAATCGGTAATATACCCTGCCTTTCTGAAGGAAATTCCCAGTGACTGTAAATTGGAAACTCCGGCACTCAGTATGGTATCTGCGTTAATGATAGCATACTGATCCTTCATTCGTTTCCAGATGGTTGCCTGTGCTTTTGTTGAAATCTGCTGACCGATGATATGATGAATCACGGCTGAAAATAAATCAGTGTCAACTTCCCGTTCAATCATTCCGATTTTATCGATAATTTCTGCGAGGCGTTTATCTTTCTGTTTGAGGTATGTAATCTCTTTTTCTCCGTATGCAAAAAACATTTTTATCGTCCTTTTTATAACTGTATTGTAATAATTTACCATATTATTATATCACTTAACAGGACAATAAAATTACAAAAAGGAAAAATCATAATAGCCATTAAAATGATTTTATTTTATCTATAAAAACAATTATTTTGATGGTTATTTCTTTATTTAGATAAAAAAAGGTGTTAAATTGTGTTATTGATTGAAATGCTCAATCATGATATGGATTATGTTGTGTCCCTAAAAATCCCCCCCGAAGAAATTGCAGATCCATCAGTCTTCCAAGGGAAATCAGCTTAAGTGGGAAAACAAAGGGGTGTGGTATAAAGCAGATTACACCGGATATGAAGGACTAAGTGAATATCTGATTTCGAATTTGTTGTGCAGGTCAACACTGCATGAGGCAGAATTTGTCCGGTATGAGCCGGAGCAGATCCGGTACAGGCAAAAAATTTATGAGGGTGTGAAAAGTGAAAATTTTTCTTTCTTGAGAATATGACCATCGGGAGCATTTAAACCAAAAATCAGAACGTGTACAGAAAAAAACACAGGCAGAAGGAGTATAATCAAATGACTATTCGAAGAGCAAACGAAAACGACATTCCAAGACTGCTGGAACTGTTAGAGCAGGTGCTTCAGATCCATGCAGATATCCGGCCGGATATTTTTATCCCGGGAACCACAAAATACACAAACGAAGAACTTGCACAGATGATAAAGGATGATACCAGACCGATTTATGTTGCAGCAGATGAGAATGACAACTGTCTCGGCTATGCATTCTGTCAGTTGCAGGAGCAGCCATTTTCCAACAATATGGTGCCGTTTACCTCGCTTTTTATCGATGATCTGTGTGTCGATGCAAGTACCAGAGGACAGCACATCGGAGAGAAGTTGTTTGTGCATGTAAAAGAGGAGGCAAAGCGTTTAGGCTGCTATGAAGTGACGCTCAATGTCTGGGCGGGAAATACTTCGGCGGAGAAATTTTATGAAAAGATGGGGTTGAAAACCAAGGAGCAGCAGATGGAGTATATTTTATGATAAATATCCGAAGTGCAAAACAAATGGATCTTGCCCGGATTGAAACGATATACAACCACATTCATGATGAGGAAGTTGGCAATGTACCGTGCGTGTTTAACGGGATTCCGGATGTACAGCTTGTGTGTCTTGAAA
>OLGE01003670.1_pt1 | contig 11894 bp, 15 predicted proteins | sample 1605151 | NCBI WGS metagenome assembly OLGE01 (sample SAMEA3888912, study PRJEB22519) | human gut metagenome | biome: human gut; feature: human-associated habitat; material: faeces | place: Denmark | collected 2010
CAAAGCAGCAAAGCAATTAGTCTTTTCGAAATCCGTAAGTGACAAGACAATTTTTCAGGCACAGTTCTCGGATCTTTCAGTGTCTTGGTGGCAAAATATCAAAATAAATTATTGGATATAAGAAATCGTATGGGCGGATATTGATCTCCGGGAGGAAAGTTTTTGGGGGATTAAAAAATTAAGACATCGATGTCCGGGCGTAGTGTATACTATGAAAATCATAGAAAGTCACTTAGGAAAGGAGATCAAATGAGAAAGAAAATTATTATTTTAGTGATTCTGGTGTTACTTCTGGCAGGTGGAGGATATTATGCATATCAGTATTTTACCGGCCCGGAGTATGTTGTCGGGAAAGCTCTGGAAGCGAACAATATTAACGATGTAAAAGCATACATCAAGGAAAACAGCACGGATGTCGACAAAACAGATCAGGCAAAACGCATGGTGAAGGACAAAGCAAAAGAAATTTATCAGAATTATGCGAATGGCAAAGCGAAAAGCTATGACGACTGTGAGAAAAATCTGAAAGAGCTGGCGGGAGTAGAAGGCTGTAAGGAATATACAGAGTCTCTTCAGAAGGATCTTTTAAAAATGAAGGCTTCCAAAGGTCAATTTGGTCTGGGTAAAGGACAGATTGAGAAAAAGGAGTATGCGACAGCGTTTAAGAATTTAAATGGTGTTATAAAACAGGATTGCAATTACAAGACGGCTCAGAAAATGATGAATGATAATTATGACGCATATTGGAAAAAGGTGCAGGAAGACTGTGCGAAAAAAGTGAAAAAAAATGACTATTCCAGTGCGCTCAATGAAATAGACGAAATAAAAGAGTTTGGAAAAAATAAAGAGGAAATCGAAAAATACGAAAAGGAAATTACAGCAAAACAAAAGGCGTATAAAAAGAGACAGAAAAAGCTTCATATCAAACAGTTGAAGCATTCCATTAAATGGATCAAATCAGACATGGATAGGTCCGGTTTTACCAATCAATTTCATATCACTTATAAAAATGTATCGGGCAAAACGATTAAAAAAGTAGAATTTCTTTTTAGGCTATATGATATCTATGGTGAGGAGTGGAGTGGCGGTACTCCGATTAGTTTTACGGATACATGTAAATCCCTGAAAAATGGCGAAACCAGAAGCGTATATTGGGATCTGGGAGCAGGATATGATAAGGTACTTCCTCACGAAACGTGTATTACATATAAGGACGGATCCACAGTGACGTTTAGTACAAAGGAAATGATGCTTTTGATGATAAATCAACTTAATAAATTATAGAAAGGAAGGAAACAGCGATGAAGAAATCAACGATAGGAATCATGGTGGGGATTGGAATCGTATTCATGATCTGGCTGGGCTGTCAGGAAACGCCCACGTCCAATGACAGCGTAGATACGACCTCATCGACAAGCTCTGCTTATGACAGCACGTATGATGACAGTACATATGGTTCCGACAGTGCGTCCGATGATTCCGACGACAGTACGGATGACACAACAGGAAGTGTCTCTTCTTCGTTCACGAATAAATATGGAACAGCAACCACGAAATGCGCGCATGCAGGATGTGACAATTATATTGCCTCCTCCGGAGATACCAATTGCTGTACGGTTCATTCCAACACCTGCCAGAATTGTGGCAAATATATTGATGAGGATGCGCTGTACTGCATGGATTGTCTGTCAAGCACATCCGGCAGCAGCTCATCTGGTGATGATTCTTACAGCAGCTCTTCCGTTGCGGGTGGTGAAGGTAAATGCAAATATAAAGAAGATGGTCAGTCTGCACGAAGCCGGCGGAGATTGGAGATTTATGCAAGGAGCATTATGAGTATCTGGATGGTGCATATAATTCGATGACGGGATATTGATCAGAGCAATATGGTTTTGCAGGGAATTGTTTTGGTTGATTTTAATTGATTGGGGGTTATATTCTGTGAAGTGGCGGCTTGAAAAAGCCGCCGCTTTGTGTTATTCTGTGAAAATGAGCGGTATTCGGAAAGAAACTGCATCAGAACGAACGACAAATGACAATCAGATGATCACACAGATATTGGACAGCTTCCGATATCATCACAGGGAGGTTTCCCATGAAGATAGGCATTATAGGGGCTGGTAAAGTCGGAACAACACTTGGCAGATACCTTTCCATGCATGGAAGGGATGTCGGTGGATTTTACAGCCGGACGAGAGAAAGCGCTGACGAGGCAGCGACTTTTGTAGGGACAGGGACATATACGACCCTGCATGAGCTTACACAGGATAACGATATTATATTTATTACGACACCGGACGGCGTGATCGCCCATGTCTGGGAAGCACTTTTGAAAGAAAACTTAGATCATCACATCATATGTCATTTCAGTGGTTCATTAACTTCTTATGTATTTTCTGACCGGGAAAGGGCAGGTGCCCTTGGAATCTCGATGCATCCGATGTACGCGTTCAGCGACAAGTTCCATTCATACGAACAATTTCATACAGCATATCTGACATTGGAGGGCGACCCGGAGGCGGTTGCAGTGATGAAGCCGATGTGGGAAGAGCTTGGTCATCATGTGCTGACCCTGAAGGCGGAGGATAAGATCAAGTACCACGCGGCAGCAGCGATGGCGAGCAACGAAATGCTTGGACTGATGCAGGCGAGCATTGATGTGCTATCCGAATGTGGTTTTGCCGAGGAGGATTCGATGGCACTTTTGCGTCCGCTTGTGGAGGGCAACATCGCATCCATGTTGGAGAAGGGCTGCGTCAATGCTTTGACGGGACCGGTGGAGCGCGGTGATGCGCAGACGGTTGAGAAGCATCTGCAGGCGTTGGCGGGCAGCAAGGCGGGAAGAATCTATCAGAGCCTTGGCAGCACCATGGTAGAGCTTGCCGGGCGGCGCAATCCGGACAGGGACTATACCCCGATCCGGAAGCTGTTTGAGGAGAATGCGGATTAAAGCATTCGCAGGCTGAGGAGATCTGTTTGAAAAGGGAGCAGATTAAAGCATTCGCGGACTGAAGGAGATCTGTTTGAAGAGGAAACAGATTAAAGCATTCGCAGGCTGAGGAGATCTGTCCGTAAAATGGAACAGAACAAACATCGTTGCCGGTCGCACAGAAGGTGTGGGCGGTGACCGGAAATGCGACTATCCATGAGGATAGCGGATATTCAGAAAGGTTGGTAATCAAATGAAAAACACAGTACAGACATGGAGACAGGCAAAACAGGACGGAGTCAAGATCGCAATGCTTACCGCATACGATTACTCCACGGCAAAGCTGGAGGATGAGGCAGGGATCAACGGTATTCTTGTTGGTGATTCCCTTGGCAATGTGATTCTCGGATATGAGGATACGCTTTCTGTGACAATGGAGGATATGATCCATCACGGCGCTGCCGTTTCCCGCGGAGCCCAAAACGCACTTGTCATGATCGACATGCCGTTTATGTCATATCAGACATCCGTTTACGATGCCGTAGTCAATGCGGGACGACTGATGAAGGAAGGACGCGGCAACGCAGTTAAGCTGGAGGGCGGCAAGGAAGTATGTCCGCAGATCAAGGCAATCGTGGATGCAGGTATTCCGGTATGCGCACATCTCGGACTGACACCGCAGCACGTCAATGCATTTGGCGGCAACAAGGTGCAGGGAAAGAGCCAGGAGGCAGCACAGAGTATTATCGAGGCGGCACTTGCCGTACAGGAGGCAGGAGCCTTTGCGGTTGTTCTGGAATGTATTCCGGCAAAACTGGCGCAGATCATCACCGACAAGCTTGATATTCCAACGATCGGAATCGGTGCCGGTGCAGGCTGTGACGGACAGATCCTGGTATATCAGGATATGCTTGGAATGTTCTCCGATTATTCTCCAAAGTTTGTAAAGCGTTTTGCCGAGGTCGGAGAAGTTATGAAGAAGGGCTTCACCCAGTACATAAAGGAAGTACAGGAAAGCTCTTATCCGGCACAGGAGCATACATTTAAGATAGATGATGACGTATTGGACAAGCTTTATTAATACAAGGACAACGGGAAAGGAAGTATCATAAAATGAAAATCGTAAATACAGTAGCAGAAGTGAGAGCACAGGTTAAGGAGTGGAGAAAGCAGGGACTTACCGTAGGTCTTGTGCCAACCATGGGATATCTTCATGAAGGGCATAAGAGCCTGATCGACCGCGCAGTGGCAGACAATGACAGAGTGGTTGTCAGCGTTTTTGTTAATCCGATGCAGTTTGGACCAAGCGAGGATCTGGAAAGCTATCCGAGAGATATGGACAGAGATGCAGCACTCTGTGAGGATGCGGGGGCGAATCTGATCTTTCATCCGGAGCCGTCCGAGATGTATCACGATGACTTCTCAAGCTTTGTGGATATGAGTACGCTGACCGGCGGTCTTTGTGGAAAGACAAGACCGATTCATTTCCGTGGCGTATGTACTGTTGTTTCCAAGCTGTTTAATATCGTAACACCGGACCGCGCTTATTTCGGACAGAAGGATGCGCAGCAGCTCGCCGTGATCCGTCATATGGTGTCTGATCTGAACTTCGGTATTGAGATCGTGGGCTGCCCGATCATCCGCGAGGAGGACGGACTCGCCAAAAGCTCCAGAAATACTTACTTAAGCCCGGAGGAGAGAAAGGCAGCACTTGTATTATCCCGTTCATTAAAGCTTGGCAAAAAGCTGATCGAGGATGGTGAGAAGGACGCCAAAAAGGTTATCGCAGCGATCCGCGGTGAGATCGAGAAAGAGCCGCTTGCCAAAATCGATTATGTTGAGATCGTAGACTGGAATACACTTGAGCCGGTTGACAGCACCGAGGGAGAGATCCTGACAGCAATGGCAGTTTATATCGGTAAGACAAGACTGATCGACAACTTTATTAAATAATGAATGCGAGTTTTGCAATCCGCTCATTAGCTTATGCAGATAAAAGGAGAATCAAAATGCAGATTACAATGTTAAAGGGAAAGATCCATCGTGCCATCGTACAGCAGGCAGAATTAAATTATGTGGGCAGCATTACCGTGGATCCGGAACTCATGGAGCAGGCAGGAATATTAGAATATGAGCTGGTTCAGATCGTCGATGTTGAGAACGGCAACCGCTTTGAGACATACACCATCGCCGGAGAGCCGGGAAGCGGCATGATCTGCCTCAATGGTGCGGCGGCAAGACAGGCGCAGGTGGGCGATCATGTGATCATCATGTGCTATTGTCAGATGACGCCGGAGGAGGCGAAGGATCACAAACCGAAGGTTGTATTTGTGGACGAGCAGAATCATATCAGCCGTGTCACCAGCTATGAGAAGCACGGACAGCTTTCCTAGAGGAAAGAAAAGTGGTACATTACAACAACTTCGAAAGGCTCAGAAAAGAGGGAAACAATGTTAAAAGGAAAGACGATCGTACTTGGTGTTACAGGAAGTATAGCAGCCTATAAAATAGCCAATCTTGCAAGCATGCTGGTCAAGCTGCATGCCGATGTGCAGGTACTGATGACGCAGAATGCTACGAATTTTATTCATCCGACGACATTTGAGACACTGACAAGCCACAAATGTCTGATCGATACATTTGACCGTAATTTTCAGTACAGTGTAGAGCATGTCGCGCTCGCAAAGCAGGCTGATGTTGTGCTGATCGCACCGGCATCCGCCAATGTGATCGGTAAGCTTGCCAACGGTATTGCCGACGATATGCTGACGACCACGGTCATGGCGTGCCGCTGCAAAAAGATCATCTCTCCGGCTATGAATACAGCAATGTATGAGAATCCGATCGTGCAGGACAATCTTCAGAAGCTGAAGCACTATGGCATGGAGATCATTGAGCCTGCAGTCGGACTTCTTGCATGTCACGATGTGGGTGCGGGGAAGCTCCCATCGGAGGATGTCCTTCTTCAGTATATTCTGAAGGAAACCGCATGTGAGAAGACAATGAAAGGAAAACGTGTTTTGGTCACGGCGGGGCCGACCGTGGAAGCGATTGATCCGGTGCGCTATATCACCAATCATTCCACCGGCAAAATGGGATATGCCATTGCGCGTCAGGCGATGCTGCGCGGTGCAGAGGTGACTCTTGTAACCGGACCGGTCTCTATCGATCCGCCAATGTTTGTAAATGTTGTGCCTGTGACAAGTGCGGCAGATATGTTTGAAGCAGTGACGAGCCGTGCGGCAGAGCAGGATATTATCGTTAAAGCTGCAGCGGTGGCAGATTACACACCGGTGCAGGTGGCTTCCGAGAAGATCAAAAAGAAGGATGGCGACAATGCGATCGCATTGACCCGCACGAAGGATATTCTCGGCTGGCTCGGAGAAAATCGCAAGCCGGGACAGTTCCTTTGCGGCTTCTCCATGGAGACAGAAAACATGCTCGATAACTCCAGAGCAAAGCTTGCCAAAAAGAATGTCGATATGATCGTTGCCAATAACCTCAAGGTGCAGGGTGCAGGCTTCGGAGGCGATACCAATGTGGTCACACTGATCACGCCGGAGGATACCGTTGAGCTGCCGCTGCAGTCCAAAGAAGAGGTTGCCGGGCAGCTGTTAGACACGATCCTTGAGCGGATGCAGGCGTAGAATGAACTCTAATTTTATAATAATATATACCAAAAGCCTCGACATAGAAGATATATCCCCTCTTTACCGGACAACCGGCAAGGAGAGGACATATTCAAAATAGTGCGAGGCTTTTACAATACAAATTAATTATTTAGTTGTGAAAAGGATTGAATTCTACAAAAGTACCAGTGCGTTTAAATTCCAAACTAATAGGTCACTTCTACGAGAAATAACCCTTGTGCCGGTGCGGTAAACCCTGCTTCCCGGCGGTCCAGTGCCTGAAGAATGCGGGAAATATCATCGGCAGAGCGCTTTCCGCTTCCGACCTCCAACAGCGTCCCAACCAGAATGCGAACCATATGATACAGAAATCCATTGCCGTAGAAATCCATGGTGATCCGGTTGTCCTGCAAAACGATCCGGATATTGTGGATGCTTCGGACAGTGGATTTTTTCATGTGCCGATTATCACAAAAACTCTTAAAATCATGTTCGCCGATCAGAGCATTTGCGGCTCGCTGCATCGCTTCAATATCATATGAAACGCGTGCCTCCTGCTCAACCGGAATCCGTGCGGCGTACCGCCTTGTAAATACATCGGGAACGGCAGCATTATCGATCACGTATCGGTAATGCTTTTCTTTTGCATTTAATCTTGCATGAAAGCGTGCCGGAGCTTCACTGACCGAGAGGACGCGGACGTCCATTGGAAGAGCATTATTAAAATAATCCCGGATCAGGTCGGTGACAGTTTCCTCTGATCGCAGAAACTTCGGCGGCAGTGTGGACTCCTCACATCGGAAATTTGCCACCTGTCCCAAAGCATGGACACCGGCATCAGTCCGCCCGGAGCCGTTGACATCTGTCGGGACGCCGGTCAGCTTTGATGCGATCGTCTCCAGCTTTGCCTGAATCGTATTGTCTGTATTGCCCTGTTTCTGCCAGCCGCTGTAGCGCGTGCCGTCATACTGCAGGATGAGTTTATAATTTTTCATGGTGGTGTCCTTTTCTGTGTTTATATCGCTATATGACAAGAAGTTCTACGATGTTGTTGCTGAGGTCAAAAGTTCGTTTACTCCTTATATCATTTATCGATTGTGTGTGTTTTATTGTAACAGAATATCGTTGGAGGCTCAAGAAAGGAGTTGACATATTATAAATGTAGTGATAATGTAAAGATACTATTAATAATAGTATAACTAAAGTATGTAAATGATATAATTTGAAAAGGTGATACTATGAAAAAGGAAGAATTTTTAAGGAAAAAATGAGTTAAAAGAAAAACTAAGAGATACATATATTATAGTGGATGAAGGAATTTTTTATTTGGTATCTAATAATGTAAATTCTATTTTTGAAGAAAATACATATTCATTTGTTTGCAGTGGTTATTCTAAAATGATGTATGATGAAAATGGAGATAATATTATATATAAAAATGATACCGGTGTGAAAGTGATTTCTAAGAAAGATTATTTTGCGAAGCTCAATAAAATCATTAAGCAATAAATCGCGATTGCAATTGAAAAATGGTTATTGGAAATGAAGATGGCTGATTTATAACGAGGTGGAATTTATGAAAAATATAAAGAAAAGGAAAATACTGATTATCGTCATAGTACTTGTGATGGTTTCTCTTTGCTTTATACTTTTTTTGCAGTATAGTATAAGCAAGTCTATTTTGGGAGAAACAAAAGTAAAGTATATAGTAGATATCAATAAGGTGCAGGAGGTGCAGCTGGCACAGCAAGATTTTACTGCAGAAAAAATGCTGTCTAAAAGAGATAAGCTTCGATTATTTCAGATTTTGTGCAGTACCAGAAAATATAATAAAAAGAAAGATAAAAGTTATTTGCTGGACGGTTATTTTTTGTTTTCTCCTAAAATTCATTTGAGTTATGGCAAGGATTATAATTGGTACAAGGGTGGCATTATATATTGGGAATACAAGACAGGTATTATGTATTATTTCAGCATGGATGAAAGGAAAGTAAAGGGAGAAAAATATTATCTGGAAGAAGATAAAGCAGCGAAATTAAAGGAATTATTTGAAAAATATATTAATTTACAAGGAGTAGAGCGTCAGTAGAGAGAGTCTCAAAATATATTTTTGAGAGATAGTGAATTTAATTAATGCATGAAGACTTTCCCTGATGGTAGCAGGAAGTCTGCCCAGAATCTTTTTTATATCCTGAAGAGTGAAAAGTCATTTTGCCTCGGAAAATAAATTGATTCTGAGCATACCTCGCATCCAAAATTTGTCATGCAATTTCAGTTGAAGATTTTTCTCATCAGGTGTAAAATAAAGCTATCAAATTGAGTGACAAATCGGCAGTACTGGTATAAATTGCCAGACAGATAAAGGGGCTGCCGGGGGAGTCGTTTGTGTCGGGGCGTTGCAGACGGCTTCTGCCAAAGTATGCGATTACTTTGCTTTGTCGCATTACGCTTCGGAATGGAGGTTTATCATGGCTAGGTTTACATTACCAAGAGATTTGTATCACGGTAAGGGAGCACTGGAGGCACTCAAGGATTTTGAGGGTAAGAAAGCGATCGTCTGTGTAGGCGGTGGTTCCATGAAGAGAAACGGCTTCCTGGACAAAGCAATCGGATATCTGAAAGAGGCTGGAATGGAAGTGGATCTGATCGAGGGCATTGAGCCGGATCCGTCTGTGGACACGGTTATGAAGGGTGCAGCAAAGATGCAGGAGTTTCAACCGGACTGGATCATTGCGATGGGTGGCGGTTCGCCGATTGATGCAGCGAAAGCGATGTGGATCAAATATGAGTATCCGGACGTGACCTTTGAGGATATGTGCAAGGTATTTGGTCTGCCGAAGCTTCGTACCAAAGCAAAGTTCTGTGCGATTTCATCAACCTCAGGCACGGCTACTGAGGTGACTGCATTTTCAATCATTACCGATTATGAGAAGGGAATCAAGTACCCGATCGCCGATTTTGAGATTACGCCGGATGTAGCGATCGTTGATCCTGAGCTGGCAGAGACGATGCCGAAGAAGCTGGTTGCTCATACCGGAATGGATGCGATGACGCATGCGATTGAGGCGTATGTTTCCACAGCAAATTGTGACTATACAGATCCGCTTGCGCTGCATGCGATCAAGATGATTCAGAGAGATCTGGTCGGTTCGTACGAGGGCGATATGGAGAAGAGAGACAATATGCACAATGCACAGTGTCTTGCCGGCATGGCATTTTCCAATGCACTTCTTGGTATTGTTCATTCAATGGCGCATAAGACGGGAGCTGCATTTGCCGATTACGGTGCACATATTATCCACGGCGCAGCCAATGCAATGTATCTGCCAAAGGTAATTGCATTTAATGCGAAGGATCCGGTTGCAAAGGAGCGTTATGGAGAGATTGCAGACTTCATGAAGCTGGGTGGCAGCACGGATGATGAGAAGATTTCGCTTCTGATCGATTATCTGCGCGGCATGAATGACGCACTCAATATTCCACATTGTATTAAGAACTACGGAGCGGACAGCTATCCGACTGAGGAAGGCTTCGTGCCGGAGGATGTGTTCTTAGAGCGTCTGCCGGAGATCGCCGCCAATGCGATACTGGATGCATGTACCGGTTCCAATCCGCGTCAGCCGTCTCAGGAAGAGATGGAGAAGCTGTTGAAATGCTGCTACTATGACACTGAGGTTGACTTCTAATGAGAAATCTTCTCAATAAATATAAATGAGAAAAATGAGTTAGTAAGGTTTTCCTCTTGTAAAAAATGAAAAATTGTATTAGAATGTGGGTATACCAAGAAAAGGAGGATTTTTAAAATGGCATATGTTATTGGAGATGATTGTGTAAGTTGTGGCGCTTGTGCAGGCGGATGTCCTGTAGGAGCTATTGCAGAAGGTGCTGAGCACTATGAGATCGATGCTGATTCCTGCATCAGCTGTGGTGCTTGTGCTGGTACATGTCCTTCTGGAGCTATTTCAGAGGAGTAATTTACTACACATGAATTACCGGACTGTCCTCGATGGCTTCACCGTGGACAGTCTTTTCCTTTTCAAAGCAATGAGAAATGTCAAATTATTACACAGCTTCCGACAGGGGCTGTTCGATTAATGGAGGATTCAAATGGACGCAAGAGTAAATAAAGATATGATTATCAGTGATATGCTTCAGATCGATCCGGGTATTGCCGCAGTATTGATGGCTTCCGGTATGCATTGTGTAGGCTGTCCTGCATCTCAGGGAGAGAGCCTTGAGGAGGCCGCTATGGTTCATGGTCTCAATGCAGATGAACTGATCGAGAATGTAAACGGATATCTGGCTAAGAAATAATCCGTCAGACCGACACGAATAGAAACGCTTCCCCGGCTGCACCCGGGGAAGCGTTTTTTCGTATCGGGAACACAGGATCAGATACTTGCCAGAACCTGAAGCGCATGCTCCTCGATCAATGGCTCGTAATGTTCCTCGTAGTAGGAGTGGCTGGCGTACATGTTGTGAACCGGACGTCCATACTCACTCATAATATTGCAGATTTTGTTAAACTCCTCCGGGCTATGCTCGGATTTGTGGGCGATCAGATAGTACAGTCCGGACTTCTCGTCCTTGTATACGGTATTGGAACCGTGGTAGGTATAGATGAGATACTCTGCCAGACTTGTGAGATCGGAAAGGTTCCGGAAAGAGAAGATCTTGATCACATCGTGACTTGCGGTGTAGTCTTTGGTCTTTGGACGGTGTTCCATGCCAAGTGCTTCTGAAAGAGAGATGAAATCGCCATCGGAGCTGCTCCCGGAAGGATTCTGTGGGAGTGCAGAGACTGCATCTGCTGCCGGCTCCGGTTCCATGAGAATATCGCTGTCAAACAGATCAAGTCCGGACATATCATCATCGAGCGTGAACATATTATCGTCGTCATCACCGTTTTCAAAATCGGAATCATCATCGGTAAAATGAGAGAAACGGGTATCCAGCTCATCCGGGTCATCAACCTTCGTAATGACAAGCACCAGACTGTCCGGATACATCGGGATCGCTTCCACCATAAGAGGGATGTCCTCTGCCTCAAAGCCAAACTCGTAGGATGCCTGCTGCATCATGTCGCGAAAAAGAGCCTTTGCCTTTTCACTTCCATAGGCAAGCTCGCTGATACGAAGTTCGCGGTCGCTTAAATCCTTCTGGTTCAAAGTGCATCGAATCTGATGATCATTGATTTTTTCGATACGCATAGGCTCACTTCCTTTCTATCTTAAATATGCATAATCACAGTAAAATGTCTGTTCCTTTGGTTAGTCTGATTATAGAATATTCTTACGCATAAGTCAATTTTCGAGAGCTTACCGATTACAAAGAAG
>OLGE01003672.1_pt1 | contig 11892 bp, 8 predicted proteins | sample 1605151 | NCBI WGS metagenome assembly OLGE01 (sample SAMEA3888912, study PRJEB22519) | human gut metagenome | biome: human gut; feature: human-associated habitat; material: faeces | place: Denmark | collected 2010
TGTAGCTAGCGTTCATCCTGAGCCAGGATCAAACTCTACATTGTAAAATATCTTTTATCTACCACCGCTTATTCTAATGAATCCGCGGCAGAGGAATTTGTCTCTGTTCAGAATTACCATCTTATAGATTTAAAAGCTCAATAAACTAATCAACGGATTTGTTAACCCATGATCTCAATATTATTGAAATCGCTTCTTGTACTACTTTCTCTGTCTTTATGTAAGCTTGTTCAAAGAACTCTTTCTTATGTTGCTTGAGGTTATTTATTAACCGAAAGCGGATGCAAAATTAATGCAAAATCCACATCCCTCCAAACATTTTTCAAAAAAAAGTTGCCAAAATATACGCATTTTAACACTTGTTTACATTTTAAGGCTTTCTATCTACGCTATCCTACCCAAATACACATTATTATATATAACATATGCTCTCACAGCCCTGTTTGTTTTCGAATAAAAAGAGATAAGCCCCATACCATATTTCGAAAGAACCAGAAACACATTATGAAAAAGTACATATAGATGACTCAAAAATATGTATCGGGACATTAAACAGCCAATATAAAAACACGATACAGCCCGTTCCGTAACTCGAAACGGGCTGTATCGTAACCGCAAAAAGCGGATATGGATGTAAAAAACATTAATAACGGGCGAATAGCCTCATGAGAAATTCCAGGCAGGAATTGCGTTACTTATATAAGTATTGTATTCAAGCAATAAACCAACACATCATTCTCCTCCGTGCGTCATTCATAAACCTCGTCGATGCCCAAAGTGCTGTTTTCCTCGTCTAACGCACAAGGATCGAAATCGTAAGGCATGTCGAACTTGACGGATGAGTCGTATCCCAAAGTCTTGTCAGCATAGACTTTTTTCATGAAGTACGCCCATATAGGCAATGCCATAGTGGCTCCCTGTCCCATTCTCATAGAGTCGAAGTGCACATCGCGGTCCTCTCCTCCTACCCAACAGCCACTTACAAGCTGCGGAGTGAAGCCTACGAACCATGCATCGGAATTACGGTTGGTCGTACCAGTCTTACCTCCGATCTCCCCTGGGATGTTATACTTATATCTCAGTCGTCCGGCCGTACCGCCATCTACGACTCCCTTCAGAAGGACAAGCATCTTATTTGCGCTCTCCTCACTGATAACCTCATTCATTCGAGGTCTGAAATTGGCAATGACATTACCTTCATTATCTTCTATCCTTGTTACAAACAACGGAGCTGTGCGGATGCCATGATTTACGAAAGTGGTATATCCGCTCACCATCTCGGCAACAGAAACCTCACATGGTCCGAGACACAGAGACATGGAAGGATATATATCCGGATTATTGATACCGAAATCGTGCAACAGACTTACGAACTGCTGCGGATTGAGCTTACTCATAAGATAGGCCGATATCCAGTTGTTTGACTGGGCAAGTCCCCACTTCAGCGTGACAAGTTCGCCATAACGCTTGCGGCTCGTGTTGCGCGGAGTCCAAGGCTTGCCGCCCACAATATAGGTCTGCTGTACGTTAGGCGCCTTGTCGCAAGGCGAGAAACCGTTCTCCATTGCCAGTGCATAAAGGAACGGTTTTATGGTAGATCCTATCTGACGTCTTCCGTTCATCACCATGTCATACATGAAATGCGAATAGTCCAGTCCGCCGACATAAGCCTTCACCTCACCAGTCTTCGGGTCCATGCTCATGAATCCGGCCCTGAGGAACGACTTAACATAACGAATGCTGTCAAGCGGCGTCATCACGGTGTCTATATCGCCATGATATGTAAATACGGACATCTCGACCGGCGTATGGAACGCCTTCTTTATCTCCTCGTCAGAAGCTCCAGCCGCCTTCATCTCCCTGTATCTCTCACTCTGCCTTACCGAGCGTTCCATTATCTGGCTCACCTGCTTGGCTGTCAGCGCATCGGAAAAAGGAGCATTGCGTTTCTTGCGTTTTTCCTTGAAGAACTCAGGCTGCAGATATTTCGCCACATGACCGTAAACCGATTCCTCCGCATAGCGCTGCATCCTTGAGTCAACGGTGGTATAAACCTTCAATCCGTCCGTATTAAGATTATACGGCTTACCGTCTTTCTTGAAATTCTTGTTACACCAACCGTACAACGGATCGCTCACCCACGCAATGGAGTCGAGCACATACTGTCTTTGGTTCCAGTCGGGATAATTGTCACGCTCCGGACGTTCGGCCGTCATATACATTCTAAGGAACTCGCGGAAGTAAGGCGCGATGCCGTTTTTATGATCAGTACGGTGGAAATCCAGATTCAGCGGTTCGTCAGAATACTGATTATATTCGGCTCTCGACAGATAGCCCGCCTTTCTCATCTGATTGAGCACCACGTTGCGGCGCTCCCTGCAACGCTCGGGATATCTGACAGGATTGAACAGCGACGGGTTCTTGCACAACCCTATCAATGTAGCAGCCTCTGTCACCGTGAGATCTTTAGGCTCCTTATTAAAATATGTATTAGACGCAGTCTTTATTCCTACAGCATTATGCAGGAAGTCGAAATAATTGAGATAAAGAGCTATTATTTCCTCTTTTGTATAATAGCTCTCCAACTTAACAGCAATCACCCACTCTATAGGTTTCTGCAAAAGTCTTTCCACCGTGCTTCCGGCTGTTTCGGAATAGAGCTGCTTTGCCAACTGCTGAGTGATGGTAGAGCCGCCTCCCGCACTCTCCTGGCCGAGGAGTCCTCTCTTCACCATCGCACGTCCGAGTGCTATGAAGTCGATTCCCGAATGGTCGTAAAAACGTTCATCCTCCGTGGCTATAAGCGCCTGCACAAGATGCGGAGACAGATTGGAATAAGAAACGCATATACGGTTCTCTCTGTTCAGATTCCATGTACCGATCACTTTGCCGTCAGACGAATAAATCTGCGTGGCAAACCTGCTTATAGGATTCTGCAAGTCCTCGAGCGGAGGCATATATCCTATCCATCCGAACCATATGGCCGTAAACGCCACCGCACCCGTGACAAAGCCTAAAACTAATAATCCCCAAAGAAAATGAACAAATATTTTTCTCATGACCGGAAACCGATTTTTCGGCAAAGATAATGTAATTAGAATAAAAAGCAAAACAAATATACCTATATTTTATATAACGCATCACGCGCACAACGGCACGCAGCCATAACGGCGACATGGGGGCAACACGATGAAAAGCCGTGAGCCATCAACCGCTACACCCGGCAATCGCAGCCGTCCGGCACGTCAATATAATTATGATAAAGGCTCAAGAGAAATTCGCCGCGGATTGGTTTCAATAAAAAAGCGCAACTACGATGAAGAATAAGTGTTGATTGTTTCTGATGAAACGAAACCAGACGAGCAACTTACAGATTGTAACCGGATTTTGATTTTCCCGCTTGAGTTTCCTGTTATACCCCGAAAAATAAGCGCGTATTTGCGGACAGACTCTTCCTTTGGGCGCAAATACGCTAAATATAAGAGGATAATATAAGATATTGAATATCAATGATTTATTTTTAAAGGGCATTTTCCCACACTACGAAAAGCACCATTCCGGCATACGAAATGGCCCATATTGGGAGCTGAAAAGCACCAAATCGCGCCCTAAAATGGGCTTAATCGGACTGCGAAACGGGCAATATCAGAACGTCATTCGGTTTATTTCGGACTACGTTATAGGGTATATGCCTAAGTCGTTCGGGATGAAACAGGTTTTATTACGTCTGATTTAACATCCTCTTACATCTCTTTCAAGAAAATATTTTGTCAAAATATAGTCAAGAAAAATTGTAAGCATCTCCTTTGAGTTTCCCTGGAAAACGCTGACATAAGCAATGAGAAAGGGCATTGGAAATGTTTATTGGAAGAGCCGGAAGTATGCGCCCATCTTGCAATGATGATTTACCGGTTGTGACACGGTGGATTTATTATTTTGGCAACATTAATATATTTTTGCGGCAACATCAGTTTTTATTATTACGTGACTCCCATGCCGTCCATGTTCATACCGCCCGCGTTAACCATAAGTATCCCGCCATTCCGTCGTTCTTCACAAACAATACCTTCCCCCACAGAACTGTTGATGAACTGCATAAATCTTACGAAAGATTGTATCATTAAATTCGCCGTGATGCGCGGATAAGTTTTTTATTTTTCCGGTTGTTTGTATGGTTAATCCGGATAAAGTATGTTGCAGTCAGCCATACACCAACAGCGGCCGGCCGAACGCCATACATACAGAGCGCAATATGCAAGACACAAAAATGCATCTGCTGAGTCATTAATCCACAACAAAGCCCGTTTAATTGAAAAAATATGATTAATTTAGCGGTCGAAAGCAAAAAATCATATAACATAATGAAACACGATTTCGTAACAATTGCCGACCTGTCAAAAGACAAGATCATGTACATGATAAGGCTGGCACAGGAATTCGAGAAACATCCTAACAGAGAACTGCTGAAGGGAAAGATTGTAGCAACCCTGTTCTTCGAACCGTCAACGCGCACAAGACTCAGCTTCGAGACAGCAGCCAACCGCCTAGGAGCCAAGGTGATAGGCTTCTCAGACGCGAAGGCATCGAGCGTGACAAAAGGCGAGACGCTGAAGGACACCATACTGATGGTGTCCAACTATGCTGATGTCATCGTGATGCGTCACTACATAGAGGGCGCGGCGCAATATGCGAGCGAAATATCACCGGTGCCGATAGTAAATGCCGGAGACGGTGCCCACATGCATCCGTCGCAGTGTCTGCTCGATCTCTATTCGATATACAAGACCCAGGGCACACTCGAGAATCTGAACATATATCTCGTCGGCGACCTGAAGTACGGACGTACGGTGCATTCGCTCATAACAGCCATGCGCCACTTCAACCCTACATTCCACTTCATCGCACCTGAGGAGCTCGCAATGCCTAACGAATATAAACTGTATTGCAAGCAGCACGGCATCAAGTTTGAGGAGCACACCGAATTCAACGACGAGATAATCGCAAATGCCGACATACTGTATATGACACGAGTGCAGAAGGAACGCTTCTCCGACCTCATGGAATATGAACGGGTGAAGAACGTATACATACTGAAAAACTCGATGCTGAAAAACGCGAAGGAAAACATGAAGATTCTCCATCCGCTGCCAAGAGTGAACGAAATAGCCTACGACGTTGACGCCAATCCGCACGCATACTACATACAGCAGGCCGGCAACGGTCTCTATGCACGCGAGGCAATCTTCAGTCATGTTCTCGACATTAGTATTGACGATGTGATAAACGACAATACTATAATTAAATAGTCATACACGAAACACAACAAAAAACATCAATCAGTAAATTCATGAGCAAGACAGAAAGACTGGTTGCCGCAATTAAAAACGGAACCGTTATAGATCATATTCCGGCAGAAAAGACTTATCAGGTCGCAACACTTCTCGAACTGCAGAAACTCAATACGCCGGTGACAATAGGCAACAACTATCCGTCAAAGAAATTAGGCAGCAAGGGTATAATAAAGATATCAGACAAATTCTTCACCGACGAAGAGATATCACGCCTGTCGGTCGTAGCACCAAAGGTTGTGCTTAACATCATACGCGACTACGAGGTGGTGGAAAAAAAGACAGTGGAGATACCCGACGAGCTGCGCGGAATCGTGAAATGCAACAACCCGAAATGCATCACCAACAACGAACCGATGGAGACTGTGTTCAACATTGTCGATAAGGAGCACGGCATACTCAAATGCCACTACTGCGACAAGGAACAGGACATAAACAAGGTGGAACTGGTTTGACTTTCTGCATAAACCGGCTTGCCGATAAAAGAAAAAGAATTAACTTTGCAACAAAGGTTATTGCGCCTACAAACATATTTCATATAAACAAATACAGAAACCGAAATGAAAAGAGACCAGCAGATCTTCGATCTTATCGAAAAGGAACATCAACGCCAGCTGAAAGGCATTGAACTGATTGCATCAGAGAACTTTGTAAGCGACGAAGTGATGGAAGCCATGGGCTCATGGCTCACCAACAAATACGCAGAGGGATATCCCGGAAAGAGATATTACGGCGGATGCGGAGTCGTAGATGAAGTGGAGACACTCGCCATTGAAAGAGTGAAAAAGCTCTTCGGAGCCGAATATGCCAACGTGCAACCGCACTCAGGAGCACAAGCCAACGCAGCCGTACTGCTGGCCGTACTGAAACCCGGTGACACATTCCTCGGACTGAACCTCGCACACGGAGGTCATCTTTCACACGGATCATCGGTCAACACATCGGGTATTCTGTATCATGCCGTCGGCTACAACCTCAACAGAGAGACCGGACGCGTTGACTACGACGAGATGGAACAGCTCGCCATAGAGAACAAGCCGAAACTCATCATCGGCGGAGGATCGGCATACAGCCGCGAGTGGGACTACAAACGCATGCGCGAGATTGCCGACAAGGTAGGCGCACTGCTCATGATCGACATGGCTCACCCGGCAGGACTCATTGCAGCCGGACTGCTCGACAACCCTGTGAAGTATGCACACATCGTGACATCGACAACCCACAAGACTCTGCGCGGACCGCGTGGCGGTATCATCCTCATGGGCAAGGACTTCGAGAATCCATGGGGTCTGAAGACCAATAAGGGACAGGTGAAGATGATGAGCCAGCTGCTCAACTCGGCAGTATTCCCTGGAACACAGGGCGGACCGCTCGAGCACGTCATCGCTGCCAAGGCCGTGGCATTCGGCGAGGCTCTGCAACCGGAGTTCAAGGAGTGGGCAAAACAGGTACAGAAAAACGCCAAGGTGCTTGCCGACGAACTCATGAAGCGCGGATTCACCATCGTAAGCGGCGGTACTGACAACCACTCGATGCTCGTAGACCTGCGCTCAAAATATCCTGACCTCACCGGTAAGGTGGCCGAGAACGCTCTCGTAGCAGCCGACATCACCGTGAACAAGAACATGGTGCCGTACGACACACGCAGCGCATTCCAGACATCAGGCATTCGCCTCGGCACACCGGCAATAACCACACGCGGTGCCAAGGAAGACCTCATGGTTGAGATAGCAGCCCTCATAGAGGAAGTGCTCAACGATCCGGAGAACGAGGAAGTGATAACAAGCGTACGCCACAGAGTGAACGAGACGATGAAGAACTATCCTCTCTTCGCTTATTAAGCATAGGCAACAACAGAATAAGTAAACGGGAGGAGCGGTCTGCAAACGACCTTTCTCCCGTTTTCCGATATCACAAAAGACATGACACAACAAATCATCATATATATAATAATAGCCGCGGCTGTATTGATTGCCATTAAATGGGTGGCCGACACAATAAGGAATGCAAAAAAAGGCAATGCGGCCTGTGCGGGATGTCCTTTGGCCGAAGCCTGCAATGCTAAAAACAAGCGAAAATGCCCAAATATCGAAACAAATAATAAAAAAGACGCTTAAAATTTGCCGGATTAAATAAAAAATCATACCTTTGCAATCGCAAATGAAAACGGTGCCTTGGATGAGTGGCTTAGTCAACGGTCTGCAAAACCGTGTACGGCGGTTCGAATCCGCCAGGCACCTCTCGAAGAACTACAATTAATTGAATAAATTATTTGTAGTTCTTTTTGTTTAAATACCAATAACCTGACAATAACCAAAACGCAAACACTTATGAGAAAGACCTTTATCACTCTTCTGGCAGCACTGACTCTCGGCACAGGCCACATATACGCGCAAAGCTACCAGCCGGCACCCGAAAACCTTCAGGCAAGAAAGGAATTTCAAGACATGAAGTTCGGCATATTCCTGCATTGGGGCATCTACTCCATGCTTGCCGACGGCGAATGGGTGCAACACTCCAAACGTATAGACCGCAACGAATATTCCAAACTGGCAGGCGGATTCTATCCTTCACACTTCAGCGCACACGAATGGGTAAAAGCATTCAAGGAAGCCGGTGCAAAATACATCACAATAACATCGCGTCACCACGACGGTTTCTCCATGTTCGACTCTAAAGCCACCGACTACGACATCATTGACGCCACCCCTTTCAAGCGCGACATACTGAAAGAGTTGGCCGACGAATGTGACAGACAGGGTATAAAGCTGCACGTTTACTACTCGCACATGGACTGGTATCGCCCTGACTATCCGCTCGGCGATACAAGCAAGGCCCTGCCCCAGCCCGAAGGCTCTGCCGACTGGAACTCGTACTTCAACTTCATGAACGCACAGCTCACCGAGATACTGACCAACTACGGCAAGATAGGAGCAATATGGTTTGACGGAATGTGGGACCATCCTAAAGACTTCGACTGGCAGCTCGACGAGCAATACGCACTCATACACAAGCTGCAACCGGCATGCCTCATAGGAAACAATCACCACATGGCACCACACAATGGCGAGGACTTCCAGCTCTTCGAGCAGGACCTGCCGGGCGAGAACAGCGCCGGATTCTCCGCAGGACAGGAAGTGAGCGACATGCTGCCGCTGGAATCGTGCCAGACCATGAACAACACGTGGGGATACAACATCACTGACAAGTCGTACAAATCGGCCGACGAACTGATAAGACGACTGGTGAAGTCGGCGGGAATGAACTCAAACCTGCTGCTCAACATAGGTCCGCGCCCTGACGGACAGCTGCCCGACGAAGCCATGGCAAGACTACAGGAGATAGGCAAATGGACCAAACGCTATGGCGAGACAATATACGGCACACGCGGCGGACTGATAAAGCCTCAACCATGGGGCGTCACCACACAGAAGGGCAACACGCTCTACGTGCACATACTCGACCTCAAAGAGAAGAGCCTGACTATACCATTGAGCACTAAAAAGATAAAGTCGGCAAGGATGTATGACGACGGCAGCAAGCTGAAATTGCTGAAACACGGCAACGACTCCACCGTTATCAATCTGCCGGAAGTACCGCAAAGCGTTGATACGATTGTGGAGATAATGCTGAAGAAATAAACTGTATCACCACGATTATATATCATATATGAGTAATTTATGCATAAATTCTGAACCATTTTTTAGACAATACATGCCGAATATAAATTACAAAACTGTTGATCATTTATTATTAATACAATAAAAATATGTTATTCATTTAACATAAAGCATTGAAAAACAAATGAAAAAAAGGTTTTACGTATATATATTGTCATTAATATGTTCTACGATGGCTTTCTCACAAAAGGATATGAGAGCCGGATACAGCGACATGTTCAAACAGTTCAGGACATTGCAAAATAATCTGTCTATGTATGACGGATGGAAATACATAGTAGAGAATGTTTATGATATTCCATTTTGGAAAACGATTAGAAATGGCGAATACAGAACTTGGCTTACTGAAGATGTGTTTCACATAGAAAAGACTGATTCTGACAGAAACGGTAATATATATTTCTATAAGTTGTTTGACGCATTCGACATTTGTCCTGACTCCGTATCTCTGCACGGAGAGGTGATGTTACAATCAGACTCAGCAATCTTTGTTGTCAATATCAACAGAAAAGAGATAATGTGCAGAAAAGAGATATATGCGGTGAACAATACGGCATGGACAAAGTTCAATGTAACAATCCCTTATAAAGAAGGACAGAATTATACAGGAATAGATTTTTATATTCACGGAATGAAATCAGGCGACCGTGTATATCTTCGTAATTTCGGAATGGATGCTGACGGAGTCAATATAGACGATTATATAGGGAAAAGAGCCGCCAATGATGACCATGAATTTGATGTGTCGTCAATGTTCAGATTTGATAATACCACACTGACAAAAGAACAGACAGAACGCCTTGAGACTATATGTCTGGTATGGGGCTTTACGAAATATTATAACGAAATAATAAGACAAGGGGAAAGAGATTGGAATTATGACCTGTTCCGGATTCTAAACAAGGCCTATAATCAAAAGGACAAAGCTGCGTTCAACAGGGTCTTGGCGGAATGTATACCTTCATTCAAAACAAGAAAGAAAGATAAATATCTTAGTCCTAACAACAATGACAGCATAATATCGCAAATATCATTCGATTGGATGGAAAGACAAAGACTCGGCCGCCGTCTTTACAACAGATTGAGAAGTATGCGTGATGAACAACACGGTGATGCGATGATGACTGTCGGCTATCAGAACAGCAACGAGGAAATCATCCAGGAAAAGGTTGTCATGTTCAAGAATGAAAGTGCATATGACAATATCAATCCTAACGACGACGGATACAGAATGCTTACTCTATTCCGATTTTGGAATATGATGTACTATTTTCATCCGTATATAGGGCATTTCGAAAAGAAGTGGAGAAAACTGCTGCCTGAATTCATAAGAGTTTTCGCAAAAGCAAGAGACCGTAAGGATTTTGACATCGCATGCGCCAGACTTATATCTGCAGTGAAAGACAGCCATACACTGATATATGGACTTGAAACCAATATTGACGGAGAACTTATGTGGAAATATAATAATTATCTGCCAGTAGAAGCAGTGATGTCAGACTCGTGCAGAATACTTATAACAAAGATAAATGCAGAAAATTATCCCAAAGACGGAATTCTACCTGGAGACTATATAATAGGAGTAAACGGTAAGTCCATATATGATATAAGAAAAGACGCTGACAGGTACAACCACTATGCCAATTTGTCTGCCGACCAGTACGCACCTACATATATATCATTTCCTGGCAAATCGGTTACTTACACAGTGGAAAGAGACGGAGAGAGAAAAGATGTATATATCAACGACTTTATGAGCTATTGGGAAAAATACAAAGCAAGGGAAAGCAGTACGCCTGCAACAAACACATTTGAAAACGGAATAATATACATCAATCTTGCAGCAATCAACGCCGACTCTTTAACCAAAGTTTTGAATAATAATATTGAAAGTAAGGCTATTATATTTGACATGAGAGGTTATCCTGTCGATTATCCGGCTATTCTCGATACACTTACCGGTTTTCTTTATCCGGAAGCCAAAAGTATAATGAGGAGGTCGTATGCCGATTTGAACACACCGGGAACATTCAGATTGAACAACTGCTACACGAAAAAATATGGTAAAACAAATCCAAATTATTACAAAGGCAAAGTAGCTGTTCTTGTAAACGGAACCACCATAAGTGCAGCTGAAATTGTAGCTCTTGCAATAAAAAACGCCCCAAAAGCAACTGTAATAGGTGAACCAACAGCCGGAGCACTAGCGCGTATTACATTTCAGCCTCTTCTCGGAGGTGCCTCCACAAGGATAACAGGCGCTGGAGTGTATCTAAATGATGGTCGCTGCACTTACCCTGATGGAATTCCACTTGATTTCGTTGTGCGTCAAACTCCCGAAGATATAAAGGCAGACAAAGACACTCAGCTTGAGTTTGCAAAGACACTTTTAGCAAAATAAAATAATCAATGATAACTTCAAAATAATATATACTTACAAGGAGGACACACAGACAAAAGAAAAGGAAAGCCTATAAAACAAAAGTATATAGATTGCATAACGACATCTTATATAAAATATGCTGAAATATAATAATACAATAAATCGATAAACGCTCTATACGGTCCAACTATTATGTATCTCAGAATAATTCAGCAGATGCACTATCACTACCAATGTTCCAATGTTGCCTGGAAGCTTTCCGACATTCCGCGATACATCAGTAATAGAACCTGGCTCCACCGGATTTCTACCGAGCCGGAACAAAACACAAAACGCAGCGTCACTGCTTATCTGATAAGTCCAGACGTGGCGGACATACGGTTAATGCAATGAAAACGAAAAAGGCTGCTCCAATGTGTCTGGAACAGCCTTTAAGTGTGACTCCGACAGGATTCAAACCTGTAACCTTCTGATCCGTAGT
>OLGE01003673.1_pt1 | contig 11886 bp, 10 predicted proteins | sample 1605151 | NCBI WGS metagenome assembly OLGE01 (sample SAMEA3888912, study PRJEB22519) | human gut metagenome | biome: human gut; feature: human-associated habitat; material: faeces | place: Denmark | collected 2010
GACGACGCTCCGGCTCAAGCTGAAGTATATTCAGTGTGAATCCCTGGCCGCGTGCTGCGCCCTGTTCTTTGTTTCAATTTTTGTCCTTCTGAGAACGTCAGACGTCTTCAGAAACAGAAGAGCCGTCTGGTTTGCGCTCGTGCCTTCAGTGTTTTTCTGCGGTGCCTATACGGTGCTCTGCTTTTTCAGCCTCAAGAGCACATTTGTTCTGTACTATTATACAGGGACGCTGATTTTTCCTTTTCTTCTCCTCATCTCCCACCTGCTGATGCGCGGGCTGCAGCCCCTTTTTATCAGGGGACTGCTCCGGGCCCTGTATTTTTGCGTCGTTTTCTTCAGTATACTGTTTACGACTATATACTGCTTTTATTTTGGCACGTACCGCAGTGAATTCGACGATGTTTCTTTCCTCTCTGTCGTCGCAACGACCCGGACCGAGGCTGCGGAGTATATGCGCACGACGTTTACCGCCCCGGAGCTGGCGGTCATGGGACTGCTTGTGCTCCTCTTTATCGGCCTTGCCCTTACCATGACTGCGGCGGTGCATGCGGGCAGCCGTATGAAGTCACTGCCCCCGGGCGGTAAGGGGGACTGGGCTTCCTGCCTGCTTGTCTGCCTGTTCGCTTTCCTGTTCAGCTTCAAACTGTCGTATTTTCCTCTCGATGTGTACAGACATGCCCATAAGAAAGGCGGCGTACTGGCGCAGATTTTTGTCGATCTTGCCAAAAATATGCAGGATTGTGATGTCTCTCTGCTCGTGAAGGCGTCAGAAACAGCGGCGGCGAAAGTTCCCGGCACGATACTTGTGGTCATCGGTGAGAGTGAAACGCGCGATCACATGAAGGTTTTCAACAGAAATCATCTCACGGATACAACACCATGGGAGGCAAAGGCTGCGGCTGAGGGAGACATCGTTCTGTTCGGAAAGGCCTATTCAAACTATCCGAACACGCCCATGGCGCTGACACAGGCGCTCACGGGGGCAAACCAGTACAACGGCGTTGAACTGAAGAATGCCGATGACGTTATCGGCCTTGCCAGGGCGGCGGGATACCGAACTTTCTGGATTTCCAATCAGAACCACAGCGATGTCTATGATGCGGCCTGTATCTTTGCGCGCACGAGCGACAAGCAGTATTCCCTTAAAAGTTACGATGAGAGACTCTTACAGTATCTCCGCTTTGTGCCCAGAGAACAGAATAATTTCGTTATTGTGCACATGCAGGGCAGCCATTACAGCTACCGGGAACGGGTGCCCGAGAAATTTTACCGGGAGAATGTGCGGGGGACCGGCACCGAGGCCGAATATGACTGCACAGTGGCGTATACGGATTATGTGCTGGAGAAAATCTTTTCCTATGCCAGAGAGAATCTGAACCTGCAGGCCATGATCTATTTTTCTGATCACGGCGAGAATATGAAGTACAGGCACATAGCCGACCCTCTGAAGTTCGACATGCTCCGTATTCCTCTCTGGGTGTACCTTTCGCCGCAGTATAAAAAAATTTATCCTGATACCGCACATCAGCTCAGGGCCAACAGCGGCCGGGTTTTCACGAATGATCTTGTTTTTGAACTGATTTCCGGTATTCTGCACGCTCCGTCCAAGGGATATCCGGCGGCTTTTGATATTTCCAGCAGCCAGTATGCTCTGACACCTGAAAACGCCCGTTCCGTGCGTGGCAGGATATCTGTCAGCGCGGACAGGAATTATGACGATTATGGTCGCCCCGGAGCGGCGAAGGCGGAAGACGGCAGCCCGGAAAAGGCGGGTATCGCTGCTGCCAACGATAACCCTGGTTAGCCGGACGCAGGGATGCTCAGTTTTCCTAGGAGCATTATGGAAAAACAGCACAACGAAATAAAAGGCAGAACGGGTCTCAGGCGTCTCAGGAATGCCGTCATATATTCTCTCGACGGTTACCGGGCAGCATGGAGGGACGAGGAAGCGTTCCGTCAGATTGTGATCCTGCTGGCGGCCGGAATCCCTCTGGCCTTTCTGCTTGGCAGAAACTGGGCGGAGACTGTTCTTCTCGTTCTCCCGCTGGTTCTGTGCGTAATTGTCGAACTCTTCAACACGGCGGTGGAGAATGTAGTAGACCGCATTCACTGGATATGCATCCCCTGTCCAAGAAGGCCAAGGACATGGGGAGTGCGGCACAGTTTACCGCCCAGCTTTTTCTCGCTTTCGTATGGGGCGGGTATCTGCTCGTGCGTTTTTTCAGCTAGCTAGGAGCGGAGAGGCGTGGTGCAGGCTTCGACCAGTCCTTCCGGCGGATCGATGACAATGGGTGTCCCCAGTGAACTGATGAATTCAGGCCTGGCCGGGAAAAGAAATTCGCTGCCCGCGCTGCGGATGGCCCAGAGCATCTGTCCCCCAGGAGTTTCGATATGGTCGAATGTTCCCAGAACCGTGCCATCCGTGAGGGCGACAGGCCGACCGAGCAGATCTGTGATGTAGGCCTCGTTTTCATTGAGGGCGGGCAGGCAGTGCCTTGGCAGCCAGAGCGTTGAACCAGCCAGTGCCTCGGCCTGTGTACGGTCGTTTACTCCCCTGATGGTGACGAGCCAGGCATTTTTGTGCGGTCTGAAGCCTTCAGCCGTGCACGGCTTTTCCGTGCCGTCGGGTTTCTTCAGCGTGATGGGACCGGACAAAAGAGTAGGGGAGTCTGCGTAAAGATTCAGGCAGAACTCCCCTTTTATACCATGGGGGCGCGTGAGCACCCCCAGACAAATCATTTTTTCAGAGCGGTCGGGCACTGGCTATTCCTCGATTTCCAGGATGCAGCGTCTCTCCTGTTTGGCAGAGGCGGCATTAACCAGAGTACGCAGTGCGCGGGCTGTGCGTCCCTGCCTGCCGATGATTTTACCGAGATCCTCCTTGGCGACAGAAAGGTGGAGGACGGTCACATCTTCCTTTTCCTCAAGAGACACCCGCACTTCTTCAGGCCTGTCTACCAGGGATTTTGCTATGTACTCAACCAGTTCCTGCATGAAAAGAAATTAGGCCTCGGCCTTGGGCATATGATCCTTGAGGATGGCGCGCACGGTATCAGTCGGGATGGCGCCGCGGTCGAGCCACTTCTGGATTTTCTCGGCATCAAGAACGACCTCAGCCGGAGAGAGCATCGGGTTGTAGTGACCGAGGAATTCGAGCGGACGGCTGTCACGGGCGTTTTCCAGGTTGGTGGCGACGATGCGGTAGAAGGGGTGCTTTTTGCTGCCAAGACGGGTCAGTTTAATCTTTACGGCCATGAATTATCTCCCTAATGAAAGTTGTTTTAATATTTTATGATTTCGGTTTGGAAAGGGCAAGACGCGGAGTTTATCTGTGGCGCTGTTTCTTCGCGGCCTTGCGTTTCTTTTTCTTCGCTTGGGCGAGAGCCTTGCTGCTGCGGGAAGGAGACGGTTTTGCGGAACCTTCTCCCGCTCCCGGCATACCGGGCATACCAGGCATTCCCATTCCCGGCAGTCCGCGCATTGGCATGCGTGTGCCGGGCGGGGTGAACCCATGGGGCATGCTGAGGCCCTTTCGCGAACCTCCGGACATGCCTTTCATCATCTGGCGCATCTGTTCAAACTGGCGAACCAGCATATTCACCTGCTGAACCTGAACGCCGGCACCCCTGGCGATGCGCGCTCTCCGGCTCCCGTTGAGGATATCGGGGTCGTGGCGTTCCGCCGGGGTCATGGAATTGATGATGGCCTCCATCTGGGCCATGCCCTTTTCGGGCAGAGCTCCATTTGCGGCGGCAAGCTTCTCGCGCAGTCCGCCGAGACCCGGGATCAGCTTCAGGATACTTTCCAGGCTGCCGAGTTTCTTCACGTTGCGCATCTGCTTGCGGAAATCTTCGAGATCGAAGGTCGCCTTCTTGAGTTTTTTGGCGAACTCTTCGGCTTCTTCCTGTTTGATGGCGTCTCTGGCTTTCTCGGCGAGCGTGAGGATATCACCCATACCGAGGATGCGGCCTGCGATGCGGTCGGGATGAAAAACTTCCAGCTCGGAAAGCTTTTCGCCCATGCCGACGAATTTGACCGGAGCGCCGGTAACAGCTTTGATGGAAAGAGCGGCACCGCCGCGGGCATCGCCGTCCATCTTCGTGAGAACAACGCCCGTGATGCCCAGTTTTTCATTGAAGGTCTGTGCGACGTTGACGGCGTCCTGACCGGTCATGGCATCGGCCACGAAGAGGATTTCCTGGGGGTGCACGGCGGCCTTCAGGTCGGAAAGCTCCTGCATGAGGACTTCGTCCACGTGCAGCCGGCCGGCCGTATCAAGAATCATGACCGTGGCCTGTTCTGCCTTTGCCTGCTCGAACGCCTTCCTTGCGATGTCCACGGGGTTCATGTCGACTGTGGACGGGTAGTAGGGCATGCCCAGTTCCTTGGCGAGGACGACCAGCTGATCGATGGCAGCGGGACGGTAGACGTCAGCGGGAACGAGGTAGGGGCGCATTTTGTTGCGCCGCAGATAGTTGGCGATTTTGGCTGCTGAGGTCGTTTTGCCCGAGCCCTGCAGGCCGACCATCATGATAACGGCAGGAACCTGACCCTGGAGGTTCAGTTTGGCTGTTTCGCCGCCGAGAAGTTTGATGAGTTCCTCGTTGACGACGCTCACGACTTCCTGGGCCGGGGACATTCCCTTTGTGATCTCCCGGCCAAGGCACTTCTCGCGGACTGAACTGACGAAGTCCCCGACCACCTTGAAATTAACGTCGGCTTCAAGGAGGGCGAGCCTGACTTCACGCAGTCCGGCTTTGACATTTTCCTCAGTGAGAGTTCCCGCTCCACGGAAGGAGCGGAAAACGCTGCTGAGCCTGTCGGAGAGACTTTCGAACATGAACTATCCTCGGGGAAGAAAAATATGTGGCGGATCCTTGGGGGAAGGCGCCTTAAAGCAATTTTCCATAGTCGTTTTGTGCGTCTGCGTCAAGGATCAGGATAGAGCTCCGGGGGCCTGAATATTTTCCGCTCCCCGGATAAAATGACTGCGTGACACGTGAAGGTTTGCGGTTTATTGACAAGAGGCGTGGCCCAATATATGAGAGCTAATTCAATTTTTTTTACCAAGGTCCACCTAAGAAGTGAGAGGCGCACATGTTTACGAATAGAGGCAAGGCTCTGACCTTTGACGACATTCTGCTTGTTCCCAGCTACTCGGAAGTTACCCCTGACATGGTTGATGTCTCCACATGGCTGACTCCGGAGATACAGCTGCGCATTCCGCTGCTCTCTGCGGCTATGGATACGGTGACCGAGTCCGCCATGGCCATTTCCATGGCCCGCATGGGTGGTATCGGCGTTATCCATAAGAATATGTCCATCGCCCAGCAGAGACTCGAGGTCGAGCGTGTCAAGAAGAGCGAGAGCGGCATGATTCTTGACCCCGTCACCATCGGCTCCGAGAGCACGGTCAGTGAAGCCCTTGCCCTGATGCATGATTTCCGGGTTTCCGGTCTTCCTGTTGTGGACAACGGTGCCCTGAAGGGCATCATCACCAACCGTGATGTCCGCTTTGTCGAAGATGGAGACGCCGTCCGCGTGCGCGACGTGATGACCAGCAAGAATCTCATCACGGTGCCCATGGGCATTTCTCTTGAGGAAGCCAAGCGTCATCTGCATGAGCACCGCATCGAAAAGCTGCTGGTTGTTGATGAGGATAAACACCTGCGCGGCCTTATCACCATGAAGGACATCGACAAAGTTCAGAAATATCCCAATGCCTGCAAGGACGATCGCGGCCGTCTGCGCGTGGCCGCTGCCATCGGCGTGACCAGCGATACTATCGATCGTGCCGAGCAGCTTCTGCAGGGCGGAGCTGATGTCCTCGTCCTTGACTCCGCGCACGGGCATTCTGCGAATGTGCTGCGCACCATCCAGAAAGTGAAGGCTGCCTTCCCCAAGTGCCAGCTCATTGCCGGCAACGTAGCGACTTATGAAGGTGCCAAGGCTGTTCTCGAGGCCGGTGCCGACTGCGTCAAGATTGGTATCGGACCCGGTTCCATCTGCACGACCCGTATCGTCGCCGGCGTCGGCGTGCCGCAGGTGACGGCTGTCATCGAAGCAAGCCGGGCCGCCCGTGAGATGGATCGCTGCTGCATTGCTGACGGCGGTATCAAGTTCTCTGGTGATATCGTCAAGGCGCTGACTGTCGGTGCTCACAGCGTCATGATTGGTTCCCTGTTTGCCGGTACCGAGGAATGCCCCGGCGAGACCGTGCTCTACCAGGGCCGTACGTACAAGGTGTACCGCGGTATGGGCTCCATCGACGCCATGAAGCACGGCAGCTCTGACAGATATTTTCAGCAGCGCAGCAAGAAATTTGTGCCCGAGGGCATCGTTGGCCGTGTTCCCTACCGTGGTTCTGTCAAGGATGTCATCTACCAGCTCATGGGCGGCGTAAAATCCGGCATGGGCTATGTTGGTGCCAAGGACATTGAGACTCTGTACAAGAATACGTCATTCTGCGAAATCTCTCCTGCTGGCCTGCGTGAAAGTCACGTCCATGACGTTGTCATCACGAAGGAAGCGCCGAACTACCGGATTGACAACTAGAGTGTATCCTGCGCCGCGGGGCTTTACCGCGGCGCTCCTTTTCTGGAGGAGTGAAGCCATATGCCCAATAAGGTTATCATCATAGACTACGGCTCGCAGGTGACGCAGCTGATAGCGCGCCGTGTACGTGAAGCCGGCATTTACTCGGAAATTCATCCCTGCACAGTGAGGGCCTCGGAAGTGGCAGCCATGAAGCCGCAGGCCATCATTCTTTCTGGCGGACCGGCCAGCGTTGGCAGCAAGGACGCTCCTGTGCTGGACAGGGGATTTTTTGAACTTGGAGTGCCGGTTCTCGGTATCTGCTACGGCATGCAGCTTATCGCTGATGGTCTTGGCGGACGTCTTTCCCGCTCTGAGACCCGTGAATACGGTCCGGCCGAGCTTACGCTGACTGCCGCTTCTCCCCTGTGGGAGGGCCTGCCGGAGACCACAAAAGTGTGGATGAGCCATGGCGACAAGGTCATGACTCCTCCCCCTGGATTCAGTGTCATCGGCCGTACGCCTACGCTCGATGTCGCAGCCATGGCCTGCGACGAGAAGAAAATTTACGCTGTGCAGTTCCACCCGGAAGTGCACCATACCGTCCTCGGCACGACCATTATCAATAACTTCCTGTTCCGCATCTGCGGGCTCGTGCCTGACTGGACCATGACCTCTTTTGTGGATCGTGTGGTGAAGGAAATGGCCGCCAAGGTAGGTGACCGTCAGGTTATCTGCGCTCTTTCCGGCGGCATCGATTCCACTGTCGTGGCTGTGCTTCTGCACAGGGCCATAGGCAAGAACCTGCACTGCATTTTCGTTGACAACGGCCTGCTGCGTAAGAACGAAGTCGAAGAGGTCCGCCACCTTCTCGGTGACAACCTGGATCTCAATCTTACTGTCGTAGACGCCTCCGAACGTTTCCTTTCCCGCCTGAAGGGCGTGGATGACCCGGAGAAGAAGCGTAAAATCATTGGCCATACTTTTATTGAGATTTTCGATGAGGAATCCAAAAAGATTCCCCATGTGGATTTCCTGGCCCAGGGGACGCTGTACCCCGACGTCATCGAGTCCACGTCGGCCAAGGGACCGAGTGCCGTCATCAAGAGCCATCACAATGTTGGCGGTCTGCCGGATCATATGAAGCTTTCCCTCATCGAGCCCCTGCGCGAGCTCTTTAAGGATGAAGTCCGTCAGGTGGCCAAAGAACTGGGACTGCCTGATACGATTGTCTGGCGTCAGCCTTTCCCCGGCCCCGGTCTGGCTATCCGCGTTCTCGGAGAAGTGACCCGCGAACGTCTGGATATTCTCCGCGCCGCAGACAGCATCGTGCAGGAGGAACTGCGCAATTCCGGCTGGTACCGCAAGGTCTGGCAGGGCTTCGCCGTGCTTCTTCCCCTGCGTACCGTTGGTGTCATGGGTGACGGTCGTACCTATGAGCATGTCATTGCCCTGCGCATTGTGGACAGCGTCGATGCCATGACTGCAGACTGGAGCAGACTGCCCACTGACCTGGTTGCCAAGATATCCGGACGGATTATCAACGAGGTCAACGGCGTGAACCGCGTGGTTTACGACGTCTCCTCCAAGCCGCCGAGCACTATTGAATGGGAATAAATATATGAAGCCCTGTAAGCTTGAATCTATAAAGCTTGCAGGGCTTTTTTTACGCCTGCTGGGGCATCTGATTCAGAACAGGGGTGGAAGGAGATCCGGGGAAAGGTGATTTTTTTATCTGAAAGCCTTCCATAATTTTGCTATTTTTGATAATAATTACTATTATTTTTATTAAAATAATTTTCTGAGAAGGGTCGTGTAAAACTCCTTTCTGCGATTGTACCGGAAGATTTCCTCCTGCAGTTTCCGAAAGAATGTTTTCATAAGAGAATTTTTTGGTAGTATATATTTGCATCTCTAAAAAAGGAAAAACGGATATGAACACCCTTATTATCAATGCCCAGCCAGATTATAAAAACGACGCGCACTACTCTATCCAGCTTATGAATCATTTCATTGGACTTTTTAAAGAGAAGTATCCCAATGATACGCTGGAGATCCGTAATCTCGCTGGGGAATGGATCCCCAGGGCGACAATGGATGAACTTCTCACTGTCAGGGGAAAACAGATTGCGAAGAAGCCTCTCACGGAGCAGGAAGAGAAGGTGGCGCAGAGAACTGATGAGCTTCTGAATGACTTCATGTCCTTTCACAGGATCGTCATCGTTATGCCGCTCCACAATTTCAATATTCCTTCGATCCTGAAGGATTATATGGACAACATTCTTGTCGCCAGGAAGACCTTCAAATACACGCCCGAGGGCCTTGCCGGTCTGATGACAGATGATCGCCGCGTCCTGCTCCTTCAGGCGAGCGGATCAATTTATACCAATAATGACCGCTATTCGTCTTTTGAGTTCTCCCGCATGTATCTGGATACGGTCTTTACCCAGGTCATGGGGTTTGACTCATTCCAGATTGTCAGGGCGCAGGGGACTTCCAAAAGTGCCTGGAAAGCTGAGAGGGATATGCCGCTCGCCCTCGGGAAGCTCGATGAGGAATTCACCCGGTTCTATGCCTAAGGACTGAAGACGGACCTCAGTTTCCATTTTTCTGCTTTTTTCAGATATGTTTTCAGTTCGGGGGATAAACTGTCCACCATTTTGTCGATGGCGTTGACCTGTCCGATAATTTTTCTGAGTCTTCTGTGCAGATTGGCCGCATCCATGCATTGTTTCATCGTATGATCCTGTACCGGTTTCCCGGAGATATGACAGGGGATTTACAGGTAACGTCCCGTGATGCTTTCAGGGCAGTTTCTGATTTCCTCTATCGTGCCTGAAGCGACGATTTTTCCACCTTCTTCCCCACCGCCCGGGCCCATGTCAACAATATAGTCCGCATTATGGATGACGTCCCGGTCGTGTTCGATGACAATGACTGTGGCGCCATGTGAGAGAAGTGTTTCAAATACCTGCAAAAGCGTTCTGACGTCCAGAGGGTGCAGGCCTATTGTCGGTTCGTCAAAGACGAAGAGGGAGTCTGACTGAGGGCGTCCCATTTCGCTGGCCAGCTTCAGCCGCTGCGCCTCACCTCCGGAAAGACCCGGGGTTTCCTCTCCCAGCGTCAGATATCCGAGCCCGAGCTTCCGGAGGACGTTCAGCCTTCTGGAAGCAAGAGTCAGATCTTTACAGGCCCCGATGGCCTGGTCGACGCTCATGCCCATGATCTCCGGCAGGGTGTATGGAATTCCTTCTCCGCTGATCCAGTGCACGGATTCGGCCTTTTTCCCGTACCGTGTCCCATGGCAGGCGGGGCAGGTGATTTCGACGTCCGGAAGAAACTGCACATCGAGGCTGATAGTACCTGTGCCGTCACATTCCGGGCATCTCAGGCTGCCGTTGTTGTACGAGAAGGAGCCTGCTTTGAAGCCATGCTCCTTCGCTTCCGCTGTCTTCGCAAAGACCCTGCGCAGTTCGTCGTGGACATTGGAATAGGTCGCTACTGTGGACCGCACATTGACGCCGATGGGCGTGGAATCGATCAGTTTGACCTGGCGTATACCGTCCGCTGTCAGCGTGGTCACATGGGGAGGAAGTTTTTTCCCTTCAATGACCGCCTGAAGTCCGGGGATCAGTGATTCCAGAATGAGCGTTGTCTTGCCGGAACCGGAAACGCCCGTGACCACGGAGAGCCTCCCTTTGGGGAAGATGGCATGAAGCGGCTTCACCGTGTGAATTTCACGGGTTGTGAGGCGGATCTCTCCCAGGCTGAACATTTCCCCGGCCTGCGCCGGTCTGCGGACGAGGACATTTCTTTCCCCGGAAAGGTACGGTCCGATGACGGAGTCCGGATTCTTTTCCATCTCCGGAATGGTGCCCTCCGCAATAACCCTGCCGCCGCCAGCACCGGCCCCGGGCCCCATCTCGATCATATAATCCGCTTTTTTCAGGATATGCGTTTCATGGTCGACGAGCACGACGGTATTGCCGTCTGCCACCAGATCGTTCATAACGCCTTCCAGCCCTTCGATATTGGCCGGATGCAGGCCAATGGAAGGCTCGTCCAGTACATAGAGGACGCCTGTCGTGCGGTTGCGGACGGCCCGCGCGAGCTGCATGCGCTGTCGTTCGCCAGTGGAGAGCGTCGCGGCCGCGCGGTCGAGAGAAAGATAGCCGAGTCCGAGCTCCAGGAGACGCCGCGCCACGTCATGAAAGGCGTCGCAGATGCTTTCCGCCATGGGGCGCATGTATTCCGGCAGGGAGTCCGGCACACCCTTCACCCAGTCTGAAAGCCGGAGCAGCGTCATTGAGCAGGCCGCATCAAGTGAGATGCCCCTGAGCTTCGGCGCACGTGCCGCTTCAGAGAGCCGCGTCCCATGGCAGTCCGGGCATACGTCCGTCCTCAGAAATTTTTCCACCCGCTTCAGGCCTTTTTCATCCTTGATGTGGGCCAGGGCGTTTTCCACGGTATACTTTGCGTTGAAGTAGGTGAAGTCCATTTCTCCGGCCGCGCCGGAGGTTTTGTTCTGGTAGATTATGTGCTTCTTGACTGCCGGACCGTGGAACACGATATCCCGTTCTTTTGCCGTGAGCTCCCTGAAGGGAACATCCGTGCGGACACCCATTTCTCTTGCGATATCCTTCATCAGCGACCACATGAGGGTCTGCCAGGGCAGAACAGCGCCTTCGTCAATACTCAGATTCTCATCCGGCACGAGAGTTGACTCATCAACGGTCTGCACCATGCCCGTTCCGCCACAGCTTCTGCATGCGCCTCCGCTGTTGAAGGCTAGATCCTCAGCACCGGGTCCGAAAAAGCGGACGCCGCAGACCGGACAGACGAGTTCCTTCATGAGAGCGACGTTCATGGATGGTTCCAGGTAGTGCCCGTTCGGGCAGCGGTGGCTGCCGAGCCGCGAGAACATGAGCCTGAGGCTGTTCAGAAGTTCCGTTGACGTGCCGAACGTGCTCCGTACCCCTGGAACTCCAGGTCTCTGGTGCAGGGCGAGGGCCGCGGGAATGTACCGGACTTCGTCCACATTGGCTTTCTCTGCCTGCGTCATCCTGCGCCGTGTGTAGGTGGACAGCGCCTCGAGATAGCGTCTTGATCCTTCAGAATACAGAATGCCGAGCGCCAGGGAGGATTTACCGGAGCCGGAGACGCCGGCAATGGCCGTGATTTTCTGCAGCGGAATATCGACGCTGATGTTTTTCAGATTGTGGACGTGCGCGCCCCGTACTTCTATGCAGGATGGCTTTTTCATTCTCTTTTCGCCTCTACAGAAGATTTACACCATCGGAAGATATCTTTCACTCCCGGAGGTGAATTTTCATTCCAAGTGCAAGATGGTCA
>OLGE01003677.1_pt1 | contig 11873 bp, 10 predicted proteins | sample 1605151 | NCBI WGS metagenome assembly OLGE01 (sample SAMEA3888912, study PRJEB22519) | human gut metagenome | biome: human gut; feature: human-associated habitat; material: faeces | place: Denmark | collected 2010
ACCTGTTCCCGACGATCTACCGCATCGACCGCATCCGGTCGGTGAAGGTGCTGAACGAGCATTTCCGTGTGCCGTATGCCAAGCGGTTCGAGGAGGGCGAGTTCCGTAAGCGCGTCCAATTTATGTACGGCGGGCGGCTGGAGCACATCCGCTTCCGCTATACCGGCCCGTCGCTGGAGGCGGTGCTGGACAGGCTCCCCACGGCGCAGGTACTCTCCGAGGATGCCGACGGCTGGCTCATCTCCGCCGAGGTCTTCGGCAAGGGCATCGAGATGTGGCTGAGAAGCCAGGGGGAGTGGGTGGAGAAGGTAGAGTGAGAAAGTGTGTGAGTATCAACGAATCAGGAGGGATACGCGATGACTGAGAGAGTGGAGTTGCAGGAGAGCCGCGAACAGTGTGTGACTTTACTGCAGGAAAAAACTACTTGTGATAAGTACGACTACTTGGTGGCAGCCGGTTGCGGTGTGATTGGTGGCTTAGTAGATATTTTCTTCGTGGGGGCGCCTGGGGCTTCGCCATTGGGGAACTGGACAGACGCGCAGGTAGATGAAGTGGTCAAGTTTTTTGCAAAGCAGAATGGATGGCCGTGTGAGGGAAAAGAGGATAATGTAAAAAGCGCAATCGGCTATTTAGAAAAGGGTGTAAATAAGCGTACAAAGGAAGTACACGCAGTCAATTATGACCACAGATATGCATCGGATGTTGGAAATGCGTTTTCCATGGGCACCAAGAATCACCACATGAAATCCTTAGCGCATTCGCCGGACATCGTTGGATGGTTTTTCTCTGTGTTGAACCAATTTACCAGTACAGCGACCTTTGTCTCCGATGGACAAATCATCACCATAGCAACCGATACTTTTGAATTGCAGGGTGGAAATTTTATTGCAAAGGTTTTCTGTGGAACGGCAAACTGGCTCTGGCATATCATGTCCGATGTTGCTGGAAGCTCTGGTGCAGCCGATAGGGGCAGTGGTATCGTTATGCCGTTCTATGAACTGTTTGGCCTTTGTAATTTCGGACGCTTTAATGTGGGAAAGGACAAGCAAACTCTGGCAAAGATTGCCGTTCGCGCGTTTCAGGAGGGGTATGATTTCCGATTCAGCGTGGCACAAGCGATCCCAGTCGTGCTTACGAACTGTCTGATTCGACTGATTTGGGCGCTAAGGAGCTATTTCCAATATAAGCGCCCCTTAAAGGAGTGCATCCCTACTGCACGGCATGAAGACCTGCGCGTCATGCTGCTTGTCGGAAATGGAACGCTGTGCGTGATCGATGGGGCAGATGCAGCCATTCGCTCCGGTGGGAACTTCCTGGCGTTTTTCATGCGGCTGAATCTTGTGGCATGGTTCCGATTCGTAAAGTTGGTTTTAAAGGAGATTTGCCTGCGCATCGGCATTACAGACCCGCTGTCTGCCCATATCGAGGCGTTCAGACAGATGAACGCGGCGTTGGATGAGTACATCAGAAAGCTGGAAGCGTTGGATATGCAGCGGTTCCAGGAAGAGACCGTGCGAAACGGAAAAATTTCAGATGCAATCTGCGCGGCCGGAAGCCAGCAGGAATTGAACACCGTGCTTCTTGCCATCTATCAGGCGTCTGACTATGAAACACCGTGGGAGAAAGGGACATTTGATGAATTTATGCACGACCGCACGCAGACCCTGATATTCAAGTAAGACAATGGGATTCATATGCGACAAATGCGGCGCATGCTGCCGCCATCTCGACGCCTCGCCTGCCTACGCAGAATTGGATAGAGGGGACGGTGTGTGCCGCTATCTGGTGGGAAATTTATGCGGTATATACGAAACGCGGCCACTCTTGTGCAGGGTGGACGAAGGGTATGAGAAGTTTTTTAAGGACACAGTTTCACGAGAAGAGTATTACAGGCTGAATTACAAGGCCTGTGATATGATAAAAAAGATGAAATAGGAGGAAAAAATCATGCCAATACCATTCATTGTTGCTGCAGCGTCCGCGGTGGCCGCTGTTGTAGGCGCAAAGGCTGCCGTAGACGGAGGCAAAAAAATGAAAGAGGCCAAGGATACCATGTTAGTTGCGCAGAGCCGCCATCAGAAAAACATGGGGCGCTGTGAGGAGCAGAATCGAACGACCACCATTGAGATGGATCGACTGGGCAAATATGAGATGAGTGTTCTCAGCTCTTTCAAGGAATTTTCTGATACCTTTGAAAAGATACATAATCGTCCGGACTTTGCGGCTGTCACTATTGGAGATGTGACGATTCCCAAATACGACGGCGCTGCCATCAAACAGGTCTCTATCGGCGCGGGTGTGCTTGCGGGCGGCTTGGGCGGCGCGGCGCTCGGCACAGCCGGAGGCTTTGCAGCGGCGGGTGCAACGACGGCGGCTGTTATGGCATTTGGTGCTGCATCTACCGGAACGGCCATCAGCACTCTGAGCGGAGCCGCTCTGACAAATGCCACGCTCGCAGCTTTGGGCGGCGGAGCTATCGCCGCCGGTGGCGGCGGCATCGCATTGGGCACAACGATACTGGGCGTCGCAACGGCAGGCGTGGGCCTGCTGGTCGGCGGATTGATCTTTAATCTCGCCGGTTCAAAATTGTCCAACAAGGCGGATGAGGCATACGAACAGATGCGGAGTGCCGAAATCAAAATAAACAGGATATGTACATACCTGGGAAGGTTGAGTACAGCCGCTAATGATTATTGCAATAAGCTTATAGCAGTGGACAGCGTATATCGTCGTTATCTCAGTAAGGTCAAGGAACTTGTAAACGAAAAAAACGACTGGAACGACTTCTCCAGCGATGAAAAGAAACTGGTAGAAAATACCGTCCTGCTGGTGGGCGTGCTTTATGAGATGTGCAAGGTGAAGCTGGTCGTTGAGAATAAGGATGTTTCTCAGGTAAATGAGGTCAATACGGCGGATATCGCCAAAGCAACAAAACAATCGAGCGTTGTCCTGGATAGCATTTGCTGATTGGGTAATGGCCGAAATAAGAAAAGGAGGACTGCCGCAGCCGCGGCGGCCCTCCTTTTCTTTTCACCCCTCCCCCATCATCCTCCCCACGCAATCCCCCTTTTTCGGCAGATAGCGGATGTGCTTCATGCTCTCGATGTAGTGCGCCGGGATGCGCAGCTGCTTACGCAGGTAGTTCTCGATCAGCTTCGGCATCCCCTGCGTGGCGTACTTGTCCTTACGCACGTCCTCTGAAATCGCCCACGGCAGACCGTTCTCCCGCCGCTGCTTGGGCGGCGTGTGCTGCCGCAGCAGGTCGTACACATCCTCCCGGAACGTGAGGACATCCTCAAACGCCATGCGCCCCCGTTCCACAGCGTCCCTCTCCGCACTTGTCCATGCGTCAGAGGCCAGCCGCAGCCCCATGCCCCTGATGCGCCGGTATGCCGTGTGCAGCGGCGGCACGTCAGGCGGCAGAGGGTCGAGCCGGTCGGCGGGGTACAGAACGCGCACCTCGAACATACCCTGTACGCCCTCCGGCAGCGTGAGCCGCAGCCCCATGACCTCCGCGTCGCTGTACGGCTCGGTATCGGTTTGGCAGTCCCGCTGCGCCCAGTAGTCCCGCAGCCACGCGCACACCGGTGCGAACCGCTCCTGCGGCACTTGCAGGGACACAACACTTTCGCCGATCAGCGACCGGCTTCGCAGATTATGACCGTCTGCCGCCATCGGTGCGCCGCATTCAGGGCAGGCAAGGCTGGGCAAGTCCCATCCGTCATCCGCGTGGGCATCAAAGATCAGGTGGTGACAGTTGGGGCAGTGGTAGTGGGGCAGCAGTGGGTTTACCGGTGTCGCGCCCAACAGGTGCGCCAGCAGCGAGTCGTTGGTGCAGCCCAGCACCAGCACGTTTTCCCCGCCGAACGCCCGCCGCAGCGCCGCCGTGCAGTACCACATGGGCAGCAGCGGCCCGCCCCGCGTCAGCCGCTGCTCCTCCAGCAGCCGCCCGTAGACGGGAAATACCCCCGCGCCGTAATGCTCCTCCGTCAGCCGTAACAGGAAATCCTTTGTCATTGTACGCCCTCCTTGTCCATTGTGGTAAAGGGCAGTATAGCAGGCCGGGTGGACAGGGGGTGTCTCTCCGACAAATCAATTCTGAAATGCACTTACCATTTCTTTCAGCTTCTTCTCCACGTCCACCACATAGTCCAGACAGGAAAGAGCGCTCTGCTGGGAAACAAGCTCCTTGTGGACGCTGGGATTTCTGTATCGGTTCTTGACCGTGTTCACATAGTCCACATACTTCCATAGGACATTTCGTATCTGCTGATCGTCCATCAGATCAGCGCCGACACCCGGTGAAAACAGCCGTTCCCGCGCATAAGAGGTCAGAACAGCCATATAGCGCTTGTACGGCTCAAACTCACCTTTCTCGCGATCATACCTCGGCTTCAAAATGTGCTGCACACTACCCAGCGTGAAGCCGCCGCGTTGTTTGCTTTGCTTCGCGGCCTCCGGCGTGAGGCTAAGCACCTCTACAAACTGAGCGTCACGCCGTTTTTCGGGTGTCTGTTCAAAAATGTACTGCCGAAAGCGCTTATAAAAGTATTTTTCACATTCGACCTCCATGGCTTTGGAGGCCAGCGTACATACGCCAGAAAAGTCGATGTCGTTTCCGCATTCCTTCTGTGCCAACAGCTGATACGACATCTTCGCAGAGAACAGCTCCCGCTGTGTTCTGGGATCGAGCCTGTCCCAGATTGGATCAAAGAGCTGCTTCAGCTCGCCGCGTATGGCTCCGGCCTCCGGCAGTCTTTCGCTTCCATACTGCTTTTCCAGCACCTTGGCGCTGATGCTGCTTGTTAGAGCGTAGAGCCGCTCGGCAAGCGGGGAGTCCTCATCCCCCTCCGGCAGGCTGTCCAGTATACCGCTGGCCAGCTCACGGCAGGGCTGCAGCTGCGTCGACAGCTCGGCGATCTGGTTGGAGAGGTCGGTTTGCTTGTCAGCTATTGCGTCCATTTTGTCCACCACCTCTTTGTGGTTGGCGGCCATTTGAGCGAGGATACGATCTGTATCACTATCCGATATATCCTGCCTGCGGGTGCGGCCTGTTGCATAGTTGTAGGCGTCAACAAATGCCGCACGGCGCTCCGGGGAAGATGACAGATGATCTGTGCCGCGGGCATTGATATCTTCCGCAACGCTTTCGTAGGCTTCGCAAAGCTTGGGATTTTGCTGACGATTCTTGCCGGCCTGCCGGAATACCTGAAACGTGGCAGCGGCAGCCATCCCGATGGGACCGAAAGCAAAGCCCATAAGCAGGGATTTTGTCATGTCCGCAGGGCCTGCGCCGGCCACACTTATCCCCGTGCCCTTTGTCAGACCCGCAGTGCCGACGCTCGCCATTCCCGAGGCGCCGACCTGCGCCATTCTTGCGGTATCGATCTTTGCTGCGTTTTTGGCAAACGCCGCGAAAGCGTCCGGGTCGTCCGGATGCGCCTCATAGTATGCCTTCAGCTTCTCCGCTCTTTGCAGCTGCACCTCCAGCTCTTTCAGCTGCACCTCCAGCTCTTTCAGCTGCTCTGCGCTCAGCTTTTTTTCTTTCTCTGCCATTGTTCCGAAACCACCTTTCTCCCGTGCTGGCCTGTATGGCTCTCTGAAGAAAGTATACCGTAAGGCGGCAGGATAGTCAATGATGGTGCGGTACAACGGTGTTACGAAGAAGAAGTAAGCCCGGCGTCCTGCCGGGCTTACTTCTTCTTCCGCGCCGCGATGCGGCCCTCGCCGCCGACGGAGCGGTTCAGCGGCGGGTCGTGCCGGGCGATCTTCGCCTGCTCGTGCTGCCGCCGCGTCCGGGAGGAGGAGCGCCCGTCGGCGGTCTTCCACTCCAGCGTGCCGCCCCGCGTCTCCTCCTGCGCCAGCTTGCCGTGGCGCAGATGCTCCCCCATCCGGCGGCGCAGGTCGTTGGTCTCGCCCACATAGGCGATGCTTCCCGCCGCGTCGCGGATGCGGTACTCCCCCGGCGCCGACGGCGGCGGACTGCCCTTGCCGGTGAAGGGGTCGTACTTGCTGGGGCGTCCCGGCTTGTAGATGGACATACTCACCGCCCTCCCTTCTTCCGCCCGCAGCGGAACACGGCGTTGTCGGCGCGGGCCTGCTCCGCCTTGGCGGCGTTCTTGGCCGCCTCCCCGTAGCAGAAGCGCGCCTGCGTGTAGTGGTAGCCGCCCTCGCCGTTCTTGGCCTGCGCCCAGTGGGTGTTGCCGTCCCGGCGGAAGCGCTCCGCCCGCGCGGTGTACATCTCCTCCGGGTTCTTGTAAAAGCCCATGTAAGTCCCTCTCTTTCCGGCCTTGATGGCCTGTCCGTCGGTTGATGTCTCTCATAATGGGCCGCAGGCGTACCTGCGGCGGCGGGGGCAGTCCGCCCAGCTCTGGCTGGCGAACTCCTTCGCCAGCAGCCAGCCCACGCTCTCCGTCAGCGCTGCCGCGGTGGAGGCGTTGATGGCGTTGCCCAGACCGGGGATCCACCCCAGCAGCAGCTGCGAGGCGGCGCGACCCACCGTGGAGGCGGCGAAGGACGCCAGCGCGGCAGCGGCGGCGCTCTGTGTCAGCTGGATGCCGAACACCGCGCCCAGCGAGACCGTCATGGCCAGCTGGATGGGGGTGATGACGGCGTTGTCGCTGCCGGGCAGCTGCGCCAGCCCCGTACCGGCGGCAGCTGCGGAAGCGGACGCGGTGTGGATGATGGCGTGGCACTTGCCGCGCTGGTCGGCAGTCATGGCGGCGGTGTTGCTGTTGTTGCTCATGTGTTTTCTCCTTTTCCGGTCCCGAAGACCTGTCCAAGTTGTTTGTTCCTTTTTCTGTGTTCCCGGCTCTCGGCTCCGTGCCTCTCTCCCGGGGACAAGAACTATTATAGCACGAGAAATGGAATTTTCTACGTAATCTTACGGGCAATATAAAGTTACATATACTTGACTTATATGCCCGATATATGTAAAATGAAGTTACATAATATGGAACAAAAACGGCAGAAACGGAGGATGTTGCGGTATGGGGACTGAAAATCTCTCAAATGAATATCAGGCGGCGCGGCAGCACCTGTCCCTCAGCGACGACGCGCGGGCGGTGCTGAAGAACGACCGGCAGGACTTTTTTGGCGGCAGGCAATCATGGGCGGGTATTCTCAACTATGTCTTTGCCGCGTACCGCGACACAGCGGACGCCTCCATCTCCGTCGCTGTGGAGCGCCGCCGGGCGCAGTATGAGGAAAAGCTGGTCGGCGTGGCAGCGCCTGCGGTGCGGAAGGCGGTATTGGAGGCGCTGCTGGCGGACTACACGGAGGAGCTTATAGAAAATGCCGCCAAAAACGGCACGGTATTGCAGGATGCGCCGGGCTTCAAATTCCGTCTGGACAGGGACAACTATGCCTTCCGCGAACAGTGGCTGGACAGTCCCGACGCACAGTATTACGGCGGTCGCTTCAGCCGTTACCTGCGGGCGGTGCTGGAGGAATACGCCGCTAAAACGGTGTACCAGCGGGAGGAGGTCTACTTCTACCGGTGGATAACCCTGATCAAGGGCGCCATGGCAGGCGGTAGCCTGCTCTGCGTGAAGGTACAGAAAGGAAACGTCTATGACGTCCGGCCCTACGGCGTTCTATCGGGCCGGCAGGAGACGTATCACTATCTGGTGGGGATGGCCTGCCGGGACGGTAAGCGGGATGCCGAGAAGATCACCTGCTTTCGGCTGTCCAAGCTGGTGACGCTGAAGCTTTCCCAAAAACGGAGCGGGCGTCTGACAAAAGAGGAGTGCAAGGAAATAGAAGATCGTATCCATGCTGTGGGCGTGGAGTTTCTTTTGCAGCAGCAAGAGACGATTTGTATCCGTCTGACGGAGCAGGGGCGGCGGGACTATGAGAGTCAGCTGCATCTACGCCCCGCAAAGGTGAAAAGGGCAGAGGTGGACGACGGCCTGTACCACTGGGAGTATACGTTCAACTGCACGCCATTTCAGGCACAGGCGTATTTCCTGAAGTTCTGCGGCGAAGCGAAGGTCATCGCGCCCCAGAGTCTGCGAAAGCTGTTCGCAGACAAATGGTGTATCATCTTCGTGATAGTTGCCAACCAATATTTCAATAGTTTCATATTGCTTTTCTGTTATGACTAATAAACGGACAGAGCCGTTTTCCGGTAAAGCTGTATTTAATCTGCTGCGATGTTTTTGTACTGCATCCATGCCGTTGCAGACACGAGCATAAACCGAATATTATACCATATGGTAGCCGTCCTTTAGCAAAAAATTACGAAACGCTGCAGCAATGCGTCTTTCTCTTTTAGTTTTTACAGGGATATCAAAAAATACCAGCATTCTCATAAATTTATTCATATGTGTGCTGCCTCAAGGCTACTAAGGTGGGAAGCAGCAGTTCCTTGGATGTTTTTTGGCAACAGCGGCTGAAGCTTTGAATCATTTTTTCAGCTGCATATGCCACAGAATGATTTTGCTGTGCTATTTTGATATCCATGTTCAAAAGATTATAGAGCTTTTGCTTAAGCTGTGGTGTTAATGCTTCAAAGGCTTGTGCTTCTTGTGCTACAAACAGGTCAACTACAGGACGGAATGGTTCGATGAAATCATCTGCCAAATTATATGCGTTTAATTCGCTTTTATGATGAATGCCTTTCATGGGCAGAAAGCCATAGCTGGCAATTAATCGTGCAATATGTCCGCGTATAATAGCATATCCGTAATTTAAGGCCGCGTTACGCAGGTCATCGTCATTGCTTCTGATAAAGTCTGGGCCAAATAGAGCTTTGAAATAAACAGCGGCAGCAACGGCTTCTGTGTTATTGCTATCTCCGCTGGTTACCTTTTTTGCCAATGAACGAAGCTGCTGTGCGGCATTGTCCTGCTTATTGAATTCCAGACAAATGGCCTGATTGTTTATTTTGTACTTCACAATCTGCTGCCAGAGCTGTTTTTGTAGAGGCAGAGATAGGCTTTCCTGCAATTTAACAACACCGTATTGTCTGGCATTTTGCGCAAAAGGCATCATAATAGCGCAAGGAGTATGCTTTTCGTCGCAGACAAAAATTGTTACGCCGTCTTGCGCTAATTTGGCTAAGGTGGCAATGGTTATCGTGCTCTGATGATTTTCGACGAGTACGGAATTAATATCCTCAATAGGAACACTGTGAGTAGTATCTGTTTTAATCAGAAGCTGCTCGTTTTTTATTTTTAATTGCGCATTGCTGGCAATCATCAGATTACGATAAGCCATTTTAATCACTTCTTAACGAAAAGGCCTGCGTATTTCTTTTTTTACTTTGGTATAGTTGCCTAGGACATCTACTTGATATTTTTCGAGATTAGAGAGTGTCTTTACGCCTAAACTTTTTACAGTATACGAATTATCATTTGTAATAATAGAAGTTGAACCTACAGTAATATTAGTTCCTTTGTAATATACCAATTCGCTTTTTGTCAAATAGGTTTCAGCAAGGCTGCTTTTTTTATTTACTTTGGCGAATTTAACACCGTTTCTATGTTCAAATTTTATTAAATCATTAGGATACAGCGAGAAAATAAAGTTGCTGTCATCCATTACAGGCCAATCAGCATAAGGCTTGTAAGCTACAATAGCTTTGTTTGGCAGCTCTTTTTTCAGAGTGTCTGCTATGTAAATAGGCACAAGATAATAACCTTCACCTTTGATATGGAACACATCTACGCGTACCATACTGTCATTATCGGCAACAGCAGTATTCTGCTGTACAGCGACATTTAAGGTAGATTTTTCGTATACCTTGACCTTTTTTACCAAATGACCCGGTGTGCCGTCAGCTTTTGGTTTGTAAAATGGTTCGGCAAAGGCTTTTGCCGGTTTGTTATCATAGGCACGCAAGCGTTCCTTTAAAGCATTGTACAGAATGGTGTCGCTTTCGGGTGCGTAATAGTTTGCGATTTCCCCTTCTTTATCAAGCTTCAGATTTTGCAGGCTTGTTTTGCAGATTACAATACCATTATTTAGGCAGCGTGCGCTTTTGATGGTTGCCTTGTGCGCAGCACCGGTAACCTTATGACGTGGCATGCGTGATACGAAAATCGGCTTAATGGTACTTAAATCGGTTCCGTGATAGAAAATCAAATTAAGCTTGCGTAAAGCATCGGCTGGATTATCAGACAAACGCGCCATTAGTTCGGGGCGAAAATCTTCCCATGGGTAGGGGAAACGTTTTAAAATTTCGCCGGTTAAAGAATTAACCAAAAGGCTTTCTGTGTCTGTGTGCGTGTACTCCAATTCATGGTATTGGGAAAAAGAAGAAAGATCTTTAATCATCTTGTCGGTAGTGCAGGCAATTACAACCGCATCTACAGCATGGTGTTTATCACCGTTGGCTCTGATTTTATTTATGCCCCATCTTTTTCGCAAATAAGCTGTGATAGTACCATTGACAGCTGTAACTCGTTTTTTCTTGCCTGTATCTGAAGGAGCGAACAGCAGATAATCATTAATGTAATTATAAAGAAAACGAGAGATAGTTTTTGTATCTTGCAGATTACGTTCTTTAAATTTATTAATATCTTCTTCCGTAATTTCACGTTTCAGCAGCTTCTGACGTTTTTTATAATCTTTTATATTGCTTTGCACCCAAATAATAAAATTCTCAGCTGCTTTTGCGCCAAATTTACTTTGGAGATAAGCAATAGGAAGTCTGTTGCCTTTGTCACGGTTTTCATCAGAAAAAACGAGAACCTTATTTTTAAAACTGTCATCAAAGCTTATGCTGTAGGGAACGATGTGGTCAATATCTACATAACCGGGCTCAAAAAGACGGTTTATACTTATTGCTTTCTGGCTATAGGGACTTCTGCCATCCTGTTCTTCCCAAAGCTTTAGCTTAATTAAATCCATACCGGTTGGATTTGATTTATGGAATTCAGTGCGGATACGTTCCATAATACGCTCGTTTTTAGCTTGGTTTTCTTTATTTGCTTTATCAATCTGAGTACGTTCATCAAATCCTTTGGCCATTTCGCGTGCTAATTCGATATTAATATAAACCGGAGGACATTTTTGCTCTCTGATAATAGCGTTAATGACCTTGATGCTTTGAGCAATAGCTCGTCTTGCTACAGGACTGGTTATATCGTCCATCTCTTCCTTGTATGCAGGTAAAAGCTCTGTTTTTTGTGTGTTGGCATGAACTTTAAAATCATAACCGGCAGCAGCACATGCTTCGTTGTAAATTTTACCTTCTTCAAGATAAGGATTTATTTTGCGTAAGGCTTTGAGAGAAAGATGGGCAATTTTTGATAAGCCGTTAATGCCAAGTAATGCATCAATAATTTTCTTTTCTAAGCCTAGTGCAGAAAGTTCTTCTGTACGTTTGTTGTCGCTTTTATATGTAGAAAGTATCTGACCTATATTGTCTAGTTGTTCTGTTGTAAGTTTCTGCATATCTTCTGCCAAGACTTTTTTGATTTGATGATAGGCTTGGAGAAAATTAAATTTTGTTTTCTTTTCTATTACGCTTACATCATCATTGTATGTTATGGTATTGAACAATACCTTTTCGTCTAAGCCTAATGCCTTACGGATATGAGAATATCTCAAATCTGCTTTTTCATGTGCTAAAGCAATTATTTTTTTACGCTGCTCGTTATCAAGCGCGATAGATTTTCCTTTAAGCAATAAGCGCAAATGATTAACTTTTTGCAGCAAGTTGAAGCGTTCAAAAGAATAGCTTGCTTTGGCTGCTCTATATTCATTCGGTTCAAAGGTACATTTGCCGATCATATTGGCTATCTGGTTGCCTGCATAGGGACTTGGTTCGCCGGGATCTTCATCAAATTGCCTTTGGCTTAAGAGAATAGATAGGTAGATTGCAAGTGCAAATTGAACAAGATTTATCAAGCAACTATATCAGTGGA
>OLGE01003683.1_pt1 | contig 11867 bp, 9 predicted proteins | sample 1605151 | NCBI WGS metagenome assembly OLGE01 (sample SAMEA3888912, study PRJEB22519) | human gut metagenome | biome: human gut; feature: human-associated habitat; material: faeces | place: Denmark | collected 2010
AAAACTAGGTACTATCATAATCGTGTCCTCCTGTTATATGCATATTCTGTGGGAATGTATCCCTTGTTTTCTTGTTCTATATGCAATATAACATATGTTGTTAGCACTGTCAAGTGGTGAGTGCTAATTTATAAATTATTTATATAACAGGTTTCCTTATTTTATGAGTTATATCCTCAACCTCCTGTCCGCCGTTACCTGTTTATATGTCATATCCATTTTCCGCGAACAGATCACGCGCAGTATCTACGGAAGCATCACCAGCTTTATTCTTTATCGGTTGTACATGCACCGCCAGACTGTCAGATTTATCTGTCATCAATTAGATTGTCCCTTCAGATAACGTATTATATTTCTGTTGAACGATACACCATTTTTACCGGGTCATTCAAGAATATTCCTTTCTTTTTCATTTTTTTTATCTCACAGTCGATTATTCTATTAATGTTATCGCGTACTTTGTTAGCAAAATAGCAATTATAATACGGATAATAAATTGAACCATCTTCCTTCTTTACTTCGTATATAATCCTGTTTTCATCTAAGTCAATTTGAAAATAAACATAAATCTTAGACTTAAATCCAGAATGTCCAACAATTCTGTAAATATAATTATCGTTCTTTGTTAGTTTGAATCCATAATTAAATAAATCGCTTGGTGTTACATAATTTAATCCATATGTCATAGTAGATTCCTCCTATTCGATGTTATCTCGGAGATATTGAATATACTCTTGCCACTTTCCTATCGAGTGAATATACTCTTTCCCCTTGAGACATTTCTTTCTCATATCTGCTTTAATATTCTCCATTGGATTCTTTTTTGTTGCCAAAGATTTGATAAAATTATTGCTCAAAACCCCAGTTTTAAAAATGAATACGACAGCTTAAAAGCGGAATATGAAAAATTAAACACGGAATTAGAGTTTGCACGTGCCGAAGAATTAGCTGAGCATAAGCGTGCCGTTGCAGCCGGAGAATATCAACCTTGCGGCAGCGAATATCCGCGAGGATGTCCGGAAGGTATGGAATGCTACTCCAGCTACAGTATGTCAGTTCAAGGGACGGGAGGTTCATATTCTTCATCAACATTATCTTATACATGTAAAAAGCCTGAAGATGTGAAAAAACCTTTATTTGGAGAAAAACAGAAACCTGTAGAAAAGGGTACGGATACCAGTACCGTTGTTACAACGACAGCCGGATTTTCTTCTTATACGGTTAAGACTGATGAAACAGGGAAAAACACAACCGAAGAGGACGGCATAACGGTAAAACGCGGGGACAATTCGGCTTGCAGTATTCCCGACATGCAGAAGATGTATCAGTCCACCTGTTATTCCTGCAAAATTATCATGACGCTGATTACGACGTTTATGAATGCCTGCGGTAAAGTTTATGATTTAACCAGAGAAGCCGGAAGCAAGGTGTTGGTTATCGGATCAATGTTGTGGCTGGCCGCATTTGCCCTGAAGCTTGTCTCGGCTTTTACCAACCAAGAACCGATGAGCATTCTCAACACACTGCTGATCTTCATGTTCAAGGTTGCCGCCGCCTATATCGTAATTAACGTGGGTATCGGCGCCATTGTTGACCTGTTCGTCAATCCTTTGCTGCTGGCCGGTGCCGACTACGGGCTGGGATTATTACAGGCGGCAAATCAGGGAATAATCAAAGTTGCTTTGACCTCAAACTTTACCTATAACGGTACAGAAATTATTTCTCCGGTAGTTATTAACAAAATTATGGCTTTAACCGAGGGAATCGACAAGACGGTTTCCACCAATCTGGTTATCGGACATGCCCTCACCTGCCACTCTTTTAATGCAGGCATGTTGGAATATACCGGCGGATTATTCGGTGTTAACGTCACTATCCGTATTCCTGACCTCTGGATTTGGCTGTGCGGTGCCGCTATCTGGTTCTGCGGTTTTATGCTGACTTTAGGTATCGGTTACTATCTGCTTGACGTTTGTTTCAAAATCGGATTCTGCATTATGGCACTGCCGATTGTTATCGGTCTCTGGCCGTTCGGGCCGACATCAGGCAAGTTTACATCGTGCATGAGCATTATTTTCCGTTCGGCAGCTTTGTTTACTTTCCTGGCTTTGACCACTTCTTATGCATTATCGCTGATAAGCGTGTCATTAGGCGATTTGACGACTTTCTATGCCAAAATCAAGGCCGGCGATGCGGAATGGGTTTCCAACACCTTTTCCATTTCAGGCGCAAACTTTATTCTGATTATGTTTGCTTATGTTTACAGCATTAAAATGATCGGCGCCACGGTTACCGGTTATGTCGGAAAATTCTTTAACGACAGCACATTCGGTGATGCCTCTCCGATGCACATGAAAGCAACCCAGATGACCGCCTTTGTAAAAAACAAGGTCACTCAGGCCGCGTCTTTTGCCGGCGGCGTTGTCACTCATCAGGCGACACGGGCTGCCGGAGCCGTTGCCGGCGGGGCCGTCAACTTTGTCAAAAACCGGGTAAACGGCGGCAAAGATGCCAACAAAGACAATAAAGACGCAGACAAAAAAGACAATGAGGGCAAGAAAGAAGGCGACAGCCCGAAAGACAACAATAAGCCGAATTAAGCAGGTGTTATTATGGAGACGATGATTAACATATCTAAATTGACCAGACAAGCCGGATTGGCATTTGCCGCCGTTTTATGGCTGGGCTTGAATACGGCCGGCATCTCCTCCGCTCGGGCCGCAGACGTGTCTAATACCTGCGCCGTTCAATTTCATCCCTGTAAAATTAATTCATCAAATTCAAAAACAATTTATCCCAACAGCCGAATTGAAGAAATGCAAAAAGGCTGTCTGAATACTGTTCCGGTTGAAACCAAAGGTTCTCTCAACTCCGTCGGACGAATTTCCGAAGAGGCCTGCCACCGTTCTACCAATTGCAACAGTTCATACAGCACAAAAGTAAAATATCCTGACGGCAAATGTTATCGTGAACATCAGGGGATGGATATTGCCGTACCGGCAGGAACTCCGGTTACCGCAGCGGCCGACGGAGTTATTTTATCAATCAACTCCTGTTACGGCGGCGGCGGCATGACTGTTATTATGCAGCATGAAAAAGCCGGCGGCGGACAATATACAACAACGTATATGCATCTGCAAAAATTTTCCGACAAAGCCAAAGAAGTTGCAGGAACCAAAGAAAAAATTGCCAAAGGAACGACCATCGGTTATGTCGGAGGATCAAATTGTGTAGACGGAACGACCGTATATACAAAGGCACAAGGAGGATATGGCGCTCACCTGCATATTGAACTGCGTGACGGCGGCACGGGAAAAGGTAAGATTTTGTCTCCCGCCTGCGCTTCGGCAGATGCTTTGTGCGACGGCAACGTTCCGGTTCCGGAAGCACCGGTTATCGAAAACGATCCGGATCCGCAAATGGTGACGGCGGAAGCCAGTTTAGGCAAATGCGGCAAACTGCTTCCGGCAGATAATCTGTCCGCTTTTCACCAACAGGGTGAATCCGGAGGCGATGCCGGCGCTTTCAACAAATGCTGGGCAGATGATAAAGGCGGCTGTTCTTATGGCGTTTCGCAAATGGTCTGCTACCGGGATTCCTCAAAATGGAATACTTCGACAATGGCCGATTATTTGCAACATTTGCAGAAGAATGATCCCAGTAAATATAAGGCACTGGAAATAGGCGGCTCATTGCAAAGCACCATTAACGCCGCCTGCAATCCGCCGGCTACGCAATTTTCGCAGAAATGGCAGGCCTTAGCCTCCCAAGACAGTTCTTTCGGAACTTCACAAAGAGAATATATTGAAAATCACTATTTAAGCTACGGCAAAAGTGTTTTGAAAAAAGCCGGCATGGGAAGTTTGCTTAACCGCTCTCCCGAAATGGATATGATTATTTTAGCCGGTGCGGTTGCCGGTGCCGGCCCGATGAGAAACAATTTTCAGGCGGTTCAAAGAGCAATTGCTCCCGAAACCTTTGAAACGGCTTCCGACGAAACGATTATTTCCGCTTATTATGCGAGCTATGCCGAAGTTATGTATTCGGGATATGCAGATAAAACCCCTTATGCCAAACGCGCGGCCAAAGATGAAAAATTAGCGCTCGAATCGTTAGCTATTCGAAAAGAAATGGAGAACGGCGCATCTTTGGAAGAAGCCTCACAAAAAGTTACCGGCAAACGCGCCTGTGAAGAAGACGAATATCTGTCGGCTTCCGTCCGGCTCGGGCAAGCGTCCCGCCCGGCTTATTTAAATGAATACACCGGCGCGGTATCTACCGAATCTGCAGATAAAGGCGATCGCGAATGTAATGTCGAAAGTTATCGCAGCAGTTTCAAGACATGTATTTTCTGCGATATTTTCGGTGTTTTGTTTAATACCGCCAGCACGGTTGCGAAAAAATCATACAATGCACTGGCAGACGGCGTTATCATGCTGGTTTGCGTCGGCTTTGCCCTCTGGCTCGGCATTACGGTTATGCAGTTTATTTCCTCTATGGAACAAAAGAATCCGAGCATTCTGGTTAAAACAATTTTGAACAAAGCGTTTCTGGTGCTGATTGTCGTCACGCTGCTGCGCCTCAATTCGGCAGACTTTTTCCGGCTGGCGATGGAGCCGATATTCAATACCGGATTTAAATTGGCGCAAATTGCGACTGAAGGTGCGAACGGCGAAACCTGTGACGGATCCACGTTTGATATTTTAACCGAGGAAAAAGGTGCAGGCCTTCCGGCCAGTATGGGCGTCAGCATTTTGTGCACAATTAAGACCATTCAGGATAAAATTCTTGATGTTATGGCTTTGGGCTCTACATCTATTTGCGTCGCTTTGTATGTCGAATCATGGCACGGTCTTGCCCTCTTCCCGCATCTGGGCTATCTGATTGTCGGTCTTGTGTTGTGGATTGCCGCAATTCTGCTGCTGATTATCTATCCGTTCCTGCTGATTGACTCGGTTTTGCAGCTGACGGTGGCGACGGCGCTGCTGCCGGCGGCAATCGGAGCTTACGCTTTCAAATCAACGCAAAAATATGTGGGCAAAGTGTGGGATACGTTCCTTAACTGTATGTTTAACTTTATTTTCCTGTCGCTGATTATCTTTATTCTGACCAACGGTCTGATGGATGTTTTATCAAAAGCAGGGGTTGAGAGCGGCGGAGCGATGTCTGATGTCGGAACCCGAAGCGGTTACAAGGTTATTCTGAGCAATCTGGCATGGTGGGGAACCACATTCCTGAAACTCGTTTTCTATATGATTCTCGGCTGGGCGGTTCTGGGTGAAGCCAATTCCTTTGCCGGAAGTTTCGCCAAGAGCATCGGCGTCAAAGACATCGGTTCGAAAGTCGGCGGTTTGGCCGCATCCACGGCAAACACCGCGGCAATCGGAGGGCTCAAAACAGCGGGCAAAGCAACCCGTAAAGTCGGCGGCATGGCTCTTGACCGCGGGCGGGAAGCTTATAACTCATATAAAGTAAACCGCCGAGCTAAAAAAATTGAAAACGATGACCGAACGGTAACCGATGCCGACGGCAACAAAACTTTGCAACACCGTACCTGGTACGGCCGCAAGGTTACCGATACGCTGCAAGTTGCTCCGGACGGCACCAGAACGGTTACACGGGCAAAACAGAGCCTGCGCGGCAATAAGGCAACCTCCGTTAACAATGACAAGTTCATTCAGAACAAGAAGACTTATGACAAAGACGGAAACCTTATTCGCGAGGAAACAAGAATGAATACCGCTGCCGGGAAGACATTGCTGAACCGTGACGGCACCCGCAACGAAGTGGCCATTCATGCAATCCGCAGCGGCAGCGGCATGTCCAATGACGATGTCGATAAGGCGATTATGAACCAGATGATGCAGGAACGTATGGGCGGTGTTTCCGGGGCAGATATGAACCGCGAATTCAAAGACCGCGAAGTCAGCCGTACGCTGGATGACCAAGGACGCGAAGTCTTCAGGGTTAAGCAGACCAATGCCGACGGCTCGACCAGCATCTTTGAGATGACCAAGGGTGACAAGCGTGATATGCTGACTTACACCCACATCGGCAAAAACGGCAAAGCCGAAAGCTATGCATCCGACGGCATCATCAACAAAAAATCAAATTACCGTCTGAACAAGGATGGCACGGTTGATGCCAAGAGCGTTAAAAACAACTATGCCTTTGCCAAAAACTATAATTCGGCACACACCCGCTCGATGGACAGCAACGGCAAATTCAACCGGTCTGTTCCGGCAGACGAAATTATGATGAGCGAAGCGGATATGCAGCTTTTCAGAGAACAAGTCGCCACTTACGGAAAAGACCAGCCGATGGCCGAATTCGGAAAATAAGGCGGCAGCCGTCTTGATTAAAGCCGGGAAGAAATTCCCGGCTTTACAGTTATATTTGTACACAAATTGTCTTTTTTTGTACTATTTTCTTGATTAATATAACGCTTATATTTATGATACAGACAAATTATGAAGTTGTGTTTATTACAATAAAAGGTGGAAATAGAGTTGGACTCGTTGGAACAGCTGTAATAAAAGAAGGAAATATTACAAATTTTAATTATATATCAAGTTTAAACTTTAGAATAAGCAGAGAAATAATAGGATGTAGTAATCAAATAATAGAAAAAATAATAGACAAAGAAACAGACAATATATATAATACGTTAATTATAGCACCACCAGGGATGGGAAAAACTACCTTATTACGTGACATTGTAAGAAATATAAGTAATGGAATACAAGGAAAGATACAAGGAAAAAATATTGTAGTAATTGATGAGAGATGCGAAATATCAGCAATGTATAAAGGAATTATGCAAAATGATTTAGGTATAAGAACAGATGTTATAAATAATATACCAAAACACATAGGAATGAAATTGGCAATAAGAAGCATGTCTCCGCAAATAATTGCGTCAGATGAAATTGGAAGCCAGCAAGATAGTCAAGCAATAAAATATGCAATGTGCTGTGGAGTAAAAGGAATATTCACAGCACATGGCAAAAATTTAGAAGAAATAAATAAGAATCCAGAATTAAAGGAACTAATCCAAGAAAAAATATTTGATAAAATAAAATTGCGGGAAGTGCATACAAACGGTGGATTGGTCGTTCCTCTGCCGGTGCTGTCGGCGATACCGATATTTGTATATATACTGTTCAGAAAATGTTTTGCAAAAACAGAAGCATAAAAATCGTCCGGCAAAGAAATTTGCCGGATTTTTTCTCGGCTGTTCGGATGTATAATGCATGATTTTTAATTTGTATATTGTTAATTTCTCTGTTTTATGGTAAAATTTTTTCATCAACCGAAGGGGGCGCCGCATTGGACAGGCTCGATAAAACAGTTGCAAAGCAGATGAATATTTCCCGCAGCGGCGCAAGGCAGCTCATAAGAAGCGGCGCGGTCGAGGTGAACGGCAAAAAAATATTTGCGGCCGACGAGCAGCTCGACATAAATTCCGACGAGCTGAAGATAAACGGAAAAACAGTCACCGTGCGCCGATATCTCTATATAATGCTCAACAAGCCCTCCGGCGTGCTCAGCGCCGCAAAGGATCCCGACTGCCCGACGGTCGTCGATCTCCTGCCGCCCGAGCTCAGCAGGCGCGGACTCTTCCCCGCCGGCAGACTCGACAAGGATACTACCGGGCTTTTGATAATCACCGACGACGGCGACTTTGCCCATCGACTCATCTCGCCGTCCCACCATGTCTACAAGACCTACGAGGCGACGCTCGAGAGCGGCATAAGCGAGGAGCAGCTCGATATTCTGCGGCAGGGCGCGGTGCTCGGCGACGGCACGGAATGTCTGCCCGCGAGACTCAAAAAGCTGAGCGATGACCCCGCCGCGGTGTGCGTTCAGATACGCGAGGGCAAGTATCATCAGGTCAAGAGGATGTTCGCGTCGGTCGGGAACAGCGTTTCGGCGCTTCGCAGAACGGCGATAGGCGCGCTGAAGCTTGACAATTCGCTCAAGGAGGGTGAAGCCCGCCTGCTGACTGACGATGAGCGCAAAATGATATTCTCGGAGGCCGAGATCATATAAGCAAAAAAGGGCGCAGCCCGTAAAAATATAAAAAAGCGAGGTAAAAAAATGTCTGACAAAAGAGCAAACGACCTGAACCTCTTCAAAAAGGATCAGGACAATTACAGCATCGACACGAGCAAGAAGCTCAAGGTCGGTATAATCGGCACAGGCTGGATAGCGGAGAGCCACATCAGCGAATATCTCAAGATGCCCGACGTTGAGCTTGTCGGCGTGGCGGATCTTGTTGACGGCAAGGCCGAGGCATTTCTCAAGAAATGGAACGCCCCCGAGGGAGTCAGAGTCTACCGCTCGCATAAGGAGCTCATAGACAACGAGGAGCTTGACGCGGTCAGCGTCTGCACCTACAATATGACCCACGCGGAGTGCACCATATACGCGCTCGACCACGGGGTCAATGTCCTGCTCGAAAAGCCCATGTGTGTCACCCTCGACGAGGCCGTTGAGATAAGAAAGGCCGAGAAGAGAAACGGAAAGATAGTCTCCGTCGGCTTCCAGCCGCGCTACAACCCGAATATGCAGATGATAAAATACATAATCGAGTCCGGCGAGCTGGGCAAGGTCTATCATATTCAGATAGGCGGCGGCAGACGCAGAGGTATTCCGACCCCGTTCGGCACTACGTTCATAGAGAAAGAGACGGGCGGCATCGGTGCGCTCGGCGACATCGGCTGCTATGCGCTCGACATGGTATTGAACGGCATGGGCTATCCCAAGCCGCTGACCGTCACGGGCTTCCTCTCCGACTATTTCGGCAAGGCCGACGACTACAAATACAAGGATGTTTTCGGCGTTGACGATTTTGCGGCGGGCTTTGTCCGCCTCGAGGGCGGCCTGACTATCGATTTCAAGACCGCGTGGGCTATGAACGTCGACACCATGGGCGATACGGTCGTTCTCGGAACAAAGGCCGGACTGAAAATTCCGTCATCCGGTCACTGGGGCAGCATTGACGCTCCGCTGAAAATATACAGAAACATCGGCGAAGCAGAGGTTGAGACGGTCGTCCCCATGCTCGAAGAGCCCGAGGAGGGCGTGTTCTACTGGAAGGTCAGAAAGTTCCTCGACGCTGTCAAAGAGGGCGACGAAGCACCTGTCCCGACGAGCCAGGCCATATACAATCAGGCAATACTCGACGGACTCTACCGCTCCGCTCAGACAGGGCATGAGATAGTTCTGGAGATACCCGAGGTCTAAACGACCCAAGGCGAAAGCGCCGTCCGAGTCGGCCGCTTGAGCGGGCAAAATATAAAACAAAGGTCATAATCCGCAGCTCACGGATTATGGCCTTTTGCAATTTTACTTTTTATTTGCCGTAATCTATATGTATTATATACGTCGGCTCGCGGTAGAAAGCGCGGGCAAGCTTTGTCGTGCCGTCCGTTGTCCAGTTACCGTGGACGGCCTGACCGTTTCCGACATACACGGCAACGTGCGATTCACCCCTGCCGCCGTCGGCATAATAGAGAATATCGCCGGGGCGGATTTGCGCTTTCGTAACCTTCGGCCCTAAGTCGATAAAGCCCTCGGGCTCGAGGATTCTGTATGTCCAGCCGTCCTCCTCAAAGGTACGCCAGCCGCTCAAGCCGGCCTGCTCAACAGCCGCCTCGGCAACCTCGGTGCATCTGTGCTTCTCGCCGACCATCGACATTACCGCCTTGACCGCCGGATTCGACATATCGTATTCAAACGCCTTTGTCGTCTCTGTTTTCGTTGTCTTTTCGGGCTTTTTCACGGTAGTTTGTGCTCTTTTTTCGGTTGTCGGAGCGGGTCTTGAGGTCTGTGCCTCCGTGTGCCTTTCGGCTGATTCCGTCGTTTTCGGCGCGGCCTCGGTTGACTCGGACGAAGCTTTCGTTGTTTCGGGCGCCGCCGTCTCATCCGAACCGGCTAAAATACTTCCGTTCTCCGTCTCGGTAACGCTCGGCTTGTTCTGCGCCGGCTTTTGGGCGCAGGCGGTGAAGGCCGACAGCATTAAGATGCAAACAGCCGCCGCAATTATTCGTTTTTTCATCATATCGCCTCCGTTTATTCTAATATACTCTTTAACTTTATCTTTGTCAATAATTTCATACAACAAAAAACGGAGGACGTTAGGTTTTATGAGGGCTTTTCGGCGGCGATTATATTCAGTGCCCTTTCCGTTTAATTCTGTTCAGGGGCTTTAGGCAGAGCACGCTCGTCAGGGCGGTCAGCGGCAGGGCGGCGAGTATGCCTATCGAGCCGGCGAGCGCCTGAAGAATCTCGACGGCTATCTGCTCGCGGTTTAGTATTTGACCGACGTTGCTGCTGTAGGTGACCATAAGGAGCATACAGCAAAGAGCGGAGCCTATATAGGCGAGCACGAGGGTGTTCGCCATGGTACCCATTATGTCGCGTCCGATGGTAAGTCCGGATTTCAGCAGCTCGCGCGCCGGAAGGTCGGGCGATTTTTCGTTTATTTCACACAGCGACGAGGCAATGGACATCGCAACGTCCATGACCGCGCCCACGGCGCCGACGATTATCATAGCGAAGATTATCGCCTTGAGGTCAATCGGGTTTTCGGGGTTCAGATTGTAGAGATAGAGCCACTCTGAGTCGAGGACGCCCGTCATCTTTATCTGATCGCGCAGTATAAGCTCGAGCGCGCCCGCTACGAGCACTCCGCCGACGCAGCCGACGCCCGCCGCGAAGCACTTGACATTCAGCCCCTCAATGAGCATGAGCGTCATAACGGTGATATAAACGCAGGTGATTATTGACCAGGCGTAGATGTTCTGACCGTTCAGTATCGCGGGGATAAGGTTGATGAACACGGCGAGGCAGGTGAACACGAGCGATATTATCGTGTCGAGTCCTTTTTTGCGTCCGAAAATCAGTATCAGCAGGAAGAAAAACGCGCAGAGCATGACGAGCGGCGTTATGCGCGAGAAGTCCGACAGATAGTAGTCGGCGGTGCCGTCGTCGTTCGGCTCATAGACGAGGATGACCTTGTCGCCGACCTCGACAGTCGGCTGCGGCAGACCGTAGAGCAGGTCTCTCTCCTGAACGGCATAGAGCGTCTTGCCGCGTACCTCGCCGGAAACAGCCTTCGCCTCGAAGAAAACATACTGCATACTGATTTTTCCGCCGCTCTCCTCGTCGCTCACGGTTTCTTTTTTATCCGTTATCCGCAGCACCTTCGCGCGAACGGTGACAATATCCTCCTTGTCGCCGAAAACGCCGTCGCCTATGGCGATTTTGTATGCGGTGAACAGATAGATTATCGACAGGACTATCGTTGAGACATATACTATTATTCTTTTCTTTTTCGCTTTATCCAAAATTATTACCCGCTTTATTCTCTGTGCGTCTCCGATGCTGCCGGAGCATTTTTTCGTCTGATGTTCATCCCGCCGTGAATTTGCGGCTTAGAATATATCTAATTATATCACACCGCCGAGCATAAATAAACCGACGAATTGAACAAAAAAACCGCCGCGCTCTTTTGAAGCACGGCGGAAAACATATTTAGTTTATTTATCAGTCAGCCTTGGGTGCATAGAGGTCCTTGAGTCTGAGCAGGTGCTCATATCTCTCGACGCTCTTGACTTCGGCTTCGCCGAACAGCTTCTCTGCGCGCTCGGGGAACGAGCGGGTCAGCGAGGAATAACGAGCCTCGTTGAGAAGGAAGTTGCGGTACTCCTCGGTGACAGGCTGCTTGCTGTCGATGGTGAAGGGGTTCTTGCCCTCTGCCTTGAGTGCCGGGTTGAAGCGGAACATATTCCAGTAGCCGCAGTCAACAGCCTTCTTCATTTCCTTCTGGCAGTTCTGCATGCCGCCCTTGATGGAGTGCA
>OLGE01003699.1_pt1 | contig 11828 bp, 9 predicted proteins | sample 1605151 | NCBI WGS metagenome assembly OLGE01 (sample SAMEA3888912, study PRJEB22519) | human gut metagenome | biome: human gut; feature: human-associated habitat; material: faeces | place: Denmark | collected 2010
CCCCAGTGTACAATCGCTCCTGCCGTATCAACCTCATCTTCCCGAGTCGAGCCGTAAAGCCCGCACATCATCTGACCCGTAAGCAAAAAACCGTTTTCTTTCAGAAGATAACACGCTTTTTCACTCACGTCGGAATGATGTCCCCGCCTGTTCAGGTCAAGCACCCTGTCCGACACCGACTGTATCCCGAGTTCCACCGCCGTGACTCCGTGCGCCTTCAGGATATCGCAGATCTCACCGTCGATATAATCCGGACGCGTCGACAGCCGTATTCCGGTGATTCTGTCACCGATATACTTTTCGGCAGTCTCAAGCAGCGATATCATGCGTTCACGTTCGATCCCCGTGAAGCTGCCGCCGAAAAACGCGATTTCCGCACTGTCTCCGTCATGAAGCGTCATAAGCGATGCCTCAACCGTTTCGGCAAGTTCCCTGCATTCCTCAGCCGTCTGTTCCGCACTGCGGCAGACGCCCGTGATTTTCGTCTGCGAGCAGAATATACAACGGAAGCCGCAGCCCTCGTGCGGGATGAAAAAAGGAATGTTCTTATGCCTTGTCTTCATCTTCGAAATATTCGAGAGCCATCCGCGCCGCGTATTGCTCCGCCTCGCGCTTACTGTGTCCCGTTCCCTTGCCGAGTACATTGCTGTTCAGGCGCACCTCCATTGTGAAAACGCGGTCGTGCGCCGGACCGTCCTCGCCGACGAGAACATATTCGAGAATTTCCTCCGGCGTCTGCTGAACAATACGCTGCAGCTTTGACTTGTAGTCCTCTGCGCCTTTTTTCGCACAGCTCCGTATAGCCCCCGTAAGCCTCGGAAGTATGAATTCGCGCGCATGTTCAATGCCGCCGTCGAGATATATCGCGGCAAGCAAAGCCTCCGTCGCATCGCTGATGATCGACTTTCTGTGTCTGCCGTGCGTGACGATCTCGCCGTGACCGAGGTAAATATAACTCCCAAGCGACAATTCGGATGCAACCTCGGCAAGCGAATTTTCGCAGACGACCGCCGCGCGTATCTTCGTCAGGTCGCCCTCGTTGAAGACCCTGTAATTCTTGTAAATATAATCGGAAACAATGACCGACAGAATCGAATCTCCCAAGAATTCCAGCCTTTCGTTGCATTCGACCGCCGTTTCCCTGCCACGTACCTCGTTTGAATACGACGAATGCGTCAGCGCCGTTTTCAGAAGCTCCTTGTTTTCAAAGACATATCCTATTTTAAGCTCCAGTTCCTCCTGCGGACGCTGGATATCCTCATTTTTCATTTCAAGCACCCGTCACGGTCAGAGAGGCAATTCCCTCTGCCATTTTTTCGTTGATTTTTCGCTCCGCAAAGCCGTTTGCCTGTATCACCGCACTGCGCACCGTTTTTTCGGACGCGTTGCCGTGTATCTTGACGACAGGCTTTGATATCCCGAGGAGCGGCGCACCGCCGTATGCGGTATCGTCCAGCCCCTTCATAAATTTTTTCAGTTCTCCCCTGACGAGCAGACCGCCGAGCTTTGTTTTCGTATTCGCGCCGATCACGGATTTCAGACCGTCCGTCATAAACCTTCCCATGCCCTCAATCAGCTTGATTACGACATTTCCCGTAAAACCGTCGCACACGGCAACATCGCATACGCCGAGAGGCAGGTCGCGTCCCTCGCAGTTGCCCACGAAATTCATGTCCGACGCAGTGAGCAACCCATATGCCTCGCGGTATATCTTCGTGCCCTTCTGCGGCTCGGTTCCGTTGTTTATGAGTGCGACACGCGGCTTTTCGACACCAAGCACCGCCTGACAGTATATCTCGCCTAACTTCGCAAACCTCAGAAGCGACAGCGCATCCGCTTCGGGATTTGCACCCGCATCCGCCATTACAAACGGCTGTGACAGCGGAACGATTGCGCTGAGCGCCGCGCGGCGAAGACCCCGGATGCGCTTGACGAGAAGCGTCGCGCCCGCAAGGAGCGCGCCCGTGCTGCCCGCGCTGACAAAGCCGTCCGCGTCGCCCGCGTGCAGCATATTGAGCCCCACGGTGAGGGACGAATCCTTCTTGTGCTTAAAGGCCGTCGCCGGATCGTCGCAGATCTCGACCACCTCGGTCGCGTTGGCGATCTCCATGCCCTTGGGGAGCTCCTTGCAGCCGCACTGCTGCAGGGCCTTCAAGATCTCTTCCGTTTTTCCGGTCAGGACGATGTCCACGCCGTACTTCTCCTGCGCCATCAGCGCGCCCTTGACGGGCGCGAGCGGGGCGAAATCGCCGCCCATGGCGTCGACGATGATCTTCATGGGGTCACTCTCCTTTCCTGTCACTCAGCACGTCCTCGCGCATCGCGTCGATCTTTTCAAGCGAGCGCGCGGCGAGCTGCGCATTTTTCACGCGCTTGCCGCCCTTGATGCGGTAGCCCAGCGGCGGCATGATACCAAAGTTCACGTTCATCGGCTGAAAGTCCGAGACCGTCGTATCGCTGATGTAAAGCCCCAGCGCCCCGATGGCCGTCTCGCGTGGGAAATCGACGGGCGGTTTGCCTTCGAGTCTTCTTGCCATCTCGATGCCCGCCAGAAAGCCCGAAGCCGCGGACTCGATATAGCCCTCCACGCCGGTCATCTGCCCGGCAAAGGCGATGCGGTCATCCACGATCAGGCGATAGTAGCGGTCCAGCATCCCCGGCGAGCGGAGATAGGTGTTGCGGTGCATCACGCCGTAGCGCACAAACTCCGCATCATGCAGCGCGGGGATCATCGAAAACACGCGCTTCTGCTCGGGAAAGCGCAGATGCGTCTGGAAGCCGACAAGGTTATAGACGCTGCCCTGCGCGTTGTCGCGCCGCAGCTGGACAACGGCATAGGGCTCTTTCCCCGTCTTCGGGTCTCGCAGGCCGCGCGGCTTGAGGGGACCGTAGCAGAGCGTATCGTGTCCGCGGCGCGCCATGACCTCGACGGGCATGCAGCCCTCGAAGACGTTTTTATCCTCAAAGCCGTGTACGCTCGCTTCCTCGGCGGTCGTGAGCGCCTGCCAGAAGGCATCGTACTCCTCCTCCGTCATCGGGCAGTTGATGTAGTCCGCCGTACCCTTGTCGTAGCGCGAGGCGAAAAACGCCGAATCCATGTCGACGCTCTCAAACGTCACGAGCGGCGCGGCGGCATCGAAAAAGTTCAGCGTGTGCCCGTCGCCGATCTTTTCGGCAATGGCGGCGGCGAGCGCGTCGCTCGTCAAGGGGCCCGAGGCGATGATGACGTTCCCCTCGGGGATGGCCGTCACCTCGCCGGGGACAACCGTGATATTGGGATGCGAACGGATCTTCTCTGTCACGAGCTTTGAAAAACCGTAGCGGTCGACCGCCAGCGCGCCGCCCGCCTCCACGCGCGTCGCGTCCGCGCAGGCAAGGATCAGCGAATCGAGGCGGCGCAGCTCCTCTTTGAGAAGGCCGACCGCGTTTTCGATCTGGTCCGAGCGCAGCGAATTCGAGCAGCAAAGCTCGGCAAAATCCGCCGTGTGGTGCGCGGGGGTGGTCTTTTCGGGTTTCATTTCATGCAGCGTCACGGCGATGCCGCGCTGCGCGAGCTGCCAGGCAGCCTCGCAGCCGGCAAGGCCGGCGCCGATCACAGTTACTTGCATCAGTTCTCTTCTTTCTCCGCGGTCTTTTTGGCCGCGGACTTGGCGGTCGTCTTCTTAGCGGCCGCCTTTTTCGTGGTCGCGGTCTTCTTTGCCGCCGTCTTTTTTGCGGGCTTTTCTGCACCATCCTCGGCTGCGGCCTTCTTTGTCGTTTTCTTCGCTGCGGCGGTCTTCGTCGCGGTCTTCTTGGTGCTCGCCGCTTTTGTGCTCGTTTTCTTTGCGGTGGTGCTCTTCTTAGCCGTCGTCTTCCTGGCGGCGGTCTTCTTTGCCGCGGTCTCCGCCGCATCGGCGGCTTCGGCGCTCTCCGCGCCCTCTTCCGCGGTCTCGGTGGTCTTCTTTTTCACATAGCCGCGCTGGTCTTCCGGCACAAAGCGCGAACACGCGGGGTTGATGCAGTACGGGCGCTTAAAGCCCTTGCCCGCCTTTTTGAACATCGTCTGGCCGCACTCGGGGCAGTCGTCCTTCGTCGGCACATCCCAAGTCATGAAGTCGCACTTCTTCTCGGGATCGCTGCTGGTGGAGAATTCGCAGGCATAGTACGTGTACTGCTTGTTCGTCTTCTTGCTCACGCCGGTGCGCTTCATCATGCGCCCGCCGCACTTGGGGCAGCGGCCCGGCATTTCGATGACAAGGGGCTTGGTGAACGTGCACTCAGGATAGCCCGGGCAGGCCAGGAAGCGGCCAAAGCGCCCGCTCTTGATGACCATGTTGCGGCCGCAGACGTCGCACTTCTCCTCGCTGACCTCATCGGGGACCTTGAGTCTCACGCCCTCAAGCGCCTTCTCGGCGTTTTCAAGGTCGCGCTCAAAGCCGCCGTAAAAGTCGCGGATGACATCCTTCCACGCAGTCTTGCCCTCTTCGACGGTATCGAGCTTTTCCTCCATGCGGGCGGTGAACTTCATGTCCACGATGTCGGGGAAGCGCTCTTCCATCAGGCCCGTCACCACCTCGCCGAGCGGCGTGGGACGCAGGTATTTTCCGTCCTTGATGACGTATTCGCGGTCTAAGATCGTCGAGACCGTCGGCGCGTAGGTCGACGGGCGGCCGATGCCGTTCTGCTCCATCGCGCGGATGAGCGTCGCGTCCGTGTAGCGCGCGGGCGGCTGAGTGAAGTGCTGGAGCGGCGTATATGCCTCGAGCGTCAAGCCCTGCCCCTCGACAAGCGGCGGCAGCGTGCCCTCCTTTTCCTCCTTGCTGTCGTCATCGCGGGATTCCTCGTAAACGGCGGTGTAGCCGGAGAATTTCAAGTTGCTGGCGCTCGCGTGGAACTCGTGTCCGCCCGCCATGATCTGCGCGCTCACGCTGTCATACACGGCGTTCGCCATCTGGGAGGCCAAAAAGCGGCTCCAGATCAAGCGGTACAGACGATATTGCTCGCCCGTCAGATCGCCCTTGATCTGCTCGGGCGTCAGGTTAACGTTCGAGGGGCGGATGGCCTCGTGCGCGTCCTGCGCGCCGGCCTTGGCCTTGTAGTGGCGGGCGGTCTTGGGATAGTAGCTCTGCCCGTAGCGTCCTAAAATAAACGTCTTCGCTGCGGCGATGGCCTCTTCGGAGATGCGCAGCGAGTCGGTACGCATGTAGGTGATGAGACCCACCGTGCCCTCGCCCGTGATGTCCACGCCCTCATAGAGCTGCTGGGCGATGGCCATGGTGCGGCGCGGCGTCATGTTGAGCTTGCGCGAGGCCTCCTGCTGTAAGGTGGAAGTGGTGAACGGCAGCGACGGGGAGCGCTGCTTGTCCGTGCGCTTGATGTTCGTCACAGTAAAGGACTTGTCGCCGATGTCGGCAATGATGCCGTCCACCTGCTCGCCGGAGGCCGGCTCGACCTTTTTACCGTCCTTGCCGTAATAGTGCGCCTCAAAGGTCTTGTGCGTCGCCTCGTCGGTGAGGTCGGCGTCAAGTGTCCAGTATTCCTGCGCCTCGAAGGCCTGAATTTCCTTTTCGCGGTCGTCGACCATGCGCACAGCGACGGACTGCACGCGGCCCGCGGAGAGGCCGCGGCGGACCTTCTTCCACAGAAGCGGGCTCAGCTGATAGCCCACGATGCGGTCGAGCACGCGGCGCGCCTGCTGCGCGTCGACCAGGTCCTGGTCGATGGCGCGCGGCTCCTTGATGCTCTCGGAGACGACCTTTTTTGTGATCTCGTTGAAGGTCACGCGCTTGGCCTTTTCATCGTCCAGATTCAAAAGCGCTTTTAAGTGCCACGAGATGGCTTCGCCCTCGCGGTCCGGGTCCGTTGCAAGATACACGGTGTCGCTGCTCTTGGCGGCCTTTTTGAGCTCGCTGATGAGCTCCTCTTTTCCGCGGATGGGCTGATAGACAGGCTCGAAGTCGTGCTCGATATCAACGCCCAGCTTGCTTTTCGGCAGGTCGCGCAAATGGCCCATGCTGGCCTTGACCTCGTAGTCTTTGCCGAGATATTTTCCAATGGTTTTCGCCTTTGCCGGAGACTCGACGATCACCAGATGCTTTTTTGCCATGAATGTTATTCCTCCAGTAGTGTGACGGTCAAAGAAAAATGCTTGCCGCTGCCCTGCTCGACGTAGCCCTCAAGCTCCATCATCGTCAGCGCGGAAAGAACACGGCGCGTGGGGATCTGCGTCTTTTCGATCAGATCGTCCACCTGCAGCGCGCCGTCTTTGAGCGTGCGCAGAATGGCGATCTGGTCGTCGGTCAGCCCCGCGTCGTTGGTTTTCAAATTCAGTGTCGGCAGCGACAGTATTTCCTCCGCCGCGGCCTGCTTGGCGCGCGCTTGCTCCTCGCGCGCCTGATAGCCGAGCGTACGCGGAAGCTCCACGCGCTCGCCAAGTATTTTATGCGGATAGATGGCCTCGTACTCGCGCAGCACATCCCAGCTGTCGGTGATGAGGCCCGCCGCGCCGTCCGCGATCAAACGGTTGCAGCCGCGGCTGAGTGGCGCGTCGATCGGACCGGGAACGGCGAAAACATCGCGTCCCTGCTCAAGCGCGGTATTCGCCGTGATGAGCGCGCCGCTCTTTTCCGGCGCTTCGACCACGATGGTCGCGAGGCTCAAGCCGCTGATGATGCGGTTTCGCACGGGAAAATGCCACGCCTCGGCCGCCGTCCCAGGCGGATACTCGCTGATGAGTGCGCCCGAGGCCGCGATATCGCGGTACAGCCATTCATTCTCCGCGGGATAGACAATGTCCAGCCCGTTGCCGAGCACGGCGATGGTCTTTCCGCCCGCGCGCAGCGCGCCGCGGTGAGATGCGCTGTCCACGCCCGCCGCCGCGCCGGAGATCACAACCGCGCCCTGCTTGCACAGGCCGTAGGCGATCTTCTCCGCCGCTTCGATGCCGTAGGGCGAGGCCTTGCGCGTGCCGACCATGGCGACAGCGACCTCCTCGTCGATAACGGGGAGCTGGCCTTTGACATAAAGCAGGCACGGCGGCTCAAAGATATTGCGCAGGCGCATCGGATAGTCCGCGTCCTGCATCGTGAGAAGCCGCAGCCCCAGCCGCGAACACGCGCCGAGGATACGGTCGGCGTTTTCCAACGATTTTTCCGCGAGCAGTGCGATCTGCCGCGGTTCGATGCCCTCGACGAGGCGGTACTCGTCCTCGTCGGCATAGTAGACGTTCTCCGGCGTGCCGAAATAATCGAGCAGCAGAAGCTTTGAGCGGTTTGTCAGTCCCTTGACCTCCGAGAGCCACACCCAGTATTTAAGGCCCGCCATGAAGAGCACCTCCTTGTTTGTTTCAGCGATACATCTCCCACAGAACGACCGTCGCCGCGATGGCCGCGTTGAGCGACTCGCAGCGCGGGCTCATGGGAATTTTGAGCGTTTTGGCGCACTCATCCAGCATTTGCTGCGACAGTCCGCGCCCCTCGCTGCCGATGGCGACAGCGGCTTTGGACAGGTTCGCGTCAGACAGCGGCACGGTGTCCTCGCGCAGCGCCGTGCCGTAGAGCGGGACGCCGCTTTTACTGAGCAGCGCGAAAAGCTCCTCCGGCGTGACGCTGTACGCCTCGCGGCGGAAGATCGCGCCCATCGTGGCGCGCGCCGTCTTGGGATTGAAGAGGTCGGCGCAGGCGTTGACTAAGAACACGCCGTCGCACTCAAACGCGTCCGCCGTGCGCAGGATGGTCCCCACGTTCCCGGGGTCCTGCACGCCGTCCAGCACGAGATAGTGCTTACCCGCAAGCGTTTCGGGCAGCTTCGTCTCGGGAAGCGCGACCGTAAACAGTGCGCCCTGCGGCGTCTCCATCGGGCTCACCGAGCGCATCAGGTCTTCGCTCACGCACACGGCGCGCACGGTATCGGGAAGCGCTGGAATGTCCACGCCGTCAGAGAACACCGCCGTTTGGACCGGCGCGCCCCACTTGAGCGCTTCGTCCAAGAGCTTTGTCCCGTCGCAGAGATATTCGCCGCTCTTTTTGCGGTAAGACCGGGAGGAAGCGAGCTTGCGCAGGTGCGTCATCAGCGGATTCTGCCGGCTCGTGATGGTTTCCACGTTCATTTTTCCTCTTCCCTCCCAGTTTCTTATTTAATATGTATCACACTATATTATCAACTGCCGCCCTTTGTCAAGCAAAAGAATCTTTTGCACCGTTTCACTTTTGCGCGGATCGGTGCGCCGCGGCTTTACAGCTCGCCCCCTTTTGTGGTACACTGAGCGTGAAATATCACGCAGCATGACTGCAAGGAGGTACCCCAAAATGGAATCTGCCAAATCGCGTTTTCTGCGCTATGTGACCTATTACACCACCTCGGATGAATTCACCGGCACCTCGCCCTCTACGGAGCGGCAGAAGGTCCTCGGCCGCGCGCTGATGCAGGAGCTTGAAGTGCTGAAGCTCGAGGACGTCCACATGGACGACTGCGGCAATGTGCTTGCAACGCTCCCCGCGAGCGAGGGCGTGGACGCGCCCGTCATCGCGCTCATCGCGCACATGGACACCGCTCCCGACGCTTCGGGCGAAAACGTCAAGCCTCGCCTCGTGCGCTACGAGGGCGGCGAGCTGAAGCTCAACGACACTGTCTCCCTCACCGAGGCGCTCTGCCCCGGCCTTGAAAGCCATGTGGGCGAAGAGCTCATCGTCACCGACGGCACGACGCTCCTCGGCGCGGACGACAAGGCCGGCGTCGCCGAGATCATGGCCGCGGTCGAGACGATGATTGAGAAAAACGTCAAACACGGCGAAGTGCGCGTCATCTTCACGACCGACGAGGAGATCGGCAACGGCGTGGACGGGCTCGACGTGCAGGAGCTCGGCTGTGACTACGGCTACACCGTGGACGGCGGCCCGCTTGGCGAGATCGAATTTGAAAACTTCAACGCCGCGTCCGCCGTTCTGACGGTGCACGGCGTCGGCGTCCACCCCGGCAGCGCCAAAAATGTCATGATCAACGCCGCGACCGCAGCGATGGCCTTCCACGCGATGCTGCCTGAGGACGAAGTGCCGGAGAAAACCGACGGCTACGAGGGCTTTTTCCACCTGACCGAGATGAGCGGCAGCGTGACCGAGGCGACGCTCCGCTATATCATCCGCGACCACGACCGCGAGCGCTTTGAGGAGAAAAAGGCTCTCTTCGCCGACTGCGCCGCGCGCCTCAACGAAATTTACGGCGACGGCACGGCCGAGGCCCAGATCAATGACAGCTACTACAACATGAAGGAGAAAGTTCTCCCCCACTTTCACCTCATCGAGCGCGCGGAAAACGCCTTCCGCGCCAACGGCGTCGAGCCGCAGTGCGTACCCATTCGCGGCGGCACGGACGGCGCGCGCCTGTCCTGGGACGGGCTGCCCTGCCCCAACCTCTCCACCGGCGGCTACAATTACCACGGCGTGCGCGAGTGGATCCCCGCGGACAGCCTTGAGGCCATGACGAACGTGCTCGTCACGCTGACGGAGAGCTTTGCCGAATGAGGCAATCGTTATCGTAACAAAGAATTGGAGTGATTTTGTGATGAATCCTGTCGAAAAGCTCGCACTTTTGCGCGCGGAGATGAAAAAGCGCCACTTGGACGCCTACGTCGTCGTGACCGACGACTTCCACACCTCGGAATATGTCGGCGCGCACTTCAAGGCGCGCGAATTTCTCTCCGGCTTCACCGGCTCTGCCGGTACGCTCGTCGTGCTGCCGGACGCCGCCGCACTGTGGACGGATGGCCGCTACTTTTTGCAGGCCTCGCAGCAGTTAGAGGGCAGCGGTATTGAGCTCATGCGCATGGGCCAGCCCGGCGTGCCTGAGATCCCCGCGTTCCTGCGCGACCACGTTCCTGAAAACGGCTGGATCGGCTTCGACTCGCGCACGATCAGCAACGACTTCGCTCGTTCGATCGGCGAAAAGACTCGCGAGAAGCACATCCGCTTTGCGGGCGACGAGGACCTTGTCGACCTTGTGTGGGCGGACCGCCCCGCACTCTCGTGCGAGCCGGTGTGGGAGCTGGACGTAAAGTATGCAGGCCTGACGCGCAGGGAAAAGCTCGCAATGGTGCGCGGCAAGATGAAGGAGATGGGCTCAAGCGTGTTCGTCATCCCCTCTCTCGACGAAGTCGCGTGGCTGCTGAATCTGCGCGGCAACGACGTGCTCTTCACACCTGTGTTCCTCTCGTATCTGCTGCTTGAGCAGGACACGGCCACGCTCTGCGTGCAGAGAGAGGCCGTGAGCGCAGAGATCGAAGCACATTTGAAATCTGACGGCGTAACGCTCGCCCCCTATGACGACATCTACCGCCTCGTCGCGGCGCTGCCCACGGGCACCCGCGTACTGCTCGACGGCGAGCGCGCCAACTACCGCATTCTGCAAAGCGTGCCGGAGAGCGCTGAAGTCCTCGACCGCACGAGCCCCATTCAGCTGATGAAAGCGGTGAAGACGCCCGCGGAGCAGGAGAACGAGCGCCTTGCCCACATCAAGGACGGCGTGGCCGTCACGCGCTTCATCTACTGGCTCAAGCACACAATCGGCAAAGAGCCGATCACCGAGCTCAGCGCGTCGAAAAAGCTCGAATCTCTTCGCGCCGAGGGTGAGCACTATCTTGAGCAGAGCTTCGACCCCATCCTCGCCTACGGCGCGCACGGCGCGATCGTCCACTACGAGCCGACCGAGGAGACCGACATTCCCATGGAGCCGCGCGGCCTCTGTCTCGCCGACACGGGCGCGCAGTATTTGGAGGGCACGACCGACATCACCCGCACCATCGCGCTGGGGCCGCTCACGGACGAGGAAAAGCGCATCTACACGCTTGTCCTGCGCGGACACATACAGCTGGGCGCGGCCAAGTTCCTGCACGGCTGCATGGGCGAAAACCTTGACATGCTGGCCCGCACGCCGCTGTGGGAAGCGGGCCTCGACTTCAACCACGGCACGGGCCACGGCGTGGGCTTCGTCCTCGGCGTGCATGAGGGCCCTGAGCGCGTACACTGGGATGTGAAGCGCCAGAAGCGCCACTGCGTCATTGAAGAGGGCATGATCTTCTCGAACGAGCCGGGCATTTACCTTACCGGCAAGTTCGGCGTGCGCATTGAGAACCTCGTCGTTGTACGCGAGGCTGAGGTCAATGAGTACGGCCACTTCCTTGCGCTCGAACCGCTGACGCTCGTGCCGTATGACCGCGATGCGATCGATCTGTCGCTGCTCTCGTCGCGCGATGTGGAGCTTTTGAATGCTTATCACGCTAAGGTCTTTGCGGCGATCTCGCCGTATCTGAGTGGGGATGAGCTGGAGTGGCTCAAGGCGGCCACTGAGCCAGTGCAGTTCTGCTGAACATCATAAAAGGCAGCGCCGATGGCGCTGCACGGGGCAAAGGGGGAGATTCTCTTTCAAAAGAGAACCTCCCCCTTTGAATCCCCCAAGAGAAAGGCAGGGGGCATTTCGACTTCGCCCCCTGCACCCCCTAACGACCAAAAGGGAGGGGCGCAGCCCCTCCTTTTTGGATTATCCACCCCGTGCTTCTGACGGTGCGGCATTGCTGCGCTCGCCGCTTTGGGGTGCCGCTTTTTTAGCTTTCTGCTGGATCACCATTGCCAATAGGTTCATCGGGGATGATGTCTTGTAAAATGACTTGCTCTTCTGCGTCTAACAAGGCTTTTTTCAGGACTTCGTGGGCAAGGATGCCTTTGCCCGCATCATAAAGGTCGATGGCCTCGCTCATATTTTGGACCATCAAATGATATAGTGTCTTATACGTCGTCATCTTCATCACCTCCTACAATAATAATTACGGTTTAAGGCGCGGCAGCCAGCCGCGTCTTTTC
>OLGE01003704.1_pt1 | contig 11819 bp, 8 predicted proteins | sample 1605151 | NCBI WGS metagenome assembly OLGE01 (sample SAMEA3888912, study PRJEB22519) | human gut metagenome | biome: human gut; feature: human-associated habitat; material: faeces | place: Denmark | collected 2010
GCAAGGGCATGGGCGCGCAGGGCTGCGTCAGCTGGTCGTTCGACCGCAAGGGCGTCATCATCATCGACAACGAGGACGGAGACTACGACGAGGATGCCGTCATGATGGATGCGCTCGAGGCCGGTGCCGACGATTTCAACGCCGAGGATAACGTCTTCGAGATCACGACCGACCCCGACGCGTTCAACGACGTCGTCAAGGCCCTCGAGGAGAAGAACTACGCCTTCGTCAGCGCGGACATCAGCCTTGTCCCGCAGACCTACGTGAAGCTCGAGAGCGACGAGGACATCAAGAACATGGAAAAGCTGCTCGACATGCTCGACGACAACGAGGACGTGCAAAATACCTACCACAACTGGGACCAGGACTAAACCCCTTGCAAATGCTGACTTTTTCAGCAGTATGATACCCGCAGTTGTGACATATCTTTGTCCTGCTATGGCGTACACGGCAGCTTCTGTTGTGACATACGATTACATTGATCAAAAGAGCTTGAGAAGATATTCTCAAGCTCTTTTTTGCCGCCTGACTTATATGGATATCCTATAAAAATATATAAATATTCCACTTGAAATTGTCACCGTTGTTTGGTATAATATCTCGGCACGTCGGACGTCCAGTTTCGGCAGAAAAACAAGGTGCGCTGTGAGGAGGAGCTTTTTCCGCGGCGCGCTCCTGCTGTAACACCTGTATAGCCCCCCTTGCACGGACGGCCGGGTGAAAGGAGAAACATATGAGTAAGAACAACAACACGCAGAAGATCGTTGGTCTCGGTCTGTTCACCGCTATTGTGATCGTTCTGCAGCTGATGGGCAGCTTTATCCGGTTTGGCACGTTCAGCATTTCGCTGGTGCTGGTGCCGGTCGTTATCGGTGCGGCGCTCTACGGCGCAGGTGCTGGCGCGTGGCTCGGCTTTGTGTTTGGCGTGGTCGTGCTGCTCAGCGGCGACGCGGCGGCGTTCCTCGGCGTCAACGCGCTTGGCACGATCCTGACGGTGCTCGTCAAGGGCACGCTGGCGGGCCTTCTCTCCGGCCTTGTCTACAAGGTGCTTGAGAACAAGAACCGCACGCTTGCCGTGGCGGTGGCCGCTGTGGTCTGCCCGGTGGTCAATACCGGCGTGTTCCTGATCGGCTGCCTGCTCTTCTTCATGGAGACCATCAGCGTCTGGGCAGACGCGGCGGGTCTTGGTGCAAATGTTGGCCAGTTCATGATCCTCGGCCTTGTGGGCGCGAACTTCATCTTTGAGCTGCTGTTCAACGCAGTGCTCAGCCCCGTGATCGTGCGCCTCATCCGCATCGGCAAGAAGGAAGTTGAATAAAAAGAGAGTCCGGCAGGAAAGTCACCTGCCGGACTCTTTTGATCAGAAAAAGACGAGAGGGACGGCGAATCACGCCGTCCCTCTCATATTTTGCACGAGCATAACTGTAAGCCGGGTTCTGTATTTGACAGTCATCTATCTACGCGCCGTGTTGCCGCGGCGCTTTAGCCACCCCGGGAGCGGCCGGGCAAGCCTATTGCTCCCATACCGGTGTTGCTCCGGATAGAGTTTACAGCATCGGACACTCTCGAGCCGACGGGTGCGCTCTTACCGCACCTTTCCACCTTTTCCCGCAGCACTTTGCCTTTCCCGGTCTGCACGTTCTGCCTCCATCACGCCGGAGGGACAGGCGTAAGCGGTGAGACCGCTTGCGCTTTGGCTGCAAACCCGGAAAGACAAAGTGCGCAGGTAGTCTATTTCTGTTGCACTTTTCCTCAGATCGCTCTGGGCGGGCGTTACCCGTTATCCTTGCCCTGTGGAGCCCGGACTTTCCTCACAGCGAGCCTTTCGGCTTCGCCGCGCGACTGTCTGTTATACTCGCACAACTATTTTAGCCCATCGGGTGGAGCTTGTCAACGGAAAATCCATTGCTATTTTTTCCGGCCTGCGCTATACTATATAATGATTTTGCATGTTTGGCGAAAGGAAAAAAAGCCATGACGATACAGGACTATTTGGCTTCCCTGCGGGGAAAAACAGCAGCGGTGCTCGGCATCGGCGTGAGCAACACGCCGCTCATCGAGCTTTTGTGCCGCAGCGGTGTGCAGGTCATCGCCTGCGACAAAAAGAGCCGCGAGGCGCTTGGCGAGCGTGCGCCGCAGCTGGAAGCACTGGGCGCGCAGCTGCAACTGGGCGAGGCATATCTTGACGATCTGCGCGCGGACGTTGTCTTTCGCACGCCGGGCATGCGGCCGGACGTTCCGGCGCTGCTCGAAGCGAGATCACGCGGCAGCATCGTGACGTCGGAGATGGAGATCTTTTTCGAGGTCTGCCCCTGCACGATCATCGGCGTGACGGGCAGCGACGGCAAGACCACCACCACGAGCATCATTGCAGAAATACTGCGCGCGGCGGGGAAGACAGTCTACCTCGGCGGCAACATCGGCCACCCGCTGCTGTGCGACGCGGAGAAGATGAAGCGCGATGATGTTGCGGTCGTTGAGCTCTCGTCATTCCAGCTGCTGGATATGAAGCGCTCGCCGCACATCGCGGTGATGACCAACCTTGCGCCGAACCACCTCGATATGCACCGCGATATGGCAGAGTATATTGCGGCGAAGGAGAACATCTATCTCCATCAGAGTGCGGACGACATCGCCATCTTTAATGAGGATAACGACATCACGCGCGCGCTTTCTGAAAAGTCCCAAGCGCACACGCGCCTTTTCAGCCGCCGCGAAGCGGTCGCGGACGGCGCGTTTCTGCGCGGTGACGCGATCGTTCTGCGTCATAACGGACATGAGGAAGAGGTCATGTGCGTTTCGGATATTCGCCTGCCGGGGCTGCACAACGTCGAAAATTATCTTGCCGCTGTGACGGCGCTGGACGGCATCGTACCTTATGACGTGATGAAAAAGACTGCGCGCAGTTTTGCGGGCGTGGAGCACCGCATCGAATATGTGCGCACGCTGCACGGCGCGAAGTGGTATAACGATTCCATTGCCACAAGTCCCACGCGCACCATCGCGGGGCTGCGCGCGTTTGATGAAAAGGTCATTCTGATTGCGGGCGGATATGACAAGCATATCTCCTTTGCACCCCTTGCGCCCGAGGTGGTAAAGCACGTCAAGCTGCTTATTTTGTGCGGCGCGACAGCGGACGCCATCGAAAAGGCCGTGCGCGAGTGCCCGGACTATCACGGCAGCCCCGAGATCGTGCGCTGCGCGGATCTTGCCGCCTGTGTACAGACCGCTTACGAACGTGCCGGAACGGGCGATATTGTGACACTTTCGCCCGCGTGCGCAGCATTCGACTGCTTTACGAACTTTATGGAGCGCGGGAAAGCCTTCAAAAAGCTCGTGATGGCGCTGCCGGAATAGGGAAAAGCTGTGCTGTCATAGGCTTCATCGAATCGAGGTGGAGCCGATGCGAAGGCGAAAGCTGCTTTCTGGCAAAAAACGCGCGCTGCTGTTGGCGCTCATTTTGCTGGCAGTACTGTTGGCGCTCACCGTCGTTGCGATGACGCACCTAAAGCCCGTGCTCACGTCGCTTGCAACGGCGCGGGTGTCGAATACGGTCAACGGTATCGTCACCGCCGCCGTGAATGAAACGATCTACAGCGGCGGCGTGGATTACGATCAGCTCATTTCCTTTGAAAAAGACAATGAGGGCAGGATCACGGCGGTCAAGAGCAACATGGCGGAATGCAACCGCCTGCAATCCGCCATCATCGACGAGGTGCTGGAAAAGCTCTCCGAGGTGACGACCAAGGAGCTTTCCGTGCCGGTCGGCACACTGCTCGGCTCACCGTTTCTCTCGGGGCGCGGGCCGCTCATTCGGGTGCGGATGCAGTCGGTCGGCTCGTCGAGCGCGCATTTTGAAAATACGTTCACGTCGGCGGGCATCAACCAGACCAAGCACCAGATCTATCTTGTGGTGGACGTCTATGTCAGCATTTTGCTGCCCGGATTTTCCACGACAACAAAGCTCAGCAACACCTATTCCGTGGCGGAGACCGTTATCGTCGGCTCTGTGCCGGACAATTACACCTATTTCAGCAACGGCGCGGACATGGAGCAGAACGCGGAAGATTACATCATGAACAACGGCTGACTGCCTTTTGCGCACCGCCGGAGAGAGGGAACGCACTATGGACAAAAATATCCGGATCGACGAGATCGTAACACGGCTGAATGCCGCCTCCGACGCTTACTACGGCGGGCAGGAGGAGCAGATGACGAACTACGAGTGGGACGCTCTTTTTGACGAGCTGACCGCTCTTGAAAAAGAGACCGGCTACGTCCGGCCCGACAGTCCCACGCAGGTGACGAGCCATTCCGGGAACGAAATGGACGGCGAGGGGGAGAAGGAAGCGCACGAATACCCCGCGCTTTCGCTCGCCAAGACGAAAAAGGTAGCGGAATTGCAGGACTGGGCGGGGGAGCGCGCGATCTGGCTTTCGTGGAAGCTCGACGGCTCTACCCTTGTTGCGACCTACGACGGCGGGAAGCTCACGCGCGTTCTGACGCGCGGCAACGGCACCGTCGGCACGAACATCACCTATATGGCCGCTGCGATCCGCGGCATTCCCGCGAAGATCGCGGACAAGGGACACCTTGTTGTGCGCGGCGAGGCAACCATCTCCTACGCGGATTTTGAGGCCATCAACGATACGCTTGAGGACGCGGACGACCGATACGCGAATCCCCGCAACCTTGCCGCCGGCACGCTGGCACTCGACAAGACGAATCTCGACAAAGTATGTGAGCGCAACGTGACCTTCAACGCTTTCACGCTCGTCCATACGGACGAGGAGCTCCGCTCCTGGGGCGCGCGCATGGACTACCTCGATCGGCTGGGCTTTACGACCGTCGAGCGCGAGGAAACGGACGCGGTGCATCTGCCGGACGCCATTGCGCGCTGGACGAAGAAGGTCGATTCCGGCGAGATGGGCATTCCTGTTGATGGCCTTGTCATCACCTATGACGATACCGACTACGCCGCGACCGGCAGCGTGACGGGGCACCACGCCACGCGCGCAGGTCTTGCCTACAAGTGGGCGGACGTCTCCGCCGAGACCGTGCTCGACCATATCGAATGGTCGTGCGCGGCGTCGACCATCACACCGGTCGCGGTCTTCGATCCTGTGCAGCTTGAGGGTACGACCGTTTCGCGGGCCTCTCTTTGCAACGTGAGCGAGCTCGAGCGCCTCGGCATCGGCGCGGACAGGAAGACGAAATTGCGTGTCATCAAAGCAAATAAGATCATTCCGAAGTGCATCGCGGTCGTGCGCGCGGAGGGGAGTTACGAGGTCCCGAGCGCCTGCCCCGTTTGCGGCGCGGCGACCGAGGTACGCGTCAGCCCGGTGAGCGGCGTAAAGACGCTGCGCTGCACCGATGCAAACTGTCCTGCCAAGCACCTAAAGCGCTTTGTTCGTTTTGCGAGCAAGGCGGGTCTTGATATTGACGGTCTTTCTGTGCAGACGCTGCACGAGTTCGTCAACCGCGGCTACCTGCGCGATTTTTCTGATCTCTACCATCTGAACGACCACGCAAACGAAATCGTCGCGCTCGAGGGCTTTGGCGAAAAGTCCTGCGCCAACCTGATGGCGGCCATCGAAAAGAGCCGCAAAGCTGATCCTGTCCACCTCATCTTTGCGCTCTGCATTCCGAACATCGGCACAGATGCGGGCAAAAAGCTCATTGCAGCGCTCGGCACGAAGGGCTTCCTTGCGCGTATCGAGAGCGGCGAGGGCTTTGAGGATGTAGACGGCATCGGCGTGGAAAGATCGAACGCGCTTTTGAACTGGTTTGCAGACGAGGGGAATCGCGCGCTTTTCGAGCGTCTGATGCATGAACTTCTCGTGGATGAGGTTGCACCAAAAGTCGCAAACGACGGGACTTGTAAAGGACTTACCTTTGTCATTACGGGCGACGTGCACACCTTCAAAAACCGCGATGACTTCAAGGCCTATGTCGAGCGGCAGGGCGGCAAGGTCGCAGGCAGCGTCTCGGGAAAAACGTCGTATCTCGTCAGCAACGACGGGGAGTCCGGCTCATCAAAGGCGAAGAAGGCCAAGGAGCTGGGCGTTCCGGTGCTTTCCGAGGAAGCGTTCATCTCTCGCTTCGGCGGGCCGGATGGGGAAACGAACGCTGCTCCTGCCGATGACCAGCAAATCAGCATGGAATCATTGCTGTAAAGCAAAATCACTGTATAGAAAAACTCTGTTCCGATCGGAACAGAGTTTTTTTCGTATCAATGTCTTACATCAGGTCTTTGATATGGCTCAGCCGATCGAGCGCCGCATACAGTGTTTCGTCTTTTTTGGCGAAGTGCAGGCGGATGATGTTGTTGATCGGCTCGCTGAAGAAGGAGCTTCCCGGCACCGAACCGACGCCGACCTTGCGTGCGAGCTGCTCGCAGAAGTCAACATCGCTCTGCCCCTTTTTGAGGTACGGAGAAATATCGGCCAGTACGAAGTATGTGCCTTCGGGATCGGTGAAGGGAATGCCGATATTACGCATGCCATCGGTGAAGATCTTCTTCATGTGCGCATAGTGCGCGCCGAATTCATCGTAGTAGCTTAGCGGCATATTGAGTCCCACGACCGCGGCCTCCATCAGCGGGGACGGGCAGCCGACGGTGGTGAAATCGTGATACTGGCGGATGCGCGTCATGATCGGCTCCGGCGCGATGGCGTAGCCGAGTCGCCAGCCGGTGATGGAGTAGGTCTTGGAAAGCGAGGAGCAGGACACCGTGCGTTCCCACATGCCGGGGAGGCTGTTCATATAAACGTGCTTGCGGCCATCGTAGATGATATGCTCATACACCTCGTCCATGATGGCGTAAACATCGTAGCGGACGCAAAGCTCGGCAATGATCCTGAGCTCTTCCTCGGTGAAGACCTTGCCGCAGGGGTTCGAGGGGTTGCAGATGATGATGGCCTTTGCACCGCCGCGGAAGGCGTCCTCCAGTACGTTCGGGTCGAAGGAGAACGTCGGCGGGTTCAAGGGAACAAAGACCGGCTCGCAGCCCGCCATGATGGTCTGGGCACGGTAATTTTCAAAAAACGGGGAGAACATCACAACGCGGTCGCCCGGATCGGTCAGGGCGAAGAGCGTGTCGACCATGGCTTCGGTCGAGCCGATGGTGGCGACGATCTCGGTCTCAGGGTCAATGGTGCGGCCCATGAAATGGCCGCACTTGCGCGCGATGGCCTGACGGAAGTTCGGCGCACCCATCGTGATGGGGTACTGGTGGGGGCCTTCGTGGCTGACCACCTCAAGGCGATCCGTCATCTCCTTGGGCGGGTCAAAATCGGGGAAGCCCTGTGCCAGGTTGATCGCGCCGCTCTCATTGGAGATGCGCGTCATTCTGCGAATGACGGAATCGGTAAAATGCTGGTTTCTGCTGCTCATTTGCTGCATAGGGATACCGTCCTTTCCGTTGCGGCCGGTGCGGAACACGCCCGCAGAGCCGCGATAAAGTCAAGTAATTCTTATACTATACGGGGCGGGGAAATTGTCAAGTATTGCGCAAAGCCCTACGGAAAAGTTTGGCGCTTTGCCGTGATAGAGCGGGAACACATTGCGCGCTTTTGTATAGAATGGAGCAGGCGAACGCCGGGAGAGGGGGGAGAAGCATGGTTCCGAATCCACCGCCGCGCCCGCCGTCCGGCCCGTGGCGCTGCGTGGGGCTGTGTGCATTGGCGCTGGGGCTCGGCATTTTTATCACGGCTGTTTTTCCGGTTGGGGCGCTGATGTTTCTGGTCGCATTTCTTCTCATTCTTTGTGGGCTTGGCTGTTTGCGCAGATTTTAGGAGGGAAAAGCATGAAGATCATCGTCTGGAAATCACCGAAGGCTCTCTCGTCGCTGCTGCGGCGCATGTTTGGCGTCAGAGAAGGCGCATAACGCGCGTCCACTACGCATAGAGTGCAGTAACCACTTAGCCGAAGGAGAGGACTGCAATGGAACTGGAATTGAAAAAAGAGCAGTTTGCCTGTTATCAGGCGCTGCCGCAGTTGAGCGAAAACCGTGAGGAAACGACGGAAACCATCGTACCGGACTATCTGCCGGATATTGCCCGCATCGTGGATGCGAGCGGGTGCCTTTTCCTGCGCAGCCGCGAGATCACAGACGGAAAAGCACAGGTGTCAGGCACGATCCGCATGACGCTTTTGTATGTGGCGGAGGACACGCAGGGAATGAAATCGTTTGAGTATTCCCTGCCGCTCGAGGAAATGATCGAGGGGCGCGCGCTTTCAAGCGGCACAGACTGCTGTTTGGAGGGCAGGCTCTGCTCATGCGAGGTGCGCATGCTCAACCCGCGCAAGATCTTCACGCGCGTGAATGTGGAACTGGCGCTCACACCGTACGTACCTGCGTCGCTGAGCGTATGCAGTGGCGTAAAGGAGCAGGAGGCTTACAAGATCGAAACGCTGTGCGAGAAGAAAGAGATCACCGTGATCCGTGCCGTTCGGGAAAAGGATTTTACCTTCGCCGATGAGGTGATGCTCTCCGGCACAAAGGAGCCGATCCGTGAGCTGCTGCGCAGCAAATGCGTGCTGCGCACGACCGACTGCAAGGAGATCGGCAACAAGATCGTGCTCAAGGGCATTGCCCGTCTGGACGCCGTATATCTCGATGAGGGCGGAAACCTCGCCTCCTTGAGCGGCGAACTGCCGTTTTCGCAGATCCTCGACGGCCTTTCCGAGGAGGAGGGGGAAACGACAGTGCGCGCGTCGCTGCGCCTGACGGGCGCGGAGATCCATGTCGGCGGCGAGAGTGAACCGGATAATTTCCGCACCGTTTCGCTGCGGCTGACGATCAGTGCCTTCGCTGCGGTGCGCGAAACGCGCAGCGTCTGCTGTGTTACAGACCTTTACAGCACGGCATATGAGCTGAACGCAAAGACGGAAACGGTCGAGCTGTGCGACAGCGCAGCACCGGTGCTGCGCGAGCAGCTCGTGCGTGAAAAGATCGAAACGGGCGCAGAGGTGCAGAATGTGCTTGCTGCAGACGTGATCTTCAGCAGCGCCGGCGTCAGCGACTCCGGCGCGTCCTCGGCGCTGCGCGCGACGGCCAATCTGCGCGTGCTGTATCTCGACGAAAATGCCGTGCCGCTGCTCTCGGAGCGGCGGAGCGAGGTGCTGCTTGAAACCGATCTGCCGCTCGCCGGTCAGGCGCGGGTGCAGGATGTGTATGCCGGTGAGATCGCCGCATCTGTCGGCGCGGACGGCGTGGAGCTGCGCTTTCCCGTCACATTTGCCGTCAGTGTAGTGGAGATGCCGTCTTACCCCTGTCTCCAGTCCTTGCAGGCAGAGGAATGCGAGAAAAAGGAGAAAAATGTTCCGTCGCTCGTGCTGCGGGCAATGAAGCCGGGGGAACGGCTGTGGGATATTGCCAAGCGGTACCGCACGACGGTCGAGGCCATTCTTGCTGCCAATGAGCTCAAAGAGGAATCAGCCGCGGTGAGCGGGAAGCTCCTGCTGATCCCGCGCAGGCGCTGAGGAACGGAGGAAGAGGGTATGAGTATGAATACGGAGATCTATCAGGATATTTCCACCCGCACGGCGGGGGATATCTACATCGGCGTGGTCGGCCCTGTGCGCGCGGGCAAGTCGACGTTTATCAAGCGCTTCATGGAAACGCAGGTCATTCCGAATATCGACAATGTCTACCGTCGCGAGCGGGCGAAAGATGAGCTGCCGCAGAGCGGCAGCGGCCGCATGGTGATGACGGCGGAGCCGAAATTCGTACCGGAAGAGGCCGTTGACATCGCGCTCGACGAGGGCAGCAGCTGCTCGGTGCGGCTCATCGACTGTGTGGGCTATATGATCCCCGGCGCAACGGGACAGATGGAGGGAGAAAGCCCCCGCATGGTCTCAACGCCGTGGCTCGACCGCGAGGTAACGATGAGCGAGGCGGCGGAGCTTGGTACCACGCGCGTGATCCGTGAACATTCGACCATCGGCGTTGTGGTGACGACCGATGGCAGCATTACCGACATTCCCCGCGAGGACTACATAGAGGCCGAGGGACGCGTGATCCGCGAGTTGCAGGAGATCGGCAAGCCCTTCCTCGTCCTGCTCAACGCGGTGGAGCCGGAAAGCGAACGCGTGCAGTCGATGGCAAGGGATATTGCTTCACGCTATGGCGTGACGTGCCTGCCGGTAAACTGCCTGACGCTCGACGATGCGGCGGTGGGACAGATCCTCAAGGCCATTCTCTACGAGTTCCCACTCTGTGAGCTTGATCTTTTTATTCCGCCGTGGGTCGAGGCGCTGAGCGACGACCACCCGATCAAAAGCGGACTCTATCAGGCCATTCGGGAAAACACGAGCGCGCTCCATTGTATCCGCGAGGTACAGGGGGCGATTGGCGCCATTGGCGACTGCGAGAATGTCAGCAGCGCTCGCATTACTTCCATTCAACTCGGCACAGGCGTTGCCGCGGCGGAATTGCAGCTCCCGCGCACACTGTTCTACCAGACGCTCAGCGAACAGTCGGGTTTTGACGTGAAGGACGACGGCGACCTTTTGAGCCTTCTCACCGAGCTTTCGGCGGTCAAGGCGGAGTATGACAAGGTGGCGCAGGCGGTTGCCGACGCGCGCGAGAGCGGCTACGGCATCGTCGTCCCGACCGTCGATGAGTTGAACCTCGAAGAGCCGGAGATCATGAAGCAGGGCGGGCGTTACGGCGTGCGGCTCAAGGCGAGCGCGCCGAGCCTACACATCATTCGCGCCGACATCGAAACGACGGTTTCGCCCATCGTCGGCAACGAAAAGCAGAGCGAGGACATGGTCAATTATCTCTTGCAGGAGTTTGAGGGCGACACGACGAAGATCTGGCAGTCCAACATCTTCGGCCGCAGTTTCCATGAGATCGTGAACGAAGACTTGCAGGCAAAGCTCAAGCACATGCCGGACGACGCGCGCCTCAAGCTTCGCCAGACGCTTGAGCGCATCATCAACGAGGGCACCGGCGGTCTCATCTGCATCATTCTATAAAAAACAAAGAGAGAGGACCTTCCTCTCTCTTTGTTACATTTCTGTAACCGGAATGTCATTGCTTTGTAACTTGTCATTTCCGCCGCCCACTGTTATGCTGTTCTATAAAGAAAGATAACAGGAGGAAGAGAATATGAGCCGAAAGATCGCTCTGCCGCTGCTGGTGGCAGCGGCGCTTGTCAGCATCATTTTAGCAAGCCGCACCCCGCAGCTTATCATGTAGGAGAAGGCGGACGCGCACGACGCTGCCGCTCACCACAGATGTTCTCGGTGAGTGGTCCACGGAATAAGCGGAATGCGTGGACCAGGATAAAAAAGGAACCGATTCTTTACGAATCGGTTCCTTTTTTATTGAAAATCTTACTTGGCCAGCACCTTTTTGAGCTTGGCGAAACGGGGGAGGGAATCCTCCTTTGGGAGTTTCGGCTCGCCCTGAATGAGGGGCAGCACATAGTCGATGAGCTCCTGCTTGACGCCGTTGTGCGCATCGTTGATCCACTCGAGCGGGATCTTCTTTTCATAGTTTGCAACGGACGTGAGCGGAAGGAGCTTCGTCTTGCAGGCGTAGTGACCGTTCACGGTCTCGCGCTCGAAGGCGACCATCTTATCCGTGATGCCCGCGACGGCGTTCTCCACCGCGGCGCGGCCCGCCATGACGGCCTCTTCAATGTCGGTCTCGGAGGCCAGGTGCGCGCCGCAGCGCTGGAGCAGCGAAAGCTCGATGCCGCGCACCTTCGCGCCGGTTTTTTCCTTCACGATGCTCGCAAGCAGCGCCGCAAGGCCGCCGAGCTGCGCGTGGCCAAAGCCGTCCGTCGCGCTGGTCTTGGCCTCGG
>OLGE01003711.1_pt1 | contig 11812 bp, 10 predicted proteins | sample 1605151 | NCBI WGS metagenome assembly OLGE01 (sample SAMEA3888912, study PRJEB22519) | human gut metagenome | biome: human gut; feature: human-associated habitat; material: faeces | place: Denmark | collected 2010
CTTCTTCGTTGGGAGCGGTTTTGTACCGGGAATAGAGCTGCCGGTTCAGCATGGCATCCAGCTTTTGTCCGGTGCTGATGTGGTAGGCAAGCTGCGCCATGAAGAACGACTTGCCAACCTTGGGCGCTCCTGCGAACAGGTAGGTGCCGGAGTAAAGCAGACCGTCTATGACAGGCAGTCTGCTCTGTAAAACTGTTTCGTACAGATCATTCATGGACACCGTGTGCAGATATGCCGGGTCGTTCATTCTCTGCATCTGACGGTAGATTTCTTCAAGATTTTCCGAAGAAATTTCGTCCGGGTGATTGATTTCCGTATCGGAAGTGGGTATAATATTTGCAGAACTTGTTTGAAATGACTGCCTTTCATCTGCGCCAACAGATGTTGCAAGGGCAGTCTTTTCTTTTGCATCAATCATTCGCATCCTCTCCTTTCAGTCCCTGCATGGTGATGGCAATGAGGTCGATGGTACTGAGTAGCTCATCGGGTACGCTGTCCCCGGCGGCGATGCGTTCAAGATCTGCGAGGATCGCTGCCATTTGGGTTTTGAGTGCCTTGTGTACTCTCGGATTGGGCTGTACCACCACTTCACGCCCCATGCACTTGCGGTAGCAGTATACACTTTTTGCTATTGAGGACATTCATGGTGTGAGAGCTGAAAAGCAGGGAGACGAGATACATATCGTCTTTGATGGCAGCAAGCGCACAATGGACGAGTCCATTTTCAAAATGCTTTCTGCATGGGCTGACCAAGCTGAGAAGCTGAAAAACGGCGAAATCAGCAAAGATCAGTATGACCGTTGGCGTTATACATTCCCAGCAGAGGACACCACTCAGGTCTGGGCGAAAGTTCCATCCCAGCAGCTCAGCGATGCAATGGTGGAGGCGTTCAAGGACCGGCTGAAGGCTGATTAAAAAACAATAGAAAAAAAGCGCTATCTGACTTGGCTTCAAATCAGATAGCGCTTTTTGTTATCGCAATAATTCAAATAATGTTGCCATTTTGTTGCCACAGCGGACACTCATGGCGAAAAAGCCTTGGTATGACTGGGCTTTTTCCGGGATGCAATTATTCCCACTCAATCGTTCCCGGGGGTTTATCCGTAATATCGAACATTACGCGGTTAACGTGGGGCGTTTCGGCAATAATTCTGTTGCTGATTGTGCGGAGCAGGTCATAGGGGAGCTCTGCAAACTCGACCGTCATTGCATCGGTCGAAGTTACCGCGCGAACGCCGATTGCGTAGTCATAGGTGCGCTGATCGCCCATAACACCGACTGAGCGTATTCCCGTAAATACCGTGAAATATTGCCAAACCGAACGGTCAAGACCTGCTTTCGCAATTTCATCGCGGAGGATAAAGTCGGACTTTCTCAGGATGTCGAGCTTTTCGTCGGTAATGTCGCCGAGGATGCGGATCGCAAGCCCGGGACCCGGGAAGGGCTGCCTCCATACAAGGGGAGCGGGCATGTTCAAACTTTCGCCGAGGAGGCGAACCTCATCCTTGAAGAGGATGCGGAGCGGTTCTATAAGGCCTTTGAATGCGATATCTTCGGGCAGGCCGCCGACATTATGATGGCTTTTAATCACGGATGCTCCGCCTGCACCGCTTTCGATAACATCGGGATAAATCGTGCCCTGAAGCAGGTAGTCCGCGCCGATTTTCTTTGCTTCATCTTCAAAAACGCGAATGAACTCTTCGCCGATTATCTTGCGCTTGCGCTCGGGTTCCGTAACGCCTGCAAGTTTTGAAAGGAAGCGATCTTTTGCATTGACTTCGATAACATTCAGGCCGATTTCGTTGCGATAGAAGCCCATTACTTCCTCCGCCTCGTTCAAGCGAAGAAGGCCGTGATCAACGAATATGCAGGTCAGCCTGTCGCCGATCGCCTTGTGCACAAGGGTTGCGGCAACGGAAGAATCAACGCCGCCCGAAAGGCCCGCAACCACTCTGCCGTTTCCGACCTTTGCGCGCACTTCTTCAATGAGCTGATTTGCAAGGTTTGCCATTGACCAGCCGCCCTTGCAGCCGCAGATCTCATACACGAAATTATGGAAAAACTGCTTGCAGTATTCGGTGTGGTTAACCTCGGGATGGAACTGAACGCCGTACAGCCTGCGCTCTTCGTTTGCGAACGCGCAGATTTCACAATTATCGCTGCTTGCAATAATTTCAAAACCGGGAGGGCAAACAAGGCAGGAGTCGTTATGGCTCATCCATGTTATTGAATCGGGCATGTCCTTAAACAGTGGGCTGCGTTTGAAATGCATGGGTGTTTTGCCGTATTCACGCGTCGGAGCGGGGCCGACTTTGCCGCCGAGTTTTTGGCACATAAGCTGCATTCCGTAGCAAATGCCAAGCACGGGCACGCCGAGATTGAACAGCTCGTCGGAGCAGGTTCGTGCGCCTTCAAGATATGCACTGTCCGGCCCGCCGGACAGAATAATACCGCACAGACCGTCGCCCTTGATCTTTTCGATCGGGGAATCCGGCGGCAGGAGTTCGCTGTAAACCCCTGCTTCACGCACTCTGCGTGCAATGAGCTGGTTATACTGCGCTCCGAAATTGATGATTACAATTCTCTCCATATAGTATTCCTTATATAAACCATTTTGTTGTAAACAAGATGTTGTTTCCGCAAATTTACTGTTCACGGAAACGGATTCCGTCGGGCGTTGCCTCTTCGATTATTGCAAGCGAATATAAATCAATACCTCTTGCACGCAGCGCATCGCCGCCGCCCTGGAAGCCTTTTTCAACCGCAATGCCGATGCCGACAAGTTCCGCACCGGCCTGTTCAATGATCGCAACAAGCCCGCGCATTGCTTCGCCGCGCGCCATAAAATCATCGATGATCAGGATTCTGTCTCCCGGATGCAGCCACTCTGCGGAAACAATGAGTGTAACTTTCTTTTTGTAAGTATAACTCATGATTTCGCTTTTAAAAAGTCCGCCTTCAATATTGTCGCTCTTTGCTTTTTTTGCAAATATCATCGGCACACCCATCTTTTCGGCGCAAACCGTTGCAAGCGGAATGCCGGACGCTTCGACAGTCATAACCGCCGTCAGTCCGTTTATGTCAAAATGAGCAATGAATTCATCCGCCAGCTTGCCCAAAAAAGCGGCGTCAACGCGGTGGTTCAAAAATCCGTCAACCTTTACAACATTGCCGGGAAGAACCTTTCCCTCGCGCGCAATGCGCTCCTCCAAAAGTTTCATGCCGAACGCCCTCCGTGTTTTCGGGTCGTGCGCAGCAAAAGTGCCGATTTTTCAAAAAAAGCTTGCAAATCAAAGCCTTTTTGGGCTTGCAGCAGATCCGCACCGCATTTCCCTAATAAATATTTGAATTTTACTATAAATCCACAGGTTTCGCAAGGGAAAACTTCAGTTATATTATACACGATTGCAGGTATACATCAACGATTTAAATCTCCCCCCGCAGCGAACTGCGGAGGGAGCGTCTTGTTCTTTTTTTACATGTCTGCAACTGCATTAAGCATATTCATATAGGCTTCAATTGCGCCTATCTGCAAATTTTTCAGCAATCCGCTCAGTTCAACGCGATTTTGCGTTTCTGCCGAATTGAAGGCTGTTACAAGTGCGGTGAGCTGCATATAGTACTCATCCAGCGCATCAATGACGCCTCTGCCGTCGTGCACGCCGTTCAATGCGGAACGCAGGCTTCGGATGTTTTCAAGCAATTCGCTCCCGATGGCCTTTCCGTATTCAATGCCGCGTTCGGCTGTGTCGTAATTTATCACTTCGTTGTTTAAATCATTAATTATCCCGAACGAAAACCCGACCGCTTCCGCAATTCCGTCCAAGCGCTCCGCTTCTGCCGTGACCTCAATTTCGACGGGTTCGCATGCAAAGGGCACGATTTCCGCCTTGTACCCCTGTTCAACAAGGCGTTTTCGAACGCTTTCGGCACCCGCTTCCGTTGTGTATGCCGAGGCAAAAACCGAAACGCTTCCGTCCCCGTTGTCGATAATGCAGCCTGCCGCTCCGAGTGCACGCACGGAGGCACTGAGCGCACTTGCTTCGGCATCGGATTCAAAACTGCCGAGCCGCAGCGCATACATGTCCAGCCCCGAAAAATGCATTTTTTGCGTTTGCGGGTTCGAAAAACTCAGGCCCGGGGTTGCCCCCGCGGGTTCGGTGGTTGCGAGCGTATTCCCGCCGTGTTTTCTGCCGAAAACGCTTTCTGTAAGCCATGAGCCGACCGAAGTTGCAAATAAAACATAAATAATACCGCCCATCAGCAGCAGGAGTATCAGCAACCCGAATCCTCCCCCGCTCTCTCCGCGTCCGCCGGCGGCGGAATATGCCTGATATCCCCCGCGCCTGCGCCTTGTGTTCTTTCGTCTGCGTCTGTATTCCATGTTTGCCTTCCTTTCGCGTTTTGCGCCCGTTTTTGGATTTCCCGTTAAAGGTTTATGCAAAAAGGAGGCACGGTATGAATATAAGGTGTGCCGTGAACACCTGCTGCGTTCGGTTCACGGGCACGCAGACTTCGGTTTTGGTTTATTTTTCGTCCCCGTCCGGCCGCCAGAGATATTTTTCCATGTTCACATGCCCGTCAACAAACTCAACCCCATCTGCGGAAAGCAGCTGAATCTGCATGTTTTCACCGCCGAAAGCAAATGCGGCAGAAGCTTTGCCCTGCCTGTTCACAACGCGATAGCATGGAATTTCGGAGGGATCCGGATTTACATGCAGGGCATAGCCTACAACACGTGCCCAGCGCGGATTGCCCGCAAGAGCAGCGATCTGCCCGTAGGTTGCAACTTTGCCTCGCGGAATTTTGCGAACTTCTTTATAAATTTTTTCAAACACCGTATCTTCCACAGTTTTTTCTCCGTTCTTTTTTGTTCAGCATCTGCCTTTGCCGCTGCATGTATTCAACATTTTTAAAATAATCATTTTTCGATATGTTTCCATGCAAATGCAAGCAAAGTTTCATTAATCGCGGAAACGCCTTTTTGAAGAGCATTCAGCTCATTTAAGCAGCCGTCAACTGCAATTTCAATGAATTCATCCGCCATTTCGCCCGTAAAAAAGAATGCGGGGGACTCCTTCGTTAAATCTCCGGAGTTCTGTTTATAATCCGAATACATTTCCGCAAGGAACTCCCGCGGTTTAAATTCCGCAATATGACTCAGCTCTTCTGCGTTCAAATTCTCGGGCAAAACAATATTGAAAGTCAAACCATGTCTTTTTGACAGGTATGTATTTGCTTTTCGATAATCATCGTGAAGCCTGTCTATGTTTCCGTCGGTGTGCGGATCCCAATTATATTTCCCGTAAATAAAGCCGCGAAAAAGCAGGTCCTGAACAAGATGCAGGTAATAGCCCAAATAAAGGTCATCTGTCATCACCTTCCGTCCGAATCTGCTGCGGAATGCTGTTAAATCGTAGGTCTTTTTTGTTCCGCTGCAAATTAACTTCAAAAAATGCGCCTTTTTGCTCTCTTCCGAAGACCATCCTGCCGAGTCGGGCATTATTATGCCAAAGCGAAATCTGTCGGGGTTTTTAAATTCAACGCATTTCAATAACCGTTCCGCTGCCGCGTGATGCACTATTCTTGCCGCCATGTTTTCCCTTCCTTCTGTTCAAAATTTTAATCCTTTGAAAGAATGATACCATAAAACGAGGCGACAGGTAAAGCTGCTTTTTTTCAAAAAAACGCCTGCATTGCCAAAAGCTTGCAGTATCCGTGTCGATTTGATATAATGTTGCTTAACAGGCGGGCAATGCTCGTGCATTCGCCTGAAAAAACCCAAAGCGGTTGAACAATCGAGATGCAAAGGTATTCGGAGATACGGGTTCGGAATGAGAGAAACTTTTTACAGAACGGCAATGCTGCTTGGTGAGGATGCAGAAAACATCCTGCTCGAATCCAAGGCGGCGGTTTTCGGAGTCGGCGGAGTCGGCGGGCACTGCGTTGATGCATTGGTTCGCTGCGGCCTCGGCCGAATTGCAGTTTTTGACTCGGCCAAGGTCAAGCCGAGCAATCTGAACAGGCAGATTTGTGCAAAAAAATCCACCGTAGGCATGAAAAAAGTTGAAGCGATGAGTCTTCATATTGCGGATGTTTCGGACTGCATCACCGAAGCATTTGACTGTTTTGTGACGCGTGAAAATGCGGAAGAGCTGATTCCCGCAGACGCCGATATAATCATCGACGCCGTGGATAATGTCACGGCAAAGATCGCACTCATTGAGGCAGCGTCACGATGCGGCATTCCGATTCTTTCCAGCATGGGTGCGGGCAACAGACTTGAGCCGGACAAGATTCGCATTGCGGATATCTTTGAAACAAGCATCGACCCGCTTTCCCGCGTTATGCGCAGAGAATTGCGCAAGCGCGGTATAAAAAAACTCAAAGTTGTTTATTCCGTTGAAGAGCCGAAAACACCCGTCATTCCCGTTCCGGATCCGGATATGAAGCTGAACGCACCCGCAAGCGTACCCTTTGTTCCCGGAGCGTTCGGGCTTGCTCTTGCTTCGGAGGCCGTTCGCACAATTCTTGAACGAAAAAGGAGGATAAGTTTTAATGAATAACAAAAAAACACGACTGCAAAGGTTTATTTCATCATCGATCGCCGTGCTTCTTTTTGCTGCGATCGCACTCGGCGCGGCACTGCCTGCGGCAGCATCGACAGCCGCAAGCTTTACGGCGGACTTTGCCGAAACCCAAACCGGCAGAGCAGCCGATAATCTCCGTTCGAACGATGAACGGGAATCTTCAAGCGGCATTCCTATGACTGCCGACGGTGTTCCGAAACTGAAGCGCGATGTGCGAAGAAGTGTAAATTCTGATTTTTCGTTTATAAATGTCAAGCTGTCCGTCGGAGAAACGGCAAGTGTTCGCCTTGAGCTTTGCGGCGCATATTATGTTGCGGAAAATATGCGTGCTGTTGTCGGCAGCGAAAGCTCCCCCCGCACAGCTGCCGTCACCGTTGAAGACGGTAAAATTACGCTCAGCTCGGGCGGTTCGACCGTTTATCGGGGTTCCGAAATAACGCTTATGCGCGTGAATTACAACGAATCCGCCGGTTGGCTCCAGCTCTTTTGCAGCGGAAACGCAAACGAAAGGAAATACTTGGGCAACCTTGTTTTCCGCATCAATGATGACGGAACGCTCCGAGTCATCAACCATATTCCGACGGCGCATTATCTCTATGGCATCGTGCCTTACGAAATGAGCGAGTCCTGCCCCATCGAATCACTCAAATGCCAGGCGGTCGCCTCAAGAACCTATGCATTCGGCTTTACCATGCCCGGTGATGATTATGATATAACCGATTCGTTTAACTATCAGGGTTATCGCGGCTATAAACCCGGCTACGAAAAATGTATGCGTGCCTGCGTTGAAACAACGGGCGTCATTCTGTCCGTCGATAACGAAATCCCTCTTGCGTTTTACGGTGCAACAAACGGCGGAGAGACCGCTTTGCCGTCGCACCTTTTCGGATATGATTCGCTTGACCCGCTGTATGAAATCCGTCTTGATGACATTGACTTTTATGAAGCCAATCCTGCCTGCAGGCAGAATCTTGAAATTACATACGGAGAAATATCCGACAACGAAGCATTTAACGCTCTCCTTCGCAAAGAGGCGAAAAAAATTGTCGGATCTTCCGTTCGGCTCATTTCAATTCTTGAAACGGATGTGAACACACCGAAATTCGAAAACTGCGAACGCAACATGGCGAATGTTGATGTGCGTATTCTTGTTGGCACCGGCAGCGGCGAGCAGGAAGTTTCCTTCGGGTTTTCAGCCGACAGGTTGAAAGCTGAAGGTGTTTTTACAAAAAATTATAAGATGTACTGGGGAGAACCGACGAGCACCGGTTACAACATCTATTTCTGCCGCTACGGGCATGGTCTCGGAATGTCGCAATACGGTGCTCAGGCGCGGGCGCGTGAGGGTCAGACGTATCAGCAGGTGCTTAAATTTTACTATGGGAAAATGAAGCTTACCGATGTTTGCGAGCTGAATCCCGAGCGTCCTTTTGCATACAGCCTTAATATCAAAGCATACGGCGAGTTCAACACGACCAATGTCAACCTTCGTTCCGGTCCCTCCGCATCATTCACAAGTTTGGGCAAGTTCAGCACGGGCACGCATGTTGACGTTATCAATGCCGTTAACGGTTGGATTTGCTGCATTGCGGACGGCAAACTCGGCTATGTTCGCGGCGATTATATCGATGTTAAGCTTTTCCCGTCGCCCATTGCTGCGCAGCAAAGAGTCTGCGAGGCAAAAACAACCGAAGCGGCCGCCCTTCGTACCTCCCCTTCTCAATATGCAGCCGAAATCGTGTCACTCAGTGAAGGTGCACAGATCCGCGTTTGGTTTGAAATCGGGGACTGGTACTATGTTCGAATCGGACACCGTTCCGGCTTTGTTGAAAAGAGCAAAATAATTATCGGAGATTGGTTCATCATAGACCTTCATGCGATCGTTTCATCGCAAATAGGCGACGGAATCCGCCCGCGGCCGTGAGTTTGCAGCGAAACGGTGAGGGGTGAGTATCCAGACATTCACCGTATTGTTCCAATCAACTGTACGGTACGCAAAGTATGCATAAACAGCCCTTCCGAATGCATCGACATCGGAAAGGGCTGTTTGTTTTTGTGACATTTAAGCGACTTTTTTAAGAGCCGTGCTGCGCGGCGGTTTTAAGCAGAAGCATGAACCCCGTCAGCAATATGAGAAAGGAAAAATTAAACAGGGAAAACTCTTTTACATATGCTCCTGATTTTCCGGGATTATGCTTTACATATTCACGGAAAGTGATGAGGCTTGCAAGCGATGCGATGAGTGTGCCGACGCCGCCGATATTTACTCCGACAAGCAGATCCGCATAGTTTTCCGTGAACTGTGAAAGCAGAATTGCGGACGGAACATTGCTTATGAACTGGCACGAAAGAACACTGAACACAAGCGTGTTCCACTCCAAAAGCCCCGACAGAAACTGCCGAACGATGCCTATTCTGCTCATATTTCCCGCAAAAATAAAGAAGAATACAAATGTCAGCAGCAGCGGCCAATCAACTGCGAGCAGTGCCTTTCTGTCCGCCGCAAGCAAAACAGCCGGTATTATAACCAAGCCTATCCAATACGGAATTCCTCTGAAAACTATCGCAATTGCCAACGCAAAAAGCGCAAGGTAAACCGCAAGACGCACCGGCGGAAGCCGAAACTTTTCATCGCTCAGCTCCAGCGGTTCCGGCTTTACAAATACCAGACAGCAAAACGTGATAAGAGCGACCGAAAAAACGAAAGGCGGTGCCATGATACGCATAAACTCAAGGTTCGGGATTTCAAACTTTGTGTAAAGATACAGGTTCTGCGGATTTCCGAACGGAGTCAGCATTCCGCCGAGGTTTGCGGCTATATTCTGCATTATGAAAGTGAATGCCATGTATTTTTCTTTGTGCGTTGTTGTGAGCACAAAAAATCCCAGCGGCAAAAACGTCAGCAGAGCCATGTCGTTTGCTATCAGCATGGAACCGGTAAAAGTTATGTACACAAGGGCAAGCACGCTCATGCGGGCGTTTTTAAAAAGCCGAACTATTTTGCGTGCCAGCATGTAAAAAAAGTTAATGTTCTTCAGCGCACACACAACCGCAAGCACGCAGAACAGGCATGTCAGAGTTTTGAAATCGAAATACCCCGAATAAAGCTTATCCGGAGGCACAAAAAACATGGTTATGACCGCAGCCGAAAGCGCAATGACCATTACGGTATTTTTCTTTACAAACTGTTCAATCGCTGACAGAATGCATACCTTATTCATCCTCTTTGCGCTGCTGCTTTTTCTTTCGTTCATTTTTTCACCCTTTGCATTTTTTGCTGAAAGAGCAACGGAATTCATTTTGCAAAACAAAAGGAAGCAATCGAGTGAATGCTTCCTTTGTTTGGTAGCGGCAATCTGATTCGAACAGATGACACTCCGGGTATGAACCGAATGCTCTAGCCAGCTGAGCTATGCCGCCGTATTCGTGCGGAGGGGCTGATGCACGACCGCAATTGAAATGGTTGCGGGGGAGGGACTTGAACCCCCGACCTTCGGATTATGAGCCCGACGAGCTACCGACTGCTCCACCCCGCGATGGTCATTGCCTTTGGAACTCTCGCTCCACAATGCAGGAGCTATGATACCACGCACGGAAGCGGTTGTCAAGCATTATTTTTAAAAAAGTTATATATATTTTCTTTACCTGTTTGTGTTTGCGTTTTATATTGTTAATTTGGATTGACATTGCCAAAAATAAGTGTTAGAATTCTCATCAAATTAAATTTGGCTTTGATGGAGAAAAGAGCGGCGGTTGCCCAAGAGAGGTTCGCATTTGCTGGGAGCGAGCTGCAATTAAAGCTCATAAAGTTCGCTCCGGAGCCGCAGCGGTGAAGTTTTGCCTTCCGAATCTCGAATTTGCGCCGTGCCGTGTCCGTCGGTACTCTTCGGGCTCATTCACGGACAAAAGCGGGTTTGGACCGGGGCAAATGTGTAGTCGCTGCCGCGTCAGACCCGATAAAGTCTTTTTGAGGCAGCCTTAGACTGTTGCTGTTTGTGAGCGCAATTTCGCGGATGCATTCGGCACGTTTCGGGCTGTGAAACAGGGTGGTACCACGAGAAAAGCGCACTCGTCCCTCAGGGACGGATGCGCTTGATTTATTTTGCGGAACAAATTTCTTTGATTTGAAAAAATAAAGGAGAAAAACAAAATGCTTGACGAACTTGCAAAAATCCGTGAGGACGCGCTTAAGCGGCTTGAGAACATCAAAAGCGAAGAAGAGCTGTCCGAACTGAACACCTCCGTTTTGGGCAGAAACGGCGCATTGACGGCTATTCTGCGCACAATGGGCAAACTCTCTGCCGAAAGGCGCGCGCAGCTCGGCAAAGCGGCCAATGAGGTTAAACAGTCCATTGCCGAAGCACTTGAAGCACGAAAAGCAATGCTTGATGCATTTGCAGAGCAAAAGCGCATTGAAGACGAAACCGTTGACGTTACCCTTCCGGGCATTATCGAGCTGCCGTCCGGCAAGCTCAACCCGCTTACCAAGGTATATCGCGAAATCCGCGATGCGCTTGTCGGATTGGGCTTCACAACCTTTGAAGGGCCCGAAATCGAATATGACGATTTTAACTTCACAAAGCTGAACCTTCCGCCGGATCACCCCGCAAGGGATATGCAGGATACCTTCTACATCACCGATGACATCCTGCTCCGGACCCAGACTTCCGGGGTACAGGCCCGTACCATGCAGAGCCGGGAACCCAACACCCCCATCCGGATGATCTGCCCGGGCACCGTGTACCGGAACGACTACGATGCCACCCATTCTCCCATGTTCCATCAGGTGGAAGGCCTGGTGGTGGACAAGGATATTTCCCTGGCGGACCTGAAAGGGACCCTGGAACTGTTCTGCAAGGAGATGTTCGGGGACAGCGTGAAGATCCGGCTGCGGCCCAGCTTCTTCCCCTTCACGGAACCCTCCTGCGAAGTGGATATCAGCTGCGTCATGTGCGGGGGCAAGGGCTGCCGGGTGTGCAAGAACTCCGGCTGGCTGGAAATCCTGGGGGCCGGGATGGTGCATCCCAACGTGCTGCGGATGAGCGGCTACGATCCGGACAAAATGAAGGGCTTTGCCTTCGGGATGGGCGTGGAACGGATTGCCATGCTGCGGTACGGCATCGACGATCTCCGTCTGTTCTTCGAAAATGACCTGCGGTTCATCCGTCAATTCTGAGTGGGAGGCAAAGGACAATGTTAGCTTCTATTAATTGGTTGAAACA
>OLGE01003720.1_pt1 | contig 11783 bp, 9 predicted proteins | sample 1605151 | NCBI WGS metagenome assembly OLGE01 (sample SAMEA3888912, study PRJEB22519) | human gut metagenome | biome: human gut; feature: human-associated habitat; material: faeces | place: Denmark | collected 2010
TATATACTTCTCGTTCAATTAGTATTTTAAGTTCCAGAATACCCTTATCTTTCCTCACGGAAGTAGGATTCTCCAAGGCTTGCCGGCGGCTGGTTCTCACGTTTCTTTCTGAAACTTGTAATGATCAGTACGACGATCGTTACAACATATGGAAGCATCTTGAAAATCTCCTGGGAGCTTCTCGTCAATCCCGGAATGTAGAGATATAAAATATAGAGTGCTCCAAATAAGAAGGAACCCCAGATGGCATTGACCGGTTTCCACAATGCGAAGATAACCAGTGCGATCGCTAACCATCCTCTGTCACCAAATCCATTGTTTGTCCATGTTCCTCCAAGGTATTCCATAACAAAGTAAAGACCGCCTAAACCTGCAATACCTCCACCGATACATGTAGCAAGGTATTTGTATCTTGTAACATTGATTCCTGCTGCATCTGCGGTTGCCGGACTTTCACCGACCGCTCTTAAGTTCAGACCCTGTCTGGTCTTATTCAGATACCAGGAAGCTAAGATCGCAAGGATAACAGAAAGATAGGTTAAAAATCCATAGGAGAATAATATCTTTCCAACTACCGGAATCTCACTTAACACCGGGATGCTCTTGCGATAAGCATCTGCAGTTGTTGCTACGGATATCTGACCAACACCGCCTGCCAGTTTTGAAATAGAACCTCCGAAGAAGTTACCAAAACCTACACCAAAGGTTGTCAGTGCCAGACCTGCTACGTTCTGGTTGGCCCGCAGGGTAATGGTCAGTACACTGTAGATCAGTCCGCCGAAAGCTGCACAAAGCACTGCGCAGAGAAAGGAAATCAGAAGTCCTACCACACCATTCGGGTTCTGTGCCGTTTTTTCATAGAAGAAGGCTCCCATCAGACCTGCAATTCCGCCCATATACATCATACCCGGAATTCCAAGATTCAGGTTTCCGGACTTCTCAGTGATAATCTCTCCGGTTGCTCCAAAGAGCATTCCCACTGCCTGTCCGATCGCTTTTTGAATAAAGGTAATCAGCACTGTCATTTATTTTGCCTCCTTTCTGTTTTTACGGAACTCTACTTTATAATTGATAAAAAATTCACATCCGATCAGGAAGAATAAAATAATTCCGGTGATAACTTCCGATGCATTCTCATTCAGATTGAACTGGGATGCGATCTGGATCGCTCCTTTTTCCATAAATACCAAGAAGAAGGATACTAAGATCATTGCAAAGGTATTGAATTTTGACATCCATGCAACGATGATCGCCGTAAATCCTCTTCCGCCTGCCGTACTGGTAGAAATCGTATGGCTTGCACCGCTGACCAATACGAAACCTGCAATTCCGCAGATTGCTCCGGAAATTGCCATTGTACGCATGATAACTTTCTTTACGCTGATTCCTGCGTAGAGTGCGGTGTTTTCGCTTTCTCCAACGACTGCGATCTCATATCCCTGCTTACTGTAGTTCAGATACACATACATAAATATCGTGATCACTACTGCCACTACAATACTTAACAGATACTTTGAACCAAATATCTGGGGCAGCCAGCCCACGTTGGTATTCTGGTTGATGATACCGATCTTACCGGATCCCTTGGGAACCTCCCATACAATGGTATAGAATGCCACAAGCTGGGTTGCTATGTAGTTCATCATCAGTGTAGACAGTGTCTCATTGGTATTCCATTTTGCCTTGAAAAATGCAGGAATGAAGCCCCAGATGGCTCCTGCTGCCAGGCTGGCCACGATCATGCACAGGATCACAACTGCACCCGGAAGCTTGTCCCCCAGGCAGATCATGCAGGCTGCGGATGCCAGACCCCCGATCAAGACCTGTCCCTCACCGCCGATATTCCAGAATTTCATCTTGAATGCCGGAGTCAGTGCCAGTGCAATCAACAACAGGATCGCAATATTCTGAAAAGTAACCCAGGTCTTACGGACGGATCCGAAAGCTCCCAGAATAATAGACTGATATACCTGTAAAGGATTGATTCCCGTGGTGATCGTCGTAATGATACCGCACAGGATCAACGCCAACAGAATCGCTACGAAACGGATACCCAGAGATTTATACCAGGGGAGAGCATCTCTTTTTACGATATGAAACAAAGGCTCTTTATTCTTCTCCTTCATGTTCTTTGCCTCCTACTCTGGTCATCAGCATACCGACCTCATTTTTATCTGTCTTTCTCGCATCGAGGATACCGCTGACTTCTCCGCCGCACAGCACCATGATACGGTCGGACAGCTCCATCAGCACATCCAGATCCTCACCGACGAAGATTACGGCAACGCCCTTTTTCTTCTGCTCATTGATCAGATCATATATGGTATAGGAAGAATTGATATCCAATCCACGCACCGCATAAGCTGTCAGCAATACGGTAGGTGCGGATGCGATCTCTCTTCCTACGAGAACCTTCTGTACATTACCTCCAGACAGTCGGCGCACCGGTGTGGTAATACCGGGAGTCACGACTTCCAGATTCTCTACAACATCCTCCGCCAGCTGTTTGGAGGGTTTGCGGTTGGTAAACGGCGTATGTCCCTTACGGAAGGAACGTAACATCATATTGTCTGTCAGGTCCATATTGCCCACCAGACCCATGCCGAGACGATCTTCCGGCACGAAGGAAAGTGAAACACCCATCTCTGCGATCTTCAACGGATCCTTGCCGATCAGCATTTCCTTGCTGCCATCGTCCTCTACATAATGAATCGTACCGGTCTCCACCACTTGTAATCCGGCGATAGCTTCCAGAAGTTCCTTCTGTCCGCAGCCGGAGATACCGGCGATTCCCAGAATCTCACCGCTGTTGGCGGTAAAGGACACATCCTTTAACTTGACGATTCCTTCTTCATTACGAACCGTCAGTCCCTCTACCTCGATACGGGGCTTGGGATTCACTGGCTCCGGTCTCTCGATATTCAGTGTCACAGCATGGCCTACCATCATATTGGTCATTTCGGTGACGGTGGTATCCTTCGTCAGCATACTGCCGATGTACTGGCCGTTTCTGAGTACAGCCACTCTGTCGGACAGAGATTCGACTTCATGCATTTTATGGGTAATGATGACGATAGCCTTGCCGTCATCTCTCATTTTCCGGAGGACGTTAAACAGCTTCTCGGTCTCCTGCGGTGTCAGTACGGCGGTAGGCTCATCCAGGATCAGAATATCCGCACCACGGTACAGTACCTTTACGATCTCTACCGTCTGCTTCTGGGATACGGACATATCATAGATCTTCTGCTTCGGGTCCACTTCAAAACCGTATTTATTGCAGATCTCCTCGATTTTACGGGAAGCTTCTTTAATGTTCAGTCTACCTTCCAGACCCAGAATAATATTCTCGGTGGCAGACAGTACATCGATCAGCTTGAAATGCTGATGCACCATACCGATTCCCAACCGCAATGCATCCTTGGGAGATCTGATGACCTCTTCCTTACCGTTAATAAAGATCTGCCCCTCATCCGGAAAATAAATACCGGAGAGCATATTCATCAGTGTCGTCTTACCGCTGCCGTTTTCTCCAAGCAGTGATAAGATCTCACCTTTGTAGATATCCAGATTCACCTTGTCATTGGCGATCACGGATCCAAAAGTCTTGGTAATGTTTTTCATTGAAACCGCAGCTACTTTTGTCTCTTTTTCCATCCTCTGTCACCTTTCCACTTTACCCATGACCTGCAAAATTTTAGGCGCTTTAGTGCCATACGCAGGCACAAATCTGCATGCAAAAAATCCATTTTTGTATTTTTCACACTCCGCCCCTTTTCTACCTCATCCATCCGCAAAAGATCCATAAGGTAGAAAAAGGGCGGCGCGGCGATAAACGCTGCGCCGTCCGGGCTATTTCAATAAATCAATTAATACTGCTCGTCCAGCAGGTTGATGCCGTCGATTCTTACATTGAAGTAAGGAGCGGAACGGAATGCAACATCGGACTCATGGAAGTATCCGTCACTTACTACCTCATGATCGGGAGTATAATCAGGATCGGTATCGATATCAGCCTCATAGCTGTCCAGGGTCTTGCCGTCTACAGTGAAGGTAGTGATATCATATACGTGAGTCTTGCCTGCGATCAAATCAGCCTTTGCAGCTTCTACTGCTTCTGCAGTACCCTCTGCTACAGCAGCACCAAGATCACTCAGCTCTACAGAGCCGGTCTCCAGAGTACCACACCAGTCGGTATCGATAGGAGTTCCATCTGCTACACATTTAATAGCATACTCAAAATAAGGCTCCCAGTTAACTCTGGAAGATACCAGGAAGGTATTGGGGCAGGCTGCCTCAGTGCTTCCATTATAAGATACGTTAGGAACACCTGCGGTCTCGCATGCGGTAGGAGCACCCATGGAGTCTGCATGCTGGCTGATCAGTACGCATCCGCCCTCGATCAGCTTGTTAGCTGCTTCCTTCTCAGCGGTCTCATCATACCAGGAACCGGTAAAGGTTACATCCATGGTAACGCTGGGGCATACGGAACGGGCGCCCAGGAAGAAGGATGTATAACCGGACATAACTTCTGCATAGGTATAAGCGCCTACATAACCCATCTTAGCCTGATCCTCGGTAATATCACCGTTAGCGATCATCTCATTCAGCTTCATGCCTGCAACGATACCTGCAAGGTAACGACCATCATAAATGGAAGCAAATGCATTGTGGAAATTGTCCAGGCCCTCAGTATGAGCCTTGGTTCCGGTTGCATGGCTGAACTGAACATCGGGATATTCCTTAGCAGCCTCAATGATGTAGTCCTCATGTCCGAAGCTGTCTGCGAAAATGAAATTACAACCTGCATCAGCAAGCTCACAAGCTGCTTCATAAGCTTCCTGTCCTTCAGGAATGTTGGTCTTGGTCATGTACTCAATACCAAGCTTCTCACAAGCTGCTTTTGCTGCATTCAGGAAGTTCAGATCATAAGTAGAGTTCTCATCATGCAGGAAAATGAAACCTGCCTTTACACCGGTAACAGCTTCACTGTCGGTTGCTGCTTCGGTAGTACCTGCTGCTTCGGTAGTACCTGCCGCCTCGGTGGTAGCTGCAACGGTTGCTGCATCTGTGCCGGTGGTAGCTGCGTTATTGGATCCGCATCCTGCCAGAGCAGTAACTGCGAGAGCCATAGCTGCGAGTAAACTTACGACTTTCTTTTTCATAATTCTCCTCTTTCTGCGCTGCTTCTTCGTTACAGATCCATGTAGCAGCGCGGGCACAGATCTGCAGATAAACCGGTGAGTCAACGCAAAAAGGGTGTATGACACCTTCATACAACCCCTTTATTGTACTCTCTCAACATTAGTCAGTATAAGCATTTGTCTGACTTTTTGTCAAGAGAAGTATTAAATTATTATTAACTCGTTTTGCGAATGTGGTTCTGAATAGTTATCTAACTTATCTAACTATTAAGATCGGAATGTGATCTCTCCGGTCTTGTCATCCATGCTTTCCACAATAGCGAGCGACTCTACACGGATACCCTTGGAACGGATCAGGTCGCCGCCCTTCTGGAATCCCTTCTCAACGGCAATGCCGACACCCTCTACAGAAGCTCCCGCTTTATTGACAATGTCAATCAGACCCTCCAGTGCGCATCCGTTGGCCAGAAAATCATCAATGATCAGAATATGATCTTCGGGATGCAGGAATTTTTTGGAAACGATCACGTCATATACTCTCTTGTGCGTAAAGGATTCGATCTTGGTGGAATATACTTCACCGTCAATATTTACGGACTGGGACTTTTTTGCAAATACCACAGGCACATGAAAATGCTGGGCTGCCACACAGGCGATACCGATACCGGAAGCCTCCACAGTCAGAATCTTCGTAATCTCACGGTCTTCAAACAGATGCGCCCACTCTTTTCCCATTTCATTGAACAGATCAATGTCCATCTGATGATTCAGAAAAGAATCTACTTTTAATACATTCCCTGCTTTTACCGTACCGTCTTTGCGAATGCGCTCTTCGAGTAATTTCATTGTATGTCTCCTCTTTTGTTTCTTCTTAATATATTTTAATGATGTCGGGGTCAAAAGCCCCCGACTTTGATACCTACGAATTGCTTCGTGCTACGCACTACCACAATTCTACCCAATATTCGCATATCGTGGAATTATCATCCCACTTTTATGCTCTTATGTCTCTTATTATACGCAGGATATTAGTCCTTTTTCAATAGAAGAACTATATTTCTTGCTATTTTGACAACATTTTGCTATGTTAACCATGAGAATACTGAAATCACGAGGTGCCTTATGCCTATCAGAGGATATATCATAGAAAAATATAATACTATGACTAACGCTTATACCTGCAACCGTCTGGTACAGGAAGCTTCTGCCCTGGATATGAATCTTCAGATTGTAGGGATCCATGATACTGCGGTCTCTCCGCATGGTGTCATAAATCATGGTAAAATACTGGAACCCGTGGATTTTGTCATCAACCGCTATAAATGGGGACGGGAAAAGGATGCTATAAATGCACTTGCCACCCGAAGCTATAATCCATTAACTGCTTATAATATCTATATTAATAAATTTGAACAGGTACGAAGGCTTCATTCCAAAGCCTTTTTGATCCCGAAATATCTTCTGGGAACTTCACGGTTGCCTTTTTCTTCTATTGTAGAACAACTGGGCCTTCCCTTTGTCGGTAAAGGACTGGAAAGCTCCATGGGAGAGGAAATCGTCTGCATCCGGGATAAAGCTTCTTATGAGGAACTCTCTCTTAACTACCCTTCCTCCAAGGAATGGCTCTTCGAAGAATTTATCTCAGAAAGCTACGGCAGAGATCTGCGCTTTTACAGCATCCGCGGAGAAGCCGTTGCCTGTATGCAGCGCACATCCCAGGGGGATTTCCGTGCAAATGTAGCTCTGGGCGCTTCGGTAGAGCCTTACCCTGTCACTTCCGGCATCCGTACCATAGCCGCAGATATTTACGAGCAGACCGGACTGGATTTTCTGGGAATTGATCTGCTTTTTGGCAGAGAAAAACCTTATTTTTGCGAAATCAATGTCATGCCGGGACTGGAAGGTATTGAAAAGGCTTCCGGCATAAATGTTGCGGGAAAAATTATTGAGACGATACAATCTGACTTTACCTCAAAGACTTAGTGTAAAAAATAGTTTTTTCATGCGCAAATATGTGCCTGCACAGTGTACGAAAATACATGATACTAAAGTATCTGGAAAATTGCAGGCTACAAAAAGGTATTTATATGAATAACACTTCCGAAACATCACTGCAATTTCATAAAATCACTACGCGTAAGGAGGCGGAAGACTTTGTCTATGCCTCTTATCTGCGAGCTGCCTCACATCAGGATTATGCTGCAAAGGACGCCAGAAAACGACACCCGGAACTGACCAGATCCCTGCTTTGGCAAAAATCCGTTACTCCCTGCATCGTTGTCACCGGAAGCAAGGGAAAAGGCTCCATTTCCAACATGATCTCCCGAATCCTGCAGACAAGATTCTCTGTGGGACTGATGACCAGCCCTCATATCACGGACTTTCGCGAACGCTTCCGTGTCAATGATACGATGATCAGTGAATCTGACTTCTGCCGTCTGATGACAGAGATCCAGCCAGAGATTCTGAATATTGCCTCTGATCTGCCGGAGTCAGTATGTATCAGTCCCATGGGAATCCAGGCCGATCTGGCACTGGCTTATTTTTCGGAAAAACATACGGATTTCAATGTACTGGAATGCGGTAAAGGTGCAAAATACGATGATGTGAATAATGTACGTCACAATTATGCCGTGATCAACCGGATTTTTCTGGAGCATACGAGGGAACTGGGTGATACGCTGACTGCCATTGCGGAAGATAAATCCCACGTTATCACCGGAGAGCAGAAGTGTGTCTATTTTGCGGAGCAGGAACCGGAAGTTCTGGAAGTTCTGCAGCGCCGTGCCGAAACTCTGCATATTCCCTATAAGATCTACGGTCGGGATTTTCATGCGGAAAACATCCGTTATACCTGCTTCGGAATGCAGTTTGATGTTGAAATCGGAGACAACATTTATGCGGATTTACAAATTCCGTTGCTGGGAGAACATCAGGCGAAAAACTGTGCTCTGGCACTTGCTGTGTGTGTGGATGTGCTGTCTGATCTGCGCAGGGAATCCGCAGTTTTTTCTTTGCCAGACATCCGGAAAAATCTGTCTCTGCTACACTGGCCGGGACGCATGGAAGTCCTGCGTTCCAAGCCGTTTGTTCTGCTGGATGCCTGTATCAATGCCACCAGCTGTGAGAATGTAAAGGAAGTCCTGCGACATCTGGGGGTTTGGAATTGCACTGTTATTGTGGGAATTCCGGAGGATAAGGATTATGCCGGTGTGGTCAGATCCATGAAAGGTATGGCAAACCGGATTATCCTCACCAGATCTGGGAATCCGCATTATCATTTTTCCCAAAAACAGCAGGAGACATTGGCAGAAGAAGATATTGGCACAATATGGACAGATTCCGTGAAACAGGCACTGACTCTGGCCGGTTCTTGTCCGGATCCCATTGTAATCTTGGGAACGACATCGGTAATTTCCGAAGTAGAGCAGATTTTTCAGCAATCTTAACTTGCCCTCACCGGATACAGGTGCTACAATGAGGGCAAATAGAAGAGTAGCAAAACATTACGCAGAAAGGAGAAGTCCCATGACAGGTATTTACGGAATCAATTATTCTAATAATTATAGTCTGACCGGCAATTACGGATACGCTTATTCTACCGGTGCGGTATCTTCCGCACAGCCCGAAGAGAAGGGTATGGTGGTAAATCCCGGAAAATCCGATGTAGAAAAGCCCGGCAGAAAGTCTTCTCCCGCAGAATGCGAAACCTGCAAGAACCGGAAATATCAGGATGGTTCCAACGAAATGGTCTCCTTCAAATCTGCATCTCATATTTCACCACAGGCTTCCTCCTCCAGAGTTCGTGCCCACGAACAGGAGCATGTAACGAACGCTTACAACAAGGCCGCACAGAACAACGGCAAGGTTCTCTCCGCCACAGTGTCCCTGCGGACCGCGGTATGTCCCGAATGCGGCACCGTCTACACCGCCGGCGGCACCACCACGACCAAGATCAGTTACCGTGACGAGAGCAATCCTTACCAACAGAACAAAAAATCTGCCGATGCCGCCATGCTGATTGGACGGAATCTGGATCTGAGTGCGTAAATGAAACATAATTTTTGACACGCGAAAGCCCCCACCTTTTATGATATGTGAGGGCTTTTTTATTTTCATTTTAATACGCCACATACCAGTCCCGGCAGGGCAGGAGAGCGAATCCATCGAATTTTTCCGCATCTGTATAGTAAATGATATATATCTTATTTCTGTCGATGTGCTCCCAGTCGATTCCCATGGTGAAGCGGATTCCTTTTCCCAGAAAATCCTTCGGCTTGGGAGGTGCATCGCTTAAGTTCCTGTTGGCAAGGTATTCTGCAGCGTCAATCTCTCCGTAGAGCAAAACACTGGGATATTTGATGGCATCTTCGATCTCGATCTCACGACCGCTTTCCGCCGCAATCTCCATGGCTTTCTGTACGGCTTCCTCGCTGCCTTCCTGAAAATAGGCACTGACCAGCTCTTTATAAGAAGTAAAATATGCCTTTTCAAATTGTACATTTTCCCCCAGCAGAAGTGCTGCCAAAAGAATGCTTACTGCAATTTTTCCATAGAAATTCACTTTTTTCCCCAGAAAATCTGTCAAAGAAGACACGCACAATGCTCCGCACAGAACAAGAGGAATATAGATGCAGTTGATCTGGGTCATTCCCACGGTAACCAGTAATCCCAGCAGCAATGCGCCGGTCAGTTGAAAGAATATCATCCATAATAATGTTGTCTGTCTCTTCTGTAAGGCTAGGATCAGGCGGATCACCAGTAAAAAAACTCCCAGAAAGATCAGTACTCTGGCTGTGATTCCGAAAAATCCAAACGGCATGATCACATCGTAGGGACGACCGATATCCTGCCGATACAGAAGATACAGCAGATTTTTGAAATTGTATAAAATATCACGGAAAGAGGATGCTATTTCATTCACTCTGAAATCCGTCATTACATAGACCGAAAAAGGGCCTATGGAGAACTCTGGGAGGATTCCTCTGTTTACCAGCAAAAACGCCAGCAACGGAAGTGCCAGTAATCCAATGATCACCACATGGATCACGAAATATTTGTCGATCTTCAAAGTCTTTGTAAGAAATCCGTATCCCCATTCCAACAACAGAAGGAGTGGAACAATAGGCCAGATGGTCGCATAACAATACAGGCTCAAACCGTAGGAAAGTGCCGACAGAATAAGTAATCTCGGTTTTTTCAGGCCATAAACAAAAAAAGTCAGTCCAAAAAGCAGGAACCCTGGTGCCAGATTGGATTCCAGTCCCCACCTTGACATCATGATATGCCAGGGACATACACTGAGAAGAAGCATGGCCCACAGTCCGGCCGCTTCATCCACCATCTCTTTCATCAGAAAATAAACCGCCACCAGAGATAAAATTGCTACAATGGCCTGCGGTAGTCTTACTACCAGTGGAGTGATCTTACCTCCGGTGAACACCATAAAGGGAAGCATGAGATACGAGTTCAGTGCATTCTGCCCGCCTCCCCAGGACTCGAAATACACAGGATAGGAGTGTCCTGTGGAATCGATCCCACTGTGAAACAGAGAATATGCATTGAACGCTCCATAAGCCTCATCCATCTGGTAACCGCCCGGAACCTTTCCTAACTGCGCCAGCCGCAATATAGAACCAAATACTAATATGAGACAAAACAATATGGTGTATTTATGTTGTTCTATTGTTTTCTTTAATGTCATAGGTCTTTTATATCCTTTTTGCTTTCCAATATCCATTTGGGATGAATATTATAATAAAGAATGGATTACAGACGCACAGGTTAACACATCAATCGATAAGAAGAATCTCTTGACTTATGGCGTTCAATTCCGCCGTCAAGAAGCGATTAGTACGCGTATTAATAACGGCTCCATAGCATGGTCAAGAACTCGAGAAGGCATTACAGATACTGCGGGTAAGGCAACCATTAATTACGGTAGTTACTTTGTGCAACATCAATGGAAACCTAGTCGTAAATGGGTAATTATTCCTGCTGTTCGCTACGATACGTCAAATGCATTTGATAGCCATTGGTCGCCTAAGATTGGTGTTACCTATAAAGCAAATGATAGTCTTCGCTTTAAAATGAACTATGGTGCAGGCTACTCCACACCTGGTATGACGGAAATGTATCATCATTGGCTTATGGCATCTAATGTGCCAAGAGGGCGATTAGGGGCTTTCGATATATATTTGCAAGGTAATCCTAATTTGAAACCTGAAAGCTCTTATAACTTTGATTTCTCTGTAGAAAAAGATTGGAAACGGACAAATGTTAAGGCGTCCTATTTCCACAATGTTATTAAAAATTATATTGAAAGCGGTGCCAATCGTATTGATATGGCAAATCGCCGTATTTATGTTTCGTATTCCAATTTACCTCGTGCTGTATTGCAAGGTGTGGAATTATCTGTAAATCATAGACTCAATGATAAATGGGATGTATTCGGTAACTATACTTATTTGGATGCGAAGAATGACGTTACCCATAATCGTCTGTTAAACCGTGGTCGTCATGTATTTAGTGGTGGTGTTAATTATCATCAAGGTCGCTGGACTGGCGCGTTCTGGGGTAATTATTATATTAACTACCTTGATGGCATTGATGCTATCGTTGTTAACCCACGTCTCAGCATTC